>JABAHO010016604.1_pt1 | contig 12553 bp, 12 predicted proteins | sample 7062071 | NCBI WGS metagenome assembly JABAHO01 (sample SAMN14534356, study PRJNA622989) | marine sediment metagenome | biome: marine biome [ENVO:00000428]; feature: marine pelagic biome [ENVO:01000023]; material: deep marine sediment [ENVO:00002113] | place: India: Gulf of Kutch | collected...
TATCGGGAACCAACCCCAATAAAGAAGCCAATGGATACCGACATGGTATGGGGCATAGCCACCGTAATAAGGCGCAGTCCGTTATCTAGAGTCGTCTTTTGATACAATTTTCTGCCTCTTTGATCGGTGTTAACTCATATTCTAATGGTATTCTTGGTTAAGCGTCAATTTAGGTCTTGAAAGAGCGGTAACCACCTCTAAAAATATCCTCAAAACCCCTTGACAAACACTATATATTGTGGTAATATCCCCTTATTCCCCTATATAATGTGGAGTTTATTATGAATTGTCCCTATTGCGGTTATCACGATTCCAAGGTCATAGATTCTCGTAATATAAATGAGAATATACGCCGCCGACGCCAATGCCTAAGCTGCGGTTCCCGCTTCACCACGCATGAGCGATTGCAACCAGCCAGCCTCTTCATCATCAAGAAAGACAAGAGGCGGGAGGAGTTTAGCCGGGACAAGCTTTTGACCGGCATTCGCAAGGCCTGTGAAAAACGACCACTGCCTACGGGCGCAGTTGATAAGCTTGTTGATGATTTAGAAGCTGAACTTTACCAACTGGGCAAGGTAGAGATACCCAGCGATACCGTGGGTGATATGGTAATGGAGGGCTTAAAGAACCTGGACCACATCGCCTATATTCGCTTTGCCAGTGTCTACCGTGAGTTTGCTGATATTTCTGACCTAAAACAGGAGGTAGACACCCTGGTCGGTAGTGAAGTCAGTGCGCCTCGTCCCACCGGTCAGCTGCCTCTACTCCCCAATAACAGATTAGGGAGACTGGTCAGAAGCCGCCGCAGGAGACGGAGATGAACAAAGCAAGCAAGCCAGAAAATAAGCTCAATCGCACCCAGATTGCCAAGGATGTTTTTGCCATCGCTGAGTCTATAGGTATGTCTGACCGACAGCAAATAGAGCAACTTACTAGCCAAGTAATCGAACACTTGGAACAACAGTTACCTAAGACAGAACGCTTAGAGCCGCCCTTACCCGGAATGGAACACTTGGTTCTTAAACCCAGCCAGCGACAGAAACCTCCAACCAACAAATTCGATATCCTAGCTATAGTAAAGGAAATCTTAGCTGCCGAAGAACCAACTCCGAGAGAGGAGGTTAAACCCAAAATGGAAACAACTACCGTGGTCAAGACAAAGGTCAAACCCACCTCCGGCATCAGTCTTACTGAAAATGCCCTTCATGTTCTGCAAAGAAGGTATCTGAAGAAGGATAAACAGGGGCAGGTCACCGAAACACCAGAGGCGATGTTCCGCCGTGTAGCCCAGACAATAGCTTCCGCCGAGCTCACCTATGACCCCAAGGCAGATGTTAAAGCCAGAGAAGAAGAATTCTATCAGCTCATGGCTAATCTGGAGTTCCTGCCTAACTCCCCTACTCTGATGAATGCGGGCAGGGAGCTAGGGCAACTATCCGCCTGCTTTGTCCTGCCCATTGAGGATTCAATGGAGTCCATCTTTGAGGCAGTAAAGGATACCGCCCTCATCCATAAAAGCGGTGGGGGAACCGGGTTTTCCTTCTCCAGACTACGGCCGGAAAAAGACAGGGTCGGTTCTACTGGTGGTGTTGCCAGCGGTCCGGTTTCCTTTATGCGCGCCTTTGACACCGCCACCGATGTCATTAAACAAGGGGGGATGCGCCGTGGGGCAAACATGGCTATCCTCAATGTTGACCACCCCGATATCGTGAAGTTTATCGTCGCCAAGGATGACCCCACCATCTTTACTAACTTCAACCTCTCGGTAGCAGTAACTGCCGAATTCATGGAAGCCGTCAAAGCTGGCACTGAGTATAATCTGGTAAATCCAAGCACTAAGGAGGTGACTGGTAAGCTCAATGCCAAAGAGGTATTTGACCGGATAGTGGATATGGCATGGAAGACGGGCGACCCCGGCGTTGTCTTTATTGACCGAATAAATCAGGATAACCCCACCCCCCAACTAGGCAGGATTGAAAGCACCAACCCCTGCGGTGAGCAGCCACTACTCCCCTACGAGTCATGCAACTTAGGCTCTATCAATCTAGCCAAGATGCTACATGCCACAAATGGAGCTACCAAGATTGATTATGCCAAGCTGGCTGAGACAGTAAGGGTTGTGGTGAGGTTCCTGGATAACGTCATTGATGTCAATAAGTTCCCTCTGCCTGAAATAGAAGAAATGACCAAGAAGTCCAGAAAAATAGGGCTGGGGATAATGGGGTTTGCCGATGTGCTAATCCAGCTAGGCATCCCGTATGACTCAGAAGAGGCACTCCAGATTGCGTCTGATATTATGCAATTTATAAATAAAGAGGCGCACCAAGCCTCAGTAGAATTAGCCAATGAGCGCGGAGCCTTCCCTGCCTTCAACGGTAGTACTTATGATGTCCCTGATGCGCCCAAGGTAAGAAATGCCTCATGCACTACCATCGCCCCCACCGGCACCCTGAGCATAATTGCCGGTTGCTCCAGCGGCATTGAGCCCCTTTTTGCCCTCAGCTACACCCGAAATATCCTGGATGGTGCCCAGCTTATAGAGGTAAACCCCTATTTTGAGGAGGTAGCCAAGAGTGAAGGCTTCTACTCCGAGGAGCTTATGCAACAGTTAGCCTCGGGAGCTAAACTCCACGATTTAGCTGGAGTCCCTGACCAGATCAAGCAGTTGTTCGTCACCGCCCATGACATAAGCCCCGAATGGCACGTCAGGATGCAAGCCGCTTTTCAAAAGGCAACCGATAACGCTGTCTCCAAGACAGTCAACTTCCCCAAAAAGGCGACCCGGGAAGACATCGCCAAGGTGTATATGATGGCTTATGAACTGGGGCTAAAGGGAATAACCATNNGCCGTGAAGGACAGGTATTGACCACCGGCAAAAAAGAGGAAATTGAAGGCATTGGGCGCGCTCCCAGGAAGAGACCAGAGGAGACAGAAGGGCGCACCAAGCGGGTAAATACAGGCTGCGGCCACATGTATGTAACCGTGAACTTCGATGAAAGGGGAATATGCGAGGTCTTCTCCACACTGGGCAAAGCTGGAGGCTGTGCCACAGCCCAACTTGAAGCCACCTGCCGACTTATCTCCCTGGCGTTAAGGTCCGGGGTAGATGTCGCCTCAGTGGTAAAGCAGCTCCGCGGTATCCGCTGCCCGTCCATCGCCTGGGAAGAGGGCAAGGCAGTGCTCTCCTGCGCTGATGCTATTGCCAGCGTCCTGGAGAAACACATAAGCGGTGAGGAAAATAAGCCCAAGCCAGAAGACTACGGCTTAGCCAAGAACCTGGCCGGGCAGTGCCCTGACTGCGGCAACCTGCTCGTCTATCAGGAAGGCTGCTTCGTCTGCCACAGCTGCGGGTATACCAAATGTTAAGCGAAAGGAGGTGAGATATGAGTGATAAGACAGAGAGGGTAATGATATTTATTGACGGGAGCAACATGTACCACTCCCTTAAGCACTTTTTTAAAAGAACTGACATAGATATCGGTAAGTTTTGCAACAAGCTCCTGGAAAAGCGCCGATTGATAAGAATCTATTACTATAATGCCAGAGTGGGCATAAGAGAAGAGCCAGAGCGATACCATGACCAGCAAAAATTCTTCGGCGGTATAACTGCCATACCTTACTGTGAACTGCGTCTGGGACGCTTGGTCTACAACAATTGGCCCAACACCCCACCCTATGAAAAAGGGGTTGATATACTACTGGCTACCGATATGATAACTCATAGTTTTAAGAACAATTATGATGAGGCTATCCTGGTTGCTGGCGATAACGATTTTGTCGGTGCCCTCCAGGCAGTAAAGGATAACGGGAAGAACGTAGAAGTGGCACTATTTGGCAAGGAGCGAACTTCCATCCAGTTAAGGAAAGTAGCCGATAAAGTAATAACTATAAACAAGCGGCTGCTAAATAAGTGCTGGGAAATAAGTCAATGGGTTGGGAGGAAGTTAAAAAAGTAAGGAAACGGCTCTCTAGAGAACAAGGCACTATCACCAAAGATTGGGGCGGCAGAATCCCCGTCGCCCTTATCTACCCAAATTCCTACTATATTGGCATGTCCAACCTGGGGCTTCATGCCATTTACCGCTTGTTAAATAGCTACGGTGAAGTCGTTTGCGAAAGAGCCTTCTGGGAAAATGGGGATAAGCGGCTACCTGTGCGGTCGCTGGAATCTCAGCGACCGCTCTCAGATTTTGCTGTCCTTGCCTTCTCCATCACCTACGAACTCGACTACTTCAATGTNNTTCTTTGATTGCCTAGGCATCGGTGAGGCAGAGGCGATACTCCCGGCGATGCTTCCCATACTAGCTGAGGGCATCGCCGGCAAGCGTGATGAACTGCTTAAGGCACTTGCCTCACTACCCGGAGTTTATGTCCCGCAATACTACTCCAGAACCCCGGTGGTTCGCCAGTGGACAAAAAGTCTGGATGACCGACCTATCGCCTCTACCATTCTCACCCCGGATACCGAACTGGGCGACCTTTATCTTATTGAGGTAGAGCGGGGCTGCAACTGGGGCTGCCGCTTCTGCCTTACCAGCAATGCCTTCCACCCCATGCGCTATCACCCCATCGAAAGGCTAATCGCCCAGGCAGAGCTAGGGCTTAAATATAGAAAGCGCCTAGGATTGGTAGGGGCGGCTGTCCCTGACCATCCCCAGATAGAGGAACTGCTGGTCAAGCTACGCCAAATGGGAGCGGAACTCTCCATTAGCTCGCTACGGATGAAACCCCTCTCTCGCATAGTGTTGAGAGAAATGGCTAAAGGAGGGGCACGAACTATTGCCCTTGCTCCTGAGGCTGGCTCCCAGCGCCTGCGCCAAGTCATTAAAAAGGATATCACTGAAGACGATATTCTGGAGTCGGTAAACAGGGTCGCCGAGCAAAGGATAAAACAGCTCAAGCTCTATTTTATGATTGGTCTGCCTTCAGAGACTGACCAAGATATAGCGGAAATTATAAAGTTGACCCTTAAGTGCAAGACTATCCTCGATAGGCAGCAAACTGGCTGTCGTATCACCCTCAATATTGCTCCCTTTGTCCCCAAGGCGGGCACGCCCTTTCAGTGGCTACCTATGGAGCAGATTTCCACCTTAAAGCACCGTTTATCACTACTTAAAAGTAAGCTACTGCCAAAAGGAATCAAACTCAAAGTAGAAAGCCTGGCCTGGAGTGAAGTTCAGGCGGTCTTATCCCGGGGCGATGCTAAACTGGCTGAGGTGCTGGCTAATATAGAAGAGGTCTCATTATCTGGCTGGCGTAAAGCAGTCGAAAAATACCATATAGATATTGACTTTTACGCTCACCAGAGATGGGACACCAATCAAAGACTGCCCTGGGACGTGATTGACTTAAGCACTAAAACTGAGCACCTTAAACGGGAGCTAGACAGAGCTCTGGCTCAGCACTAGCCCAGGATTTCCCCAAGGCTTCTTTGCCATATTGATTCAATCTGCTCCAGAGGAAGGTCGATACAGTTCCCAATAGTAAACCGCCTGCCTCCCACCACCCCCAATCTGGTTACAGGCACTCCACTGACCGCCGCCATCTTCTCCAGCAACCTAACCTTCTCTGGCTTTACCGAGACTACAATCCGNNGCATCCAGTCTGTCCCCGAACCGCCATCCTTCCCCACTAAAACCAATCCCATTTCTTAAACAGCACTCGGCCAGGGTAACCGCCAGACCGCCATGAGAGCAGTCATGAGCGGAGGTAATAACCCCCCGCCTGATAGCCTTCAGGCAACAAGACTGCACTTTCTTTTCCAGTCCCAGGTCAATATAAGGTCTGCCTCTAACCAGACCATGAATAAGCTCGAGATACTCGCTTCCCCCCAATCCGCCACTATCAAGGCCGCTACCTAACAGGAACACCTGGTCGCCCTCACTGTCAAAGCCTACATCACACCACCGGTCTACATTATCAATCACACCCACTGCACCACATATTGGGGTAGGATAGATCGGACCTTCCTTTGCCTCATTATACAGGCTAACATTCCCGCTGATAACCGGTATACCCAGCTTTCGGCAAGCTCTGCCTATACCCCGAATGCACTCCTTGAGCTGGTAATAAACATCCTTCCTCTCTGGCTTGCCCAGGTTAAGGCAATCGGTGACCGCCAGAGGTCTGGCACCGGTGCACACCAGGTTTCTGGCCACCTCAGCCACGGTTATAGCCCCGCCAGCATAGGGGTCAAGGTAGCAGAGGCGTTCGTTTCCATCTACGGCAAGGGAAATAGCTTGGCTACCTCCCTTTACCCGTAACACCCCACCATCGCCACCGGGAGGCATAACATCGGTCTGAGTGCTAGGTTCAGAGTGCTGAAATATCCATTCCCGACTGCAAATATTAGGCGAGGCTAGCAGTTGGAGGAAAACCGGTTGAGCCTCGCCGGGGGCAAGGTCGGGGATATCCTTTAGCTCCAATGACTGAGCTTTGCTTAACCACCTTGGCTTTTTGACCCGGTATTGATACAACGGTGGGTCAGTGAGTAGCTTCACCGGGGCTTCAGCGACCACGGTGTCACCTTCTCTAATCCTAGCCAGCCCATCACCAGTAACCTGCCCGATGATAGTGCTTTTCAGCCCCCAACGGTGAAACANNTCATACCCCTTCTTAACTACTACCAGCATTCTCTCCTGTGTTTCGGAAAGCATAATCTCATAGGGAGTCATCCCCGCCTCCCGACGGGGCACCTTAAGCATATCAAGCTCCACACCATTACCCGCCCTGGCGGCTGTTTCCACCGCTGATGAGGTCAAGCCAGCCGCCCCTAAATCCTGCATGCCAACCAGCCAGTCAGTGTCAGCCAACTCCAGACAAGCCTCGATAAGCAGCTTCTCCAGAGCTGGGTCACTAGCTTGTACCGCGGCGCTCGGCTCAGGCTCCTCCTCAAATGTTTTCGATGCCAGTCCTGATGCCCCATGAACCCCATCCCGACCAGTTTCAGCACCAACTATCATTACCAGGTTACCCACACCGCTGGCTCTAGCCCTGACCAATTTATTAACCTCGACGATGCCGACACACATAGCATTAACCAAGGGATTAGTTGAATATGAGCTGGAAAAATAGACCTCCCCGGCGACGGCCGGGATGCCCAGCTTATTGGTATAATCGGTAAAGCCAACCACCGCCCTACTGAACAGATACCGATTATGGGAGTCACTTAAAGGACCGAAACGCAGGGAATTAATGGCAGCCACCGGGCGAGCCCCCATGGTCAGAATATCCCTGGCTACCCCACCAAACCCGCTAGCCGCCCCCTGATAGGGTTCAATAGCCGACGGGTGATTATGGGATTCTATCTTCATCACCACCGCCAACCCGTCACCAATATCCACGGCGCCAGCGTTCTCAGCTCCGATGTCAGCCAGCACTCTTTTACTTATAGCCGGAAACAACTTGAACAGGGGCTTGGAGTGTTTATAGCCGCAATGCTCACTCCATAGGGAGCCAAACATGCCTATTTCCGTAATGGTAGGCTCTCGCCCCAGCCTACGGACTATCAGTTCATATTCGGCTTCGCTTAAGGCGACTTCATCTAATATCCGCTTATCAATTGTCACAGAACACCTCTATATAGCTATATAAAAAAATTCCTCTCCTCACAATTAGGTGTCAGGAGAGGAATACAGAGGGGCAACGTCACTGACTAAGTAACTCCGTTACCACCGCGTTTATCTCACGACCGTCTGCCCTACCTTTAAGCTGGGCAATAATCTGCGACATAACCTTACCTTTGTCGCTAAGTCCTACCGCACCCAGCTCATCAATAACCCGGCGGGCTTCGGCTATAATCTCCTCCCGGGGCATCTGGCGCGGCAAATACTCATTCAGGACGGCCAGTTCTGCCTCTTCCTGAGCTACCAGGTCCTGACGATTTCCCTGCTTAAAGGCCTCAATACTCTCCTGACGCTGCCTAACCTGCTTGGCAATAACGCCAAGGATATCGGCATCATTAGAATTAGCTTGCCGGGCAATCTCAGCATTCTTAATAGCCGCCATTACTAAACGGATGACCAAACTCCTAACCTTATCCCCACCCTTCAACGCCTGCTTTAGGTCATCCATTAGCTTCTGTTTTAATGGAGAAATTTGTGCTTCCACTTGCTACCTTCTTGGGGCTCTAGCACTCTTGCGCCTCTTAGCTGCTTCCTTCCGCTTGCGCTTAACGCTAGGCTTCTCATAGTGTTCTCGACGGCGAACTTCAGCCAGGATACCACCCTGCTGCACCTTTTTATTAAACCGCTTGAGCAAACTCTCAAAGCTCTCATTCTCACCAGCCACTACATCAGCCACATAGCATCAACCTCCTTCATATAACCTCAACAACACCGGGATTATTATAAATTTTTCTCCCCTTTATTTTAGTCAGCAGGGGACATCCTGTCAACAAAACGGCGGAGAGGTTACATCCTTTCTGGTTTACCCGTAGCCCGTTATTTACTAATAATTTTCAGCTTATCTAATGAACCGGAGTGTGCCCGCTCTTTCTTAANNCAATCTTAGTGCCCGCTTCTCCTTAATATCTCACGAGCCGCCACCACACCGGAAGCTGATGCCTGGACTAAACCGCGGCTAACACCAGCGCCATCCCCGATAGCAAACATGTTGCTAACCTCAGTCTCCAGACCGGGGCTAAGTTGAAGTCGGCTTGAATAGAACTTGACCTCAACTCCATAAAGCAAGGTATGGCGTGAAGCGACACCTGGAGCCAGCTTATCCATTGCCTGGAGCATCTCAATTATCCCGGTAAGGTGACGATAGGGAAGAGCAAAGCTAAGGTCACCAGGGGTAGCACTCTTCAAGGTGGGCTGGACCAAGCCCTGCTCAATGCGGGCTGGGGTAGAACGGTGACCCTCCATCAGGTCACCCAGACGCTGCACCAGCACCCCGCCACTAAGAATATTAGCCAGTCTAGCCAGATACTTACCATAGGCAATAGGCTCCCGAAATGGCTCGGTAAAGGTTGTGCTCACCAACAGGGCAAAATTAGTGTTGTTGCTCTTACGGTCGGCATAGCTATGCCCGTTAACCGTGANNTCACCAGACGGGCACATACAAAATGTTCTAATTCGGTCATCAAACCTCTTTGACACGAACTCCAGCTTTGCTTCATACAGCACGCTAGCCAACTCCTCCGTCACTGCCACTGGCACCTCCACCCTGACCCCAACATCAACAGGGTTAGAACGCATGGTTAGATTAAGCCGGTTAGCTTCTGTGGATAACCAATCCGCCCCCTCCCTGCCCGGAGCCAGAATCAGATAACGACAGTCAAACCTTTCCCCGCTCTCAGTTTCAATTCCCCTAACCTCACCATTGTCAACAATGACGGCAGAAGCCACAACCTCAAGCTTAAATTCCAGGCGCGAAATAAGGTAATCCCGCATAGCCTTGAGTACAGAGCGGCAACTTTCGGTGCCCAAATGCCGAACCGGCATTACTATCAGGCGCAATCCAGCCAGAGAAGCCCGGCGGCACCACTCATCAACCCTATCCCCAACCCCGTAAAGCTTGCTTGAGGCGCCAAACTTGAGGTANNCACTAAGGTAATCCCTAAGTCGACCCCCAACCTGCGATGATAGGGTCAACTTACCATCACTAAAAGCACCAGCCCCACCTAAGCCACAAACCAGATGACTGCGCTTATCAATGTCCTTACCCTTCTCTACAAGCAGAATACTTAGGTCAGATGCCTGAGATAGCTCTAAAGCGGCAAAGATACCCGCCGGACCACCACCCACAATAATAACGTCGTATTTCTTAGCCACCTTGCTCAGCAACCTAATTGTATAACCTAGAGCTTCAGCCGTCAAGAAAATGGACTTTTCTTGACATTTGCCATTTGGCGAATTATGCTTAAGGAAATAAGCGATGCGTGTAGTGTGAGGGTAAGCTATGGGTGACTTGGGGCAAGAGAAAAAGCAAATAACTGGACAGGCGAGGAATAGGGTAGAATTTATTTCGGCTACTGTCCACGAGCTTAAGACCTCCCTCACCCCCATTATTGCTTCCGCCGAGCTTCTTGCTGACGAATTCAAGCTCGATGACAAAAGTGTGCCAGCAAGACTCATTCAAAACATCATCCGAAATGCCCACAGCCTAGATGAAAAGCTAACTAACTACGCAGAAATGGCTGGGTTACTAGCCGGTGATTTCCCATTTCAACCAGAGCCCCTTGAAATTAGGCAGGTTATCCACAGTGTGACGACACAGCTCTACCCGATCACTCACAGTAAAAGACAATCTCTGGCCTTGAAATTGTCAGCCTCTCTACCCCAGGTCAGGGCACATCGCCAGTATCTAGAGCAGGTTCTGCTAAATTTGTTAACCAATGCCAGCAAATTCACCCCACAAGGGGGCAAGATAACGGTAAGTGCCGCACAGAATGACAATAGCTTGGTAATTGAGGTGACTGACACCGGGATTGGCATCCCGGCTGAGGTGCAAGAACTGATATTTCAACCTTATTATCAGGTCAATGGGGGTAAAGGTAGCGGCTTGGGATTAGCCATTACCAAATTCCTGGTTGAGCTTCACGGGGGCAAGATTTGGCTAAAGAGCGTTGCCGGGCAGGGCAGCACTTTCTTCTTCTCCCTGCCCTTAGCCAATAATGAGTAGATACTAAATTAGGATTTCAATTATGAAANNGATACTAAATTAGGATTTCAATTATGAAAGCAGTAGTAATTGATGACTCACCTGAAATTGCCGATGTTGTCTCGCTGTGTTTCCAGCTACACTGGAGCGGTGCCACCATCGTCTCAGCGAAAGATGGTGCCAAGGGACTGGAACTCGTTGAAGCCGAGAAGCCTGATGTGGTTATCTTAGATATCGGGCTGCCTGATATGGATGGCTTCCAGGTTCTCCGTGAGATACGGCGCTTCTCCCAAGTGCCAGTAATAATGCTAACCGTAAGAGGCGAAGATACTGATGTCGCCAGAGGGCTTGAGCTGGGGGCAGATGATTATATAACCAAGCCCTTCAGCCATATTGAACTGGTAGCGCGGGTGCGAGCGGTATTGCGCCGTGTCCAAGGACTGCCCGTCGCCAGCGAGGAGCGCCCCTTTGTCAGCGGCAAGCTAGCGGTGAACTTCGCCAGTAATGAAGTCACAGTAGACGGGAAGCCGGTAAAACTTACCTCCACTGAATATAAACTGCTCTACCACCTAATCAGGAATGAAGGACGGCTGCTCTCCCACGAAAATCTATTAAACAAAGTGTGGGGGGAAGCATACCAGGAAGCCAGAGACCTGCTCAGGGTGCACATTCAGCACCTGAGACAGAAGCTTGGGGACAACGGTGAATCCGCAGCTATTATCGTCACCGAGCACGGCATGGGCTATAAGTTTGTGCGGCCAGCCTGATATCAGTTAAACCACCCCTCACTACCTCATCTTTAATCACCGCTGCAAAAGTCTTTCCTAGTCTTGAATTCTTTACGAAACCTTAATGGAACATTTACGAACTCTTTATCATTTTTATGCCCATCTTTATATTTATATGTTAGATTGAGACTATAAGAAGACTATTTAGCTTTGAAGGAGTGAGGAAAATGGAGAAGTTTAGTGTTTTTCTAGCCGATTGGCAAGTGCTTTTCCGAGAAGGTATCCACTTCACTCTGTCTGGTGAGGAGGATATGGAAGTTATTGGCGAGGCCACCGAGAATGAGCAAGCGCTAACTTTTATTGAAACAAATGTGCCACGGGTAGCTATTCTGAATGTCGACCATGGCAAGCTCAGTGGTATTGAGGTGACCCGCCGCATCAAACAGAACCTGCCTGAAGTGGCGGTGATTTTAGTTATGGAGAGGGACAATGAGGAGGAGCTTTTCTTAGCCATGAAGAGCGGGGCAAGTGCCTGCCTAGCCAAAGACGCGAACCCTGACGAATTGATTGATATTATCAGAAAGGCAGCCCAAGGCAGTCAACCCATAAGTGAAGCCCTCTTGAGACCAGGAATTGCCTCTCGCGTTGTTGACGAATTCGAAGTCTTCTCCTCAATAGGGAAACAAGTGGGTAATCTGCTAGCCCACCTTTTACCCGCTGAAGCGGATATTTTGCGCCACATCGCTAATGGAAATCAAATCAAAGAAATAGCCAACACTCTAGGTCTCAGTGAAGAGGTTATCCGGAATCACCTTAACCTTATCCTGACCAAGCTGGTGGCTAATGACCGCAGCCGTGAGGTAATTGAGGCAGCGCAGAAGGGCTTGCCGTCAGTAACCTCCAAAGCCGGTAAACCGGGAGCAGAGTATGTGACCCGGGATGAATTCAACGAGTTCAAGGAAAGATTGATGGAACGCTTTAAGGCTTTTACCGCTAGCTAATTTAAATCCAAGCAAATTCATTGGAAAATCAAGGATTTTCTGGGTAATTGAAGGAGGTGAAGTTAATGTGAAAGAAAATAAAAAAGGTGGCAGGAATTCCTAATCCGGAACTCAACGGGAAGGCCCACCACCCAACTATAGGAAGGGGTTTCTAATCAAAAAAGGAGGAGGAAACAAAAATGATTGCGATAAAAAGCAGAAGTGCAGCGGTTCTACTA
>JABAHO010021068.1_pt1 | contig 12539 bp, 11 predicted proteins | sample 7062071 | NCBI WGS metagenome assembly JABAHO01 (sample SAMN14534356, study PRJNA622989) | marine sediment metagenome | biome: marine biome [ENVO:00000428]; feature: marine pelagic biome [ENVO:01000023]; material: deep marine sediment [ENVO:00002113] | place: India: Gulf of Kutch | collected...
GTGCATGATCGCGACCTCCGGGCCCGCAGCGCAGCCGACCGTGCCGGGCTTGCGGATGCCGGGCGGCAGCTGGTTGCAGGTCATCTGGTGCGACGCCTCGGTCATGGCATAGGCCTCGACCACCGGCACCTCGAAGGTGTCCTCCAGTTCGTGCAGCACCTGCGGCGGCAGTGAAGAGGACGACGAGCGGATGAACCTGAGTCTCGCGCCGTCGACGGCAGGCTGGTTGCGTTTGGCTCGCGCGAGAATGGCCTGGTGCATCGTCGGCACGGCCGAGTACCACGACGGCGCCGCGTCCTCGAGCCAGGTGAAGAAGCGGAGGGCATTGAACCCGGGCGAACAATAGACGCTGGCGCCCGCGCCCAGTGTTGCGAGCACGCAGGCCATCAAACCGTGGATGTGAAAGAGCGGCATGACGTTGAGACAGCGATCCGTGGCTTCGAGCCGCAGGGTCGTCGCGATGTGGGCAGCCGAGGCACACAGGTGGCGCGCGCGAAGCGGGACGATCTTGGGCCGCGACGTGGTGCCCGAGGTGTGGAGAACCAGCGCGACATCGTCGGCCTGCCCCGGCCCTTCCGGAGAGGCGTCCGCGACCTGCGGCACATCCAGGCGAAACGCGCCCGCGCCCGATGCGGGCGCGGCTTCCAGCCACGCGACCGGCACACCCAGTGAAGCGGCCGCCTCGAGCGCCGGCGAATCGCTCCCTCGCTCGGCGATCAACACCTTCGTACCGAGGTCTTCCAGGTAGAAGGCGAACTCATCGCGTCGATAGCCCGGGTTGAGCGGCGCGGCGGTGGCGGATGCCGCGACGGCGACAAAGGCCGCCGCCATGTCGGGCCCGTTCGGGAGAACCAGCGCGATCCGATCCCCACGCGCCACACCCGCGCTCCGCAGCGCGACGGTGGTGTCATCCACGAGGTCGCGGAGCGCCGCATAGGGAAGCGGCGAGTGGTCGGGAGCGTCGAGGGCGGGGTGGGTCGCTTCGCCCCGGCTGAGAAGTTCACGGACAGTGGAGGGAAAGGTCACAGGTGCTCCCCGGCGATCCGCGTCGTCCGCGGCCCTTCGAGGCCGTACCCTACCAGCCCCGACGCGTGGCGTCCGGGCTGTCCCAGGGATGGTTCTGAGTTTGCCAGGACCCCGGGTCCAGCGTGCCCTGGATGCGGCGGCGGGGGGAGGGGAGCGATGAAACGCATCAATGTGAGTTCGGGACGGCCCCTGGAAGCGAAGGCGCACTATTCGCGCGCGCTCCGGGTCGGAGACACCGTGCTGCAATCGGGGACCACGGCGATCGACCCCTCCGGACAGGTGATCGGCGAGGGCGATGTGGAGCGCCAGGTGGAGGCGATCTTCGGGATCGCCGAGGAGAGCATGGGTGCCGCCGACGGGCGCTTCGACGACGTCGTGAGCGCGCGGCTCTATGTCGTCGACGGCGCCGACGCCGACGCGGCGTGCCGCCGTACGGCGGGCCTTCTCGGGGCCGCGCAGCCCACGCTGTCCGTCGTTCCGGTGCGCGCCCTCGCGCGTCCCACCCAGCTCATCGAGATCGAGCTCGAAGCCGTCGACNNTTCCGCGTGCTCCGCACTGCGCATGGGAGACCGGATCTGGTGCAGTGGTGCCGTCGGGTTCGGCGCCAGCAATCTCGGCGCGGACCTCGAGGGTCAGGTGGCCGAGGCGATCGAGTGGGTTGGAGGGCTCTTCGAGGAGCTCGGTGGGGGTCTGGGAGACGTGCTGTGCAACCGGGTGTCCCTCGCCGACCTCGGGGGCCTCTCGTCCTTCCGCGTGGCGAGATCCCGCGCTCTCGCCGGGGTTCGGCCGGCGAGTACGCTCGTGGCCACGCCCCCCTTCGCGACACCCGGCCAGCTCTTCGAGCTCGAGGTCGAGGGTGTTGTCGGAGCGGCCGACACACGTCGGGAGTGGTTCGCGGCGCACGGTCTCGATCGACCCGCGGGCTTTGCGGGGGCGGTTGCCGCGGGCGAGCGGATCTATGTGAGCGGATGTGTCGCCCTCGATCGGGAGGCGCGCGTCACCGCCCCCGACGACTGGGCCACTCAAATCGACTCCTGTATCGCCCAGATTCGCGACCTCCTCGAGGCCGCGGGCTCGTCGCTCGCTGATGTCGTCCAGCGCCGTACCTTCACCACCGGTGGGGCCACGATGAACCGCGCCTACGGCGAGGGTCCGGCGTGGTTCGAGGCCAATCGGCCGGCCGCACTCGGTTGTCGCATCGACGCACTGGTCCACCCGGATCTCGTCGTCGAGGTCGACGCGATCGCAGTACGCGGAGCGGGGGAGGGCATCGAGTGGCGCTCCCTCGCGAACACGACGTCAAACGCAACGTCCTAGTCGCCGCGGTACTTGGACGGGCATGCAAGGGGTGGCACACTCCGGGCCCCATCGATAGGAGTGTCCGGTGCCCGTCGTGTCTGTCCTGCAAGCCGAAGAACTCGCGGAAGGAAATGTCCGCGCCGTCAGCGTGCCCGGCTATCCGACGCTCGCAATCTACAACCTCGGCGGCGAGTTCTTTGCGACCGACGACTTGTGCACCCACGGCAACGCCTCGCTCGCCGAGGGCGATATCGAAGATGACGAGATCGTCTGCCCCTTCCACGAAGGCTCGTTCGATATTCGAACCGGGGAGGCGGCGGCTCCGCCCTGCCTCGAACCGATTCGCACCTATCCCGTGCGGGTCGTGGAAGGCGACGTACAGGTCGAGCTCCCCGATTGAGCCCGCAGCGCTCGTCCCGGGTCGGCCTGGTCTAGGTGTCACCCTCCACCAGAACCCCGTCGCGCCGTAGCTCTTCGATCTGGTCCGAGGTCCTGCCGAGGGTCTCCGAGAGGACGCTCTGGTTGTGCTCGCCCAATTTGGGCGCGGTGAGCGGAATGTTGTTCGGGTGGTTCTTCCATTTGATCGGCATCCCGGGGATGTCGACCGGGCCGTGGACGGGGTCGTCGACCGTACGCACCGTGCCGCGGGCTCGCATGTGCGGGTTCTGTGTGGTCTCGGCCACGCTCAACACCGGTGCGCAAGGAACGTCGTGTTGCGTCATCACTTCCACGGCGCTCTTGATGTCNNACTTCTGCGCTGTGTTTGTTGCGCTCCATGTCGTCGCCAAGACGGGGGTCGTCGATGAGCTCCTCGCGCCCCATGGCCCGGCAGAAGTCGGCCCAGTGGTGCAGGAAGGCCATGATCACGACGTATCCGCCATTGCCCTTGAAGACACCCGCCGGGCAGAGATACCCAAAGTGCGATCCCTGCCGGGTCGGGCTCACTTCACCCCCCGAGCCGCTGTAGGTGTNNATCGACACATCCAGGTGATCGCCCTTGCCCGTGCGATCCCGGCGCCGCAAGGCCGCCAGGACTCCGAGCGCGCCGTGGACACCGGTGCTCGCGTCGCCGATGGCCGCACCGGTGAGCGCGGGGGTCTCGTCGGTTTCGCCGACCATGGAGGTGATCCCGGAGTAGGCCTGCGCGATGAAGTCGTAGCCGGGGGTCTCCGCGAGCGGACCACTCTGCCCGAAGGTCGAAATCGAGCAGAGCACGATGTCACTCTTGAGTTCGCAGAGTCGCTCGTACCCGAGGCCCAGGGCCTCCATTACACCGGGCCGGAAGTTTTCGACGACCACATCGACGGTCGGAACCAATTCCGCCACGAGTGCGACTCCCCGCGGATCGTGAAGGTTCACGCACAGGCTCTGTTTGCCGCGGTTCTGCTGCATGTAGTAGAGGCTGCGGCCGTTGCGGAAGATCGAGATCGATCGCGCGAGATCGCCCGTGGGCGCCGGCTCGACCTTGATCACTTCGGCGCCCATCTCCACGAGCATCCGCGTGCAGGTCGGTCCCGCGACGGCGCGTGTGAGGTCGAGAACACGGATGTCTGAAAGGGCGANNCTTCCTCCGTATACTCCTCCCCGAAGGAGCGTTTGTGGGATTTCTCGAAACCGTCTCCCAGGCAAGGGCCTATCTGCGCGAAAATGGAAGAGTTTCGCTGCGAGGTTTGCGGCGCGAGTTCGGCCTCGAGGAGGAGTCGCTGGAGGATCTCATCGCCGAGCTGGCAGACGTCCAGGGGGTGGCGCGGCGCAGCGGTGAGGTGCTCGAGTGGGTCTCGGTCCCGACCGAAGACCCCGGCGATGCGGTCCGCCGGGCAGCCCCCGAGGCGCCATTCCGCGCCGCGGAGCGGCGCCAACTCACCGTGGTGTTCATCGATCTCGTCGGGTCGACCNNAGAGTTCGCCGCGATCCTCGAGGCGTATCAAGACCGCTGTCGGGCGGCCGTGAGCGCCTGGGGTGGCTACGTGGCGGGACCGCTCGGCGACGGACTCGTCGTCTACTTCGGCTTCCCGCGGGCCCAGGAGGATGCGACCCAGCGCGCGGTGCGCGCCGGCCTCGAAATTCTCGGAGGGCTCCCCGCGCTCAACCTCGAACTCGAGCGGCACTTCGAGTTCCTGGCCGACACCCCGCTGCAGGTCCGAATCGGGGTCCACACCGGTCTTTCGGTCGTCGGGGACATCGCCGCTGCGGGAACGCCCGAACAGGTCGCGGTGGGCGACACCCCGAACCTTGCCGCGCGAATCCAGGCTCTGGCCGACCCCGACGAACTGCTGGTGAGCGATGCGGCACTGGGCCTGGTCGCGGGAATCTTCCATTGCGAAGACCGCGGCGAGTTCGAGCTCAAGGGAATTCGCAGGCCGGTTCGCGTTCATCGGGTGCGCGAGGCGATTGGAATGCACAGCCGTCTCGAGGAAGAGCTGCGGCCGCTCACTCCGCTCGTCGGGCGCGACGGCGAACTGGCGTCGATCGAGGCCGCGTGGCAGCGGACCCGAGACGGTGCCGGGCAACAGCTTCTGCTCTGCGGCGAGCCCGGGATCGGGAAAACGCGTTTGATCCGCGCCTTCCGCGAGACGATCTCGGCGGAGTCGTACACCTGGCTCGAGGGACACGCGAGCCCGTACACACAGGGAACCGCCTTCTTCCCGTGGATCGAGTTGGTGCGTCGGCGCCTCGCGTGGAAGCCGGACGAGGAGGACACAGAGCGGTTCGCACGCCTCGAGGACGCGTTCCGTACCCCCGAGGTCGTGGCGTACCTCGCCCCGCGCATGGGAGTCCCGCTTCCGGACGACTACCGCGTCGCGGTGGCGAACCCCGCCGTCCAGCGCCGTCAGACGATGGACGCCATCGTGCGCTTCGTCCTGACGCTCGCGGAGCGGCAGCCCCTCGTGCTTCATATCGAAGATCTCCACTGGGCCGACCCATCGACTCTCGAATTGCTGACCCGGCTATGGAATGACTGCGCGCTCGCGCCGGTGCTGCTGCTCCTGAGTTTTCGACCCGAGTTCGAGCCCCCCTGGCCGCCGCAGACGCGCTCGACCCGACTCGACCTCGGGCGCCTGCGGAGGCAGGATTCGGAGAACCTGGTTCGAGCCGCGCTCGAGGAGCGAACCGTGGGGGAGGGTGTGCTCGCGCGCCTCGCGGAACGCGGGGGCGGTGTTCCCATCTTTCTCGAGGAGCTCGCCCGCATGGCCGCGGCCGGCGGCGGGAGCGGCCCCGAAGAGATTCCGATGACCTTGCAGGATTCCCTGATGGCGCGCCTCGATGGTCTGGGCGAGGCCAAAGACACGGCCCAGCTCGGGGCGACGCTTGGTCGGGAGTTTTCGTTCGAGATGCTGGCGGCCGTGTCCGCCAACCCCGCCGATCGTCTGCGGCTCCATCTCGACGCACTCGTGGCCGCGGAGTTTCTGCTCCGCCGGCGAGTCGACCGCGATGTCAACTATGTGTTCAAGCACGCCCTGGTCCGGGACATGGCCTACCAGTCGCTGCTCCGCAGCAACCGCCAGAAGCACCACGCGACGGTCGCGAGAGTTCTCGACGACGGGTTTGGCGGGCTGCGAGACACCCACCCCGAGCTCGTCGCCCAGCACTTTCGCGCGGCCGGCCCTTCCTATCGCGCGGACGCCACGACCTGGCTGCAGCGGGCGGGCGAGCGCGCCCTCGCGCTCTCGGCACCGGCCGAGGCGCTCACCCATCTCGACGCCGCGCTCGCGGTTCTGCGAGAGCTCCCCGACGGCGCCGACCGAGACCGCCGGGAACTCGGCATACAGCTTCCGCTGGGCACCGCGCACCTGATGACGGGTGGGTACTCGCAGCCCCAGGTGGGGACGGCGTACAACCGGGCCTTTGCCCTCTGCGAGAGCCTCGGACACGACGCCGCGCTGGCGCCCGCGCTCTTCGGGCTCTGGCGCTTCTTCATGGCGAGCCCCGACTTTCATCGGGCCCGCGAGCTCGGTGGGCAACTTTTGTCGCATGCACGGGCCGCGGGCGACCCCGGGGAGAGTGTGCTCGCACACTACGCGCTGGGGAGCACCGAACACCTGCTCGGGCATCCGAGGGCGACGCTCGACCACATGGAAGAAGGACTCCGCGCCTACCAGGGCGTAGAGGGCGCCGGGGCGTTGATCGGCCGGGCGGGGATCGATCCCGCGGTGACCTGCCACAGTGTGGCGTCCCATGCGCTCTTCGAGCTGGGCCTCCCCGACGAGGCCCTCGCGTGCCGCGAGCCCGCCCTGGCGTTGGCGGCGTCGCTCGGGCACGCGCCCTCGGAAGCCTTTGCCGTCGTGTGGACAGGGGCTCTCTTGTCGATGTTCCGGCGCGACATCGAAGAGACCGAGCGCTGGGCGGAACGGGCGATTCCCCTCTGTGAAGAACACGGAATCGCATTTTTTCTCTCCATCGCGCGACTGCTCCGCGGCTGGGCGCGCACGCTCGGGAACGCGGGACGCTCCGGCGTCGAGGAGATCGAGGAGAGCCTGGGCGTGCTCCGCGCGCAGGGCACAGAGCTGTTTCTCACTACCTGGCTCGCCCTGCTCGCCGAGGCGCGGCTGGCGCTCGGGGACGGCGACGCCGCCGGTCGCGCACTGGACGCCGCCTTCGATACCGCCGACCGCAACGGCGAGGCGTATTGGCGCGCCGAGCTCCACAGGCTTCGCGGCCAGTGGCAGCGGGCCAACGCCGCGCCGGGCGGCGATGCTCCCGACGCAAATTTCCGTGCGGCGCTCGAGGTCGCGCGCACAGGGGGGGCGCGGGCCTGGGCATTGCGCGCCGCGGTCGACTGGGCGGAGCATCTCGGGGAACGGGGCGAGCGCGAGAAGGGCCGGGACCTGCTGAGCGGCGCGCTGTCGGAGTACCCCGGGTCTTCCTCGGCGACGTCGGACCTGGAACGCGCGCGCGGGGTGTTGGGCGCCCTCTAGCGCGGGCGGCGCGCGTGATTCACATCAAACGGGTCTACGTGTCCGGGCGCAATCCGGCATTCGCGGCGACCTCGCGGGTCGAATCGCGATCGTGGATTTCGAGGCGGCCTTCGCGTCGCGAGATCCAGTCGCGCTCGGACCAGCTGCGAACCAGGCGGCTGACCGACTCGCGGCTCGTCCCGGCCACGTGGGCCCATTCGCGCTGGGTCAGCCCGAGGTCCAACACCACGTCCTGCGCCCGGCGCACTCCGTGGACCTCGGCCCAGGCGGAGACCCGACGCGCGATCCGCGACTCGAGGTCCGCGGCTGCAAAGAAGCGGACGAGCTCTCCAAAGACGATGATCCGGCGCGCCGGCGTTTCGAGCAGCGCGAGGGCCAGCGTCGGGTTTCGGACGATGGCCGCGCGGAGGTCGCGGTGATCGATGCGCAAGAGCGTCGTCGTCTCGAGCGCGATGACGTCGGCGCTGCGCGGGCGCTGGGCGAGCAGGGACAGTTTCCCGGACACCTCCCCAGATCCGAGCACCTCGAGGAGCAGCGGCTCGCTGCTCCCGCGGCCGATCTCGATCTTCACCCGCCCCTCCACGACGACGAAGATCGAAGTCCCGATGTTGCCTTCGCGCACGATCGAGACCCCGGGCCGCACCTCCTCGAAGGCGCTCATCGCGATGAGGGCCTCGCGCTCGGTCGCTTCGAGTTCGGCGAAGNNGTTGGGCGCTCCGGTCGTCCATCGTAGCGGAGGCGGTTCTCCCCGCGGGAACCAGACTCTCCCGAGACTGCGCTCGTTACGCGATGGGCCCGGCGAAGGACGGCGGGGGGATCGCACGCCATACTTCCAGGCCGTTCGGCCCTCCACCCGCGAAGACGCGCCGCCGGAGCCAGCCGGGCGAAGCGTGAGAGCCAGTGATCCGGCATCGAGAACCAGGGGAAACGAGATGGCGAACCGAGACCAATCCGTCGACGCAATCGTGGTGGGAGCCGGCTTCGCCGGCCTCTACATGCTCCACCGCCTCAAGTCCCTGGGCCTCTCGGCGCTCGCGCTCGAGGCCGGGAGCGGCGTGGGCGGGACCTGGTACTGGAATCGCTATCCGGGCGCGCGCTGCGATGTACCGAGCGAGCCTGCAGTACTCCTACCAGTTCTCGGGCGAGCTCGAGCAGGAGTGGGAGTGGACGGAGCGCTACGCCGCGCAGCCCGAGATTCTCGAGTACGCCAACCACGTGGCCGACCGCTTCGATCTGCGCGACGCGATTCGCTTCGACACCCGGGTCGCGAGCGCCCATTTCGACGACGCGAGCGCCCGCTGGCAGGTCCAGACCGAAGCGGGGGACCGGTTCGAGGCGCAGTACTGCGTGATGGCGACCGGCTGTCTGTCCGCCGCGAACCAACCCCAATTCGAGGGCATGGAGGGCTTTGGCGGTGACTGGTACCACACCGGGCATTGGCCCCATGAGGGCGTGGACTTCCGCGGCAAGCGGGTGGCGATGATCGGCACCGGCTCGTCGGCGATCCAGTCGATCCCGATCATCGCCGAGCAGGCGGATCACCTCTACGTGTTCCAGCGGACGCCGAACTACTCCGTCCCGGCGCACAACGGTCCCCAGGACCCCGAGGCCGAACGCCAAATCAAGGCGCGTTACCCGGNNCTTGCGCGAACAGCTGATCGCGTGGGATATCGAGATGAACGAGAAGACGGCCGCGGAGATGAGCCCCGACGAACTCCGCGCCGAGTGCGAACGGCGGTGGGCGCTGGGCGGTCTCTACTTCTACGGGACCTTCGCCGACATGCTCCTCGATCAACGCTCCAACGACATCGTGTCCGATTTCGTGAGAGAGAAGATCCGGGAGAAGGTGGACGATCCGGCCGTCGCCGATCTCCTTTCCCCCACCTCCGTGTTCGGCTGCAAGCGGGTCTGCGCCGACACCGGCTACTACGAGACCTTCAATCGCGACAACGTGACCCTCGTCGACATCAGCCAGGAGCCGATCGAGCGGATCCTCCCCGACGGATTGCGGGCGGTGGGGCGGGACTTTTCGGTCGACGCCATCGTGTGCGCCACCGGCTTCGACGCCATGACCGGCGCGCTCGACCGGATCGACATCCGCGGCTCCGAGGGACNNTCACCACCGCGGGGTTCCCGAACTTCTTCATCATCAGCGGCCCGGGGAGCCCCTCGGTCCTCACCAATATGATCAACTCGATCGAGCAACACGTGGACTTCATCGGGGACGCGATCGAACACATGCGCGCCGAAAATCTCGCGCGCATCGAGCCCACGCTGGAGGCCGAGGACGCATGGGTGAACCATGTGAACGAGGTCGCCGGGTCGACGCTCCTCCTCGGTTGCAACTCCTGGTATCTGGGCGCGAACGTGCCCGGGAAACCGCGCGTCTTCATGCCCTATCTGGGCTTCCCGGCCTACGTCGAGAAGTGNNCGGGAGGGGCCGGCGCCCTCGAACGGGGCGGGAGAAGGGTGGTGTTGCACCTCGCGCTGGTCGAGCCCGAAATCCCGTGGAATACGGGAAACGCGGGCCGCACGGCTCTGGCGGTGGGCGCCACCCTGCATCTCGTGGAACCCCTCGGGTTCTCTCTCGAAGACCGCTTTCTGCGCCGCGCCGGCCTGGACTACTGGCGCCATGTCGCGCCCCGGATCCACGCCTCCACGGAGGCCTTCGAGGGGGCACTCGCGAGGCTCGGCGCGCCGTTCTTCTTCAGCGCCGAGGCGAGGCGCCCCTTCTTCGACCAGGAGATTCCGCGCGNNGCGACGCCGTCTTCGTGTTCGGCCGCGAGAGCGACGGCCTGCCGCCATCGGTTCGCGAACGGCACCGCGATGCCCTGGTGTCGCTTCCGATCCGCCCGGGTCCGGTGCGCTCGCTCAACCTGAGCACCTGCGTGGGGGTGGCCGCGTACGAGTACCTGCGCAGGCACGGCCTTCCCTCCGCGTAGTTCGCCCCGTTCCGAAGTCAGGATGCCGAAGGCGCGTCGCGGAGCATGCGGCGGGCGATTACCCACCGGTGTACCTCGGTCGGGCCCTCGTAGACCCGCATCGCGCGGACCTGCTGCGCCGCCATCTGGAGCGGCATCTCTTTCGTGATACCCATCGCGCCATAGGCCTGCATGGCGTGGTCGACCACCTCGGTGGCCATTTCGGTGGCGAACACCTTGATCATCGACGCCTCGGTCCGGACGTCCTCTCCTCGCTCGGTCTTGAGCGCGGCATCGCGCACCATGAGCCGGGTGGCGTGGATCTTTGTCGCGGCGTCGGCGATCCACCACTGGATGGCCTGTCGATCCGCGAGCTTTGCGCCAAAGGTGCTCCGCGTGTTCGCCTGCTCGATCAGGAGGTCGAGGGCGCGTCGCGCGATGCCGATGCACGAGGCACCCATCTCGAGGCGCCGCACCGTGAGCCGCAGCTGCATCGGTGCAAACCCGCCGCCGATTTCTCCGAGTACCTGACTNNCCTCGAAGACCACCTCGTAGGTCGTGTGGCCGCCGAGCATGAGATAGGGATCGGAGATCTTCATCCCGGGGGTGTCGCGGTCGACCAGGAACGCGGTGATGCCGCCCCGCGCCTTCTTCTCCGGGTCGGTGAGGGCCATCGCGATCGTGAAGTCGGCATCGGCGATCCGGCTGACCCAGATCTTTCGGCCGTTCAGCACCCAATCGCTCCCGTCTCGAACGGCGCGTGTCGTCATGCTCGCCGGGTCGGAGCCCGCGCCGGGTTCGGAGATCGCGATGGCGGACGTGGTCTCGCCTCGGGCGTAGGGCCCGAGATAGCGCTCCCGTTGCTCGGCGTTGGCGGTCGCGAGCAACATGTGGAGATTGGGCGAGTCCGGGGGAAAGAGGAAGGGGACGACGGTTCGCCGCAGTTCCTCACCGAGGGCCATCTTCGCGACCGGCCCGAGGGCGGCGCCCCCGAGTTCTTCCGGCACGTCGAGCCCCCAGAGTCCGATTTCCCGGCACCGATCGTGGAGGGCTCCAGTCTCGGCATCGGTGAGGAGCGGGCGCACGCCGTGGGCCTCGCGCTTGAGGACGCGGGCTTCGAGCGGCATCAGCTCCTCGCGCACGAAGCGCTCCACGAGTTCCTGGAGCATCAGGACTTCTTCGGGGAGTTCAAAATCCACGGCAGGGGAGCCTACCCCAAGGGGTTACAATGGACCCGGCTCTCGCCACAGCCCGTGGAACTCCAGAGGAGGCATGCATGAGCGGATCGAGTCTCGAGGCCCAGGTGGCGCGCCTGGCCGCGATCGAAGAGATCAAGCAGCTCAAGGCGCGCTACGCCGAGTACTGCGACAACCAGTATGACCCCGACGGGATTGCGAGCCTCTTTGTCGAAGACGGCGTCTGGGACGGAGGCCCGGGCTTCGGGCGCTACGAGGGACGCGAGAAGATCCACGCCTTCTTTTCGGAGATCTCGAACAGCATCGTTCTGGCGGCCCACCTCAGCATGAATCCCATCATCGAAGTCGACGGCGAGCGCGCCACCGGGCGCTGGCGTCTGTTGTGTCCCTTCACGCTGGACGAAGGCGAGTCGCCCGCCGCGCGCTGGATCCTCGCCCAGTACGACGAGGTGTATGAGCGCCACGGCGACCGCTGGCTCTACCGCTCCCTCAAGGTGAACGTGAACTTCAACGCGCTCCACGAGACGGGATGGGCGGACGCACCGGAGTCGTAGAGCCGGGCGGGACGCTCTGGTACTTCGGGTACGGGAGCAATATGGACCCGCGCACCTTCCTGGGTCGCCGCGGAATGCGTCCCCGCCAAACCGTGGTGGGCGAGCTCGTCGATTGGGAACTCGCCTTCGATCTGCCGGTCGGACCCGGGGAGCGAGGCGCAGCGAACGTGCGCCCCAAATCGGGTGCTTCCGTGTGGGGTGTTCTCTACTGCATCACGGTGCCCGAGGCCGCGCGTCTCGATCGCAGCGAAGGCGTCGGAGGAGGGGCCTATACACGGGCGTNNCGTATCGCACCCGGCGCGGCGACGCCCGCCGCAAACCCTCGCGTCGCTACCTCGGGTTGCTGCTCGCCGGCGCGCGGGAGCACGGCCTTCCCGCCGAGTACGTCGATTGGCTGCGCGGGCTCGAACTCGCCGTCGACGAGCGGGAGGCGGCCCAGGGGACCCTCTTCGGCGACTAGGTGCGCGGGCGCGGCGTTCCGCGACTAGCGTCGCAGCACACCGGCGCGATCGACCCGCGTGCGGAGCACTTCGAGTTCCCGGGCGCTCGGCGGCTCCGTGGTGGCGAGCCGCTCCGGGATCTCGAGTGGGAACCCGGTGTTCGCGATCACCTCATCCACCTCGACGC
>JABAHO010003072.1_pt1 | contig 12510 bp, 13 predicted proteins | sample 7062071 | NCBI WGS metagenome assembly JABAHO01 (sample SAMN14534356, study PRJNA622989) | marine sediment metagenome | biome: marine biome [ENVO:00000428]; feature: marine pelagic biome [ENVO:01000023]; material: deep marine sediment [ENVO:00002113] | place: India: Gulf of Kutch | collected...
GTGATCGACGCCGGCGCCGATATCGTGATTGGCCACGGACCTCATGTACCGCGGGCGATGGAGATCTACAACGACCGGCTCGTCGCCTACAGCTTAGGCAACTTCGCAACTTACTACGGCATCAGCGTGGTCGGTGAAAAAGGCTACGCACCAATAGTCGTCGCCGAACTCGACGGCTTAGGCCGCTTCATATCAGGCCGGGTCGAGTCATATATCCAGATTCGTCCCAATGGTCCGCAACGCGATAGCCGGCAGCGTGCGATGAAACGCATCGAAGAACTCACACTGCTCGACTTTCCGAACGGTGCGCTGCGCTTCGGGCCGAACGGCGAACTTAGCGTTAAGCCTGATGGCAACTGAACACGCGCTGTTCGAGCGCTTCCCTGAACTGCGCGACAAACTTCCGGTCGTCCCGCTCGGGCAATTTCCGACGCCGGTCAGTTCGCATCCGCAAACGGCAGCGGAACTCGGTTGCGACTCGCTGTGGATCAAACACGATGAAAACTGCGCACCGGCTTATGGTGGCAACAAGATTCGTAAGCTGGAATTTCTGCTCGGCGAAATCCAGGAACAGGGATTTCGCTCGGTACTGACCTTCGGCGGTGCCGGTTCCAATCACGCGCTGGCGACTGCGATTCATTGCAAGCAACTCGGCCTGCAGTGCATCGTGGTACTAACGCCCGAACCCCCCACCGATGCCGTGCGCAGCACCTTGCGTTATCACCTGCTGCTCGGCACGGAAATTCGTTACGCGGAAGGCTATGCTGACGTGCGTGCGACCGCCGATGCGGTGCTCGCTGAACAGGGCGAGACCTGTTACGAAATTCCGTTTGGCGGCTCGTCATGGCTCGGCGCGATCGGCTTCGTGAATGCCGCGCTGGAACTGGCCGGGCAGATCGAGCGCAACGAGTTGCCCGCGCCCGACGCGATCTACCTGGCGCTGGGCACCACCGGCAGTGCCGCTGGTCTGGCGCTCGGGCTGGCGATGGCCGGACTCGACAGCATGATCGAAGCCGTCATGGTCACCCCGACGAGCATGCAACACGAGCTGTTGTTTGCACGCCTGTTCGCCGAGGCCAACAAGGAACTCAACGCACGCGACGTGCATGTGTCGCTGTATACCGGACCCTTTGCGCAGGCCAACCTGCGCGCCGATCAGCTGGGCAAGGGCTATGCGATGCCTACGCCGCAGGCTGAGGCGGCGGCTGAGTTCATGCGTGCGCAACTNNAAGAGGCAACTTGCGGGTACGAACGTGCTGTTCTGGAATACCTATAACGCGCGCCCCTATCCACCGTTGCCCGACGATGACAGCTGGCAGCAGCTGCCAAAAAGCATGCACAAATATTTTGCCTAATAGCTTTGCGGCTCAATATTGGGGTCAGACCCCGTAGTTTATTTCTGGTCACAGCACCGATAAGCAATCCTCAGGGTATACCCAGTAGGCTGAGGAAATCGCGAATAAAAATCGGGGTCTGACCCCATGTCAGTCGTCGGTGCGGCGGAAATCGATGCCGAGCGCTCGCAGCTTGCGATACAGATGGGTGCGCTCCATGCCGACGCGCTTGGCCATCTGCCCTACCTTGCCGCCAACCAGCGCTAGCTGCTGTTCGAGATAGGCGCGTTCGAACTGTTCGCGCGCTTCGCGCATCGGCAGGTCGAGCAGGTTCTGTTTCAGCAGCGGTTCTTCGCTTTCGATGCGTTGTTCGAGTTGTGAATCGACTTCGGCCAGCCCGATCTCCTGATCGCCGCCCGCTAACAGCAAACGCCGCACCAGGTTCTCCAGCTCACGCAGATTGCCGGGCCACGGATAATTACGCAGCCGGTTCTGCGCGGCCATCGAAAAATTGCGATACGGAAGCGCATCGGACTCGCTGATCTGCCCCGCATAAAAACGCAGCAGCGCAGGCACGTCGGAATGATATTCGCGCAGTGGCGGAACCTTGAGCTGGAGGACGGCAAGTGCGGCCAGCAAATCTGCCCGCATGCTGTCGCCGGTATAGGTATTGACGNNGTCTGTCCGGGCCGGGTGTAACTGCCGTGCTCGACCAGGTTGAGAATCAGCGACTGCGCCTTGGGGCCGAGTTCCTGCAGTTCGCTGATGAACAGCGTGCCGCCGATCGCCTGGCCGAACAAACCTTCCTGTTTACCCTGCCCCGAATCGATGCCGATCAAAATATCTGCCGCATGCGCATCGATCAGCTCCGCGCCATTGACAGCGATGAACGGCTTCGACGCACGCGCGCTCTTGGCATGCATATAGCGGGCGAACAGCACGCGGCCGGAACCGGATTCGCCCGTGATCAGTACCGGCGCGCTGTGCAGAGCGATCTGCTCGGCCTGTTCGCGCGCTTCGGCAATAGCCGCCGCCTTACCCTGCGGCGCTACGATGCCGCTCGACAAGCCGGCCGCCACCGAGGACACGCTGCTCGCCGGACGCGTATCTTCAAGCGTTGCTTCGACCGTGCGCAGGAGCTGACTTAAAGACAGGGGTTTTTCGATGTAATCGACGGCGCCCAGACGGGTCGCTTCCACAGCCGTTTCGATATTGCCGTGGCCCGACATGATCACGACCGGGCAATTGAGTTCTCCGGACTCGGTCCATTGTTTGAGCAACGTGATGCCATCGATGTCCGGCATCCAGATATCGAGCAGCACGAGGTCGGGCGCAGCAGAACTATAGGCTGCCTTTGCCTCGTTGGCATTGGCAGCGGTGCGGACTTCGTAACCTTCGTCCGACAGAATTTCGTTGATCGTCGAGCGGATGCCGTCTTCGTCATCAACGACCAGAATGGCCGCGCTGTTCATGCACTCTTCCTCTTCAGTTCTGGCTCTTTGGCCGGCGCTCTGTTAAGCGGCAAGCGTATTGTAACGCGTGTGCCCTCTCCCGGCTTACTCTCAAACGCCACATCTCCGCCATGTTCTTCGATGAGTTTTTTCACAATTGCGAGGCCTAAGCCGGTGCCTTTGGACTTGGTCGTCACATAAGGTTCGAAAACCTTGTCCTGATCTTCTTCGGAGAAACCCGGCCCGTTATCTTCGACAACGATCTCGACCATTTGTTTGTCTTTCTTGCCGGCTATGCGCGTGCTCAGCCGAACCTCTGCATCGGCAACATCTTCCAGCGCTTCCAGCGCATTGCGAATCAGGTTGTGTAACACCTGGCGAATGCGCACGGCATCGATACTGATCTCGGGGATCTGCTTGTCCAGATCAAGCACGAGTTTCGGCTGATTCCGCTGCGCCGGATACAGATCGGCAACCTGGCCAATCAGCTGATTGATATCCATGTCGGTCAGGCTAATCTGCGGTGCGCGCGCATATTCGCTGAACGCATTGACCATGTCGCGCATGGCTTCCACCTGCTGCACGATCGTGGCAGTCGCGCGATCGAGCAGCTGCTCGTTCTCATCCTCGAGATTGCCAAGGTACTTGTGGCGGATGCGTTCGGCCGACAGCTGGATCGGCGTGAGCGGATTCTTGATCTCGTGTGCAAGCCGCCGGGCAACCTCGCCCCAGGCCGCGTCGCGTTGCGCCTGCAGCAACTCCGTGACGTCATCGAACACGATCACCAGGCCGCTAGCGCTACGGAAACTACCAGGCAGTTCGGTGCAGGCACACACCAGGATGCGGTTGCTGCCATCGACGCGTAGTTTCATCTGCTCGCGCCACTCGGTTTCGCCGTTGTCGATATGTGCGCGGCAGGCTTTGACAAACTGGTCGAGCACCTCACTCGAGTCAGCCAGCCGCGCGATGGAGTGGCCTTCGAGACCACGGAACTCGACATTGAGCAAATCGCTCGCGGCCTGGTTGGCCGTGCGGATAGTCAGATTACGTTCGAGCGAGATAACCCCGGTCGACAAGCGAGCGAGAATGACTTCGAGATTGGCACGTTCGTTCTCTACCTGCTGTTCGCTGCGCCGGGCTTCCGAACGCGCCGAGTCGAGGCGTTCGATCATGTCGTTAAACGAATCAACGAGGAAACCGATCTCATCGTGTCGGCCCGCGGGCAGACGCGTATCGAAATTACCCTTGGCGACCGCCTGGGTGCCGGCGATCAGGCTCTGCACGGGCGCGGTCACCCGGCGCGCGAAAAAGAATGCGCCCGAAACCGCCAGCAACAATGACACCAGGACCACCAGCGACAGAGTCAGCACGTAACTGGCTTTCAAAGGTTCGCGCAAGTAAACCAGTTCGCTGTAGCGCGCCGAGGTCTGTTGCACCGAGGTCGCGAGCGGCGCCAAACGCTGCGACAGCGGGTAGATAGCCTGCAATATCCTGATTTCACGGCCGCTGCGGCCGGCGAGCAGCGTGCCGGTTTTCACCAGGTAAGCGCCATCTTCACCCACTTCGAGGCCGACGTAATACTTGTCACGCCGCAACCGGTACAGCATGTCCTCCGATGGCAGTTCAGGCAATGTACCCACATCCCTGGCCGAGCTGGTGCCGATGATGCGCGTGCCGCCGGCGAACACGGTGATATCCGATGCGCGCGACTCGGCGCGAACCTGCGACAGGTAACGGTAGATGTCGGCATCGGGCACGCTGTACAAAAGATCGTTGATACGCCGCGTCTCTTCGAGGTTGTCGCGCATTCTGAGATCGAGTGCCGTGCGGCTCAATTCGAGCGCATCGCCCAGACCCAGTTCGATCTGTACGTCGAACCACGAGTCGATACCGCGATTCAAAAATTCGACCGAATACAGATACACGACCACCATAGGCGCCGTAACGAGCGCGGTGATCGCGGTGACCATGCGCGCCTTCAGTTTGGAGCCGGGTTTGTTGGCAACGTAATCGCGATACAGGCGCACCAGGTTGACGCCGATGAGCACCAGCAAAATGCCGGCGCCGACTGTGTTGACCAGCAAAATGGTCTGGTACAGACGACCAAACTCTGCCATGTTGCTGGTAATCTGACTGAGCAACGCGAGACCGATCGCCGCCATGGCTAACGCGATCAACAGCATAATGGTGCCGGCCCAGCGACGGATTACCTTAATTTCCATCGGTACCATTCACTCTCGAGCAGGAAATCCCCGCGCCAGAAGGTAATGAGCTGTAACGGTCCGGGCAGCGCATCCTGATTGAGCACGACCCGCAAGTCACAATTGTAGGTTTGTTCAGCGTCGATACGCTCCACCGGCACAACGGCCCAGTCGCGAATCTGGCCGAGACTGCGCAACGCGGAGAACAGAGTNNATGTATTTGAGCTCGAAATCCTGACTCGCGGTCAGTTCTTTGACATCGGCCCAGAAACTACGCTGGCGGGTAAGCTCGAACTGCACCGAAAACGACAACATCACTCCGCTTTCGAGCGCCTCGATGGCGCGACTGCTCAACTCCAGGTCGAGGCGGGCATCGAGTAACCAGCTGTCGTCTGCCGTGCGAGTTTCCGCCCTGACCACTTCGAAGCGGCCCCCGTCGGCGAACACGGCGGGCGTGTTCAGGCAGAACAGAATGCCAAGCAGCGGTACCAAACGATACCGGCTATTAAGCCTTGCCAGTTGTCTCTTGCCGAGCACACTCATTGTGAATCACACCGCACTCGTCGCCCGTTCAGTAAGCCTTAAGCATTAAAGCATAATAGAAGCCATCGGTAGCCGCCGCGCCGGGCAGCAGCTGCCAGCCCGGACCCGCCTGCACCGCGATGCGGGCCAACGCGGTAGCCGCAAGATCGGCAGGGTTCGCCGTCGGCGTGGCAGCAAGAAACTCGCTAACCACCGCTTCGTTCTCTGCACGCAGCACTGAGCAGGTCGAATACAACAGCTGGCCGCCGGGCTTGAGTAACGGCCAGGCTGTCTTAAGCATCCTGAATTGCGTCGCTGCGAAGCGCGCGATGTCTTCCGGCTTGCGCAAAAACCGTATGTCGGGATGTCGGCGTATCACACCGGTCGCCGAACACGGCGCATCGAGCAGGATTCGATCGAAGCACCGGTCACCCGCCCAGTCTTCGGGACTCAACAGATCACCGGTGATCACGGTGGCATCAAGTCCGAGCCGCACAAGATTTTCGCTAACCCGCTTAAGCCGCTCGGCCGACACATCGAGCGCGACCAACTCGCCCGCATCCGGCGTGCTTTCAAGAAGGTGACAGGTTTTACCGCCAGGTGCCGCACAAGCATCGAGGATGGTCATGCCGGCTGCCGGCGCGAGCAATTCAGCGGCGAACTGCGAAGCCGCATCCTGCACACTGACCTCGCCTTCAGCAAATCCCGGTACCGCATCAACCGCCAGTGGTTCTGCCAGACGCACTGCGTGCGCAGGCGCTTCCGGCACGACCGCAGTCTCTATTCCGGCGGGTAACTTGTCGAGCCATGTGGCCCGACTGAGTTTTTGCTGGTTTACCCGCAGCCACAGCGGCGGTTGTTCATTGCCTGCGTTAAGAATGCTTTGCCAGTCGTCGGGCCAGTCGGACCGAATCGCATCGATCAGCCATTGCGGATGCTGCCAGCGCGCCGGTTCGCGTTCCTGCGCTTTTGCAAGCAGCGCTTCGCGTTCGCGCAGGAAGCGCCGGAGGACAGCGTTGACCAGACCGCTAAGCCGCGGCTGACCGAGCACCTTGGCCGCATCAACGCTAACCGAAACCACGGCGTAATCGGGGCGCCCCGATTCTGTCAGCGCAAACAACGCAACCGACAACAAGGCTTCGATCACGCGCTCGCGCTTGCGCATTGGTTTATCGAGCAACTGACTTATTAACCAGCGATTGCGCTCGTGCGTGCGCAGTGCGCCGAACGCGAGCGCCTGGCTCAGCGCCCGGTCGCGACCTGCAAGCTCGCTTGTGCTCAGCGCCTGATCGAGATTGCCGCGGTTGCTTAACACCGCATCGACGGCGCGCGCTGCGGCCGCTCGGGCCTCTACGCCGGGTTGCTTTGGCATCGTGACCCGCCCCGCCTAGCCCAGCATAACGCCGCTAAGATCATGCGCATTGGCGAAGTCTTTCGCAGTCATGCGCTTGCGGCCGGGTAACTGCAGTTCGGCAATATTCAACACGCCGGCCCCGGTGGCCACACGGACGCCATCAGGCGCACAGCTCAGCACCTGGCCGGGGCTGCCGGTGCCTGGTTCGGCGGTAGCCGAAAATATGCGCAGCGGCTCGCCTTTATAAAGAGTATGGGCAACAGGCCATGGATCGAAGGCAAGCACCTTGCGCACGGAATCGGCCGCCGGCTCATGCCAGTCGATCAGGCCATCAGACTTGGCAATGCGGCCCGCGTAAGTCACGCCATCGGTGGCCTGCGGATGCGACGTTAACTCGCCGGCGAGCAGCGTCTCGAGATTATCGGCCAGCAGATCTGCGCCAAGCGTGGCGAGCCTGTCGTGCAGCTCGCCGCCGGTCTCCGTCGCGCCGATATCGGTCTCGGCCTGCGCCAGGACAGGACCGGTATCGAGCCCGGCATCCATCTGCATCAGCCCCACACCCGTGCGGGTATCGCCGTTAAGAATCGCTGCCTGGATCGGCGCCGCGCCACGCCAGCGCGGCAGCAGCGAGGCATGCAGATTCACACAGCCGAGGCGCGGCATGTCGAGCACCGTCTGCGGCAGCAGCAGTCCGTACGCCACAACCACCATTAGATCGGCATTCAGATCCGCGACCAGTTGCAGTTCCGCAGGCTCCCTGAGCTTGTGCGGCTGGAATACCGGGATGCCTCCGGCAGCCGCCGCGTCCTTAACCGGGCTTGTGGCAAGCTTACGACCACGCCCGGCGGGCCGGTCGGGTTGGGTAAAGACGCCAACGACTTCGTGGCGGCTGGCAATCAGTACCTGAAGCGCCGGGACGGCGAAATCAGGCGATCCGGCAAATATGATCCGCGCGGTTGTACCGGCAGGGTCAGCATCGCTGGGATGACTCATATGTGGACCGAACTGGGCGCAGGGCCGGCCTCAGATGGCCCGGGCCGGTTGCTGCACCTGAGCGCCCCCGCGCTTGCGCTGTTTGAGCGCCTTTTTCTTGTAGCGCTGGCGCTTCAGTGGCGACAGGTAATCGACAAACAACTTGCCGATCAGATGATCCATCTCGTGCTGGACACACACGGCCAGTAAGCCCTCGGCTTCGAGCTCGAACTCCTTGCCGTCGCGGCCGAATGCCCGCACGCGGATTCTCTCGGCCCGCTCGACCGGCTCATAAACCTCGGGAACCGACAGGCAACCTTCGTCGGCCAAAGCCTTGCCTTCTTCATCGATCAGTTCGGGATTAATGAAAACCTGCGGCTCGTTTTTCTCTTCGGAAATATCGAGTACGAGCACGCGTTCGTGCACATCGATCTGGGTAGCGGCCAGTCCGATACCCGGTGCCGCATACATGGTCTCGAGCATGTCGTCGACGAGTTCCCGGATACGGGCATCCACTTCAGCCACGGGCTTGGCAACGGTGCGCAGCCGCGGATCGGGATATTCCAGAATTTCTCGTATCGCCATGGTTTCAGGGTCTTTGCCGGTCATTGGGCCGGTGATTCAAAGCCGGTTTTATGTTATATCAGCCTATGGATCGCTAGTATTCACAGGGAAGTTTATGCGGCGATTCCGCTGGGCCGGACATGGGTCACAGTTTCGTCGCTTGCTTGTGGGCAGAATTATAGCAGTGCGGGCTTGGGGGCCGGCATGCTGTTTTCAAGGATGGAGCACCGAATGGATATTCGAACGACTGCAACGGGTCGCCCGCACGGTCTGCGCAGCCTTATTTTGGCCTTGTCTCTGGTCTTAAGCGCGGGTTTCGTCAGTGCCCAGTCAGGCGGCGTCGAGCTCAATCCCTCCCATCCCGATGAATATGTTGTCCAGAAGGGCGACACCCTCTGGGGCATCGCGGGTCGCTTTCTCAAGGATCCCTGGTTCTGGCCGGAAATCTGGCAGGTCAACCAGCAGATTGAAAACCCGCACCTTATATATCCCGGTGATTTGCTCTCGCTGGTCTATGTCGATGGCCAGCCGCGTCTGCAACTGAGTCGCGGTGGTGAAGCTGCCAGCATCACGCTGACGGGCGACAGTCAGCGGCTGTCCCCGCAGATTCGGGAAGAAGATTTGAACAACGCCATTTCGACCATACCGTTCAGCGTGATCGAAGCCTTCCTGAGCGGCGGGCTGGTGATCGCCAAGCGCGAAGCCGAAGCGCTGCCTTACGTAGTCGCGCTGCGTGACGGGCTGGTCGCGGGCGCCGGTAAGGAAGTTTATTCCCGGGGCCTCGACACATCAGCCGAACCCGGCAGCGACTACAACCTGTACCGGATCGAGAAAGAACTGGTCAACCCGGACAACAATCGGGTACTGGGCTATGAAATGCTGTTCGTGGGCGAAGGCGAGCTGCGCCAACGCAATGAAGATACCGATACGATCTTTTTGACCGACACTTCCCGTGAAGTGCTACGCGGCGACCGGCTGATTCGTGCGGACAACCTGCCGCAGATGAATTTCTTCCCGAGCCAGCCAGAGCAGGCTGTTAACGGCCAGGTGATCTCGGTGATTGACGGCGTATCGCTTATCGGCCAGTTCCAGGTGGTCATCATCAATCGCGGCAGCGACGATGGTCTCACCGAAGGCAGCGTGCTGAAAGTCTGGCAGCAGGGCGAGACGGTTCGCGATCCGGTTGCAACTGGCATCATCGATGCGAAAGTCACCTTGCCAGATAATGTGGCAGGCACTGTAATGGTGGTGAAGGCGTATCCGGAAATCAGCTACGCGCTGGTGATGGAAGCGCAGGCAGAAATGCGCGTTTATGATCGGGTGAAGAATCCGTAAAGCACGGTAACGCTGCGGGTCGATACCGACACCCAACACCAAAACGGCGCGCACTGACGCGCCGTTTTTATTGGCGCAGCGAATACAATCAAACAACCGCAGGCGAAAGGATGGCACAGGGGCGTGCGCGAAGACTGGCTTAGACTGGCATTAACACCGGGGATCGGCACCCGCACGCTTGAGGGCCTGCTGGAACACTTCGGCAATGTCCGCGCCATCGGCAAAGCCAGCCCTGCTGAACTCAAAGCAGCGGGACTTGGCGAGGCGACGGCCGCGGCCCTCGTCTCACCCGACCCGGATGTTGTGGACCGCAGCGAACGCTGGCTGGCTGGCGCTGATCAGCATTTTTTGCACTGGCAGGATCCGCGTTACCCGGAATTGTTGCTGGCCTCGGGCCAGGCCCCGCCCGGACTGTTCGTCGCGGGCGACCCCCAGGTTCTGAATCTGCCGCAGCTGGCTATCGTTGGCAGCCGCAGTGCGACACCCGGGGGTGTCGAGACCGCACAGCAGTTTGCGAGGGTGCTGGCCGACGCCGGAATCGTTATTACGAGCGGACTCGCACAAGGCATCGACGCGGCCGCCCATCGCGGCGCTCTGAGTGCCGTCGGTCAGACCATCGCCGTGCTCGGCACCGGACCCGATCTGAATTATCCCCGTCAGCATGCGGAACTGGCTGAACAGATTCGCAGCCACGGTGCACTTGCTACAGAACTCCCGCCCGGCACCGAAGCGCATAAACATCAGTTTCCGCGGCGCAACCGCATTATCAGCGGGCTCGCGCTCGGCACGCTGGTCGTCGAAGCCGGCGCGCGGAGCGGTTCGCTGATCACTGCGCGCTATGCGGGTGAACAGGGTCGGGAAGTGTTCGCCATTCCGGGTTCGATACATAGTCCGTTAAGTAAAGGCTGCCATCAGCTCATTCGCCAGGGCGCGAAGCTGGTCGAAACCGCGAATGACATCATCGAGGAACTCGGCGCGCTGGCCGGTGCGCTCGCGAAGTCCCGGTCGCCATCCTCCGTCGCAACGCAAACCAAGACTGTTGCAGCAGAGATTGACAATGGTGACGAGGACTATATAAAGCTACTCAACAGCATGGGGCACGACCCGCTCTCAATTGATCAGCTCGCGGAACGTACGGGTTTGACGGCGGGTGAGCTTTCCTCCATGCTCCTGATCTTAGAACTGGACGGACGGGTAGATACATTGCCCGGCGGCCGCTTTCAACAACGACTGTCGCGAGACTGAATACATGAACGAAACCGTGCTCGATGTACTCATGTATCTGTTCGAAAACTTTGCCGAACAGGAATATGAGCATGCGCCCGACCAGAATGAGCTGCGAGATGAACTCTTGCAGGCCGGTTTCGGCGAGTTCGAAGTCGACCGGGCGCTGGTCTGGCTTGAAGAACTCGCAAGCAGTGAAGCCGAGCCGTTCACCAACAAACCGGCGTCGCGGTCGGTCCGTGTGTTCAGCCCGCTCGAGCTGGCGCGGCTCGATGCCGAGTGCCGTGGTTACCTGATGTACCTGGAGCAGATCGGCATTCTGAACTCCTCGCAGCGCGAGGTCGTCCTGGAACGCCTGATGGCACTCGACTCCCGCGATATCGACGTAGAGCAGGTCAAATGGGTGGTGCTGATGGTGCTGTTCAGCCAGCCTGGTCAGGAAGCGGCATTCTCGCGCATGGAAGACCTGATTTTCGACGACGAAATCGGTGCATTTCACTAAAGCGCCAGCACCGATCGTGTGAGAAACGAATCGACCGACCTTTTGACGGACCATGAGCAACAACATTGTTGTAGTTGAATCTCCCGCCAAAGCCAAAACCATCGAGAAGTACCTGGGCAAGGACTTCAAGGTGCTGGCTTCGTATGGCCATGTGCGTGATCTGGTGCCGAAAGAAGGCGCTGTCGATCCCGACAATAACTATGCAATGCGCTACGACGTCATCGAGCGCAACGAGAAGCATGTCAAAGCCATCAGCAAGGCGCTGAAGAAAGCCGAAACCCTGTATCTCGCTACTGACNNGGCGAGGCGATCGCGTGGCACCTTTATGAACTGCTGAAAGACCGCGGGGAACTCAAGGATAAGAATGTCGAACGCGTGGTGTTTTATGAAATCACCAAGCGCGCCATTCAGGAATCGATGGAACAGCCGCGTGGCATGTCCGATGATCTGATCAACGCGCAGCAGGCCCGCCGAGCGCTCGATTTTCTGGTCGGCTTTAATCTCTCGCCGTTGCTCTGGAAAAAAATCAAACCGGGGCTGTCTGCCGGNNGATCGAAGCATTCGTGCCGCGCGAGTACTGGACGCTCGAAGGCAACATTGGCAAGGATGCATCTGTGTTTGCAGGCCGCCTGACCGCATTCAAGGGCGAGAAGGTCGAGCAGTTTACGTTTACGAATGAGAACGACGCTCAGGCCGCGCGCGATGCGATCATCAAGGCCGCCGACGGCAAGCTGAAGATCGAGAAGGTCGACAAGAAACAGCGCAAGCGCAACCCTGCCGCGCCGTTTACGACCTCGACCATGCAGCAGGAAGCGGCGCGCAAGCTCGGGTTCAACACCCAGCGCACCATGCGCACGGCCCAGACGCTGTATGAAGGTATCGAAACCGACGAAGGCACGGTGGGCCTGATCACCTATATGCGCACCGACTCAGTGTCGCTGGCCGGTGAAGCTGTGAACGAAATCCGTGACCTGATCGCCGATCGTTATGGCAAGACCAATGTGCCGGAGGAGCCGCGGGAATATAAAACCAAGGCCAAGAATGCACAGGA
>JABAHO010014803.1_pt1 | contig 12507 bp, 10 predicted proteins | sample 7062071 | NCBI WGS metagenome assembly JABAHO01 (sample SAMN14534356, study PRJNA622989) | marine sediment metagenome | biome: marine biome [ENVO:00000428]; feature: marine pelagic biome [ENVO:01000023]; material: deep marine sediment [ENVO:00002113] | place: India: Gulf of Kutch | collected...
GTGTTAGTTACGGGAGGAGCAGGTTTTATAGGGTCTTCTCTGGTAAGGCAGCTTGAAAAGAAAAATTGTAACATCATTGTATTGGATAATCTTGTAGCAGGGACCCAAGACAACCTTAATGGAACTAGGAGTTCACTCATTGAAGGAGATATACGAAATAGAGAGCTCCTAAGAGAAATAATGAAAATTTATGCCATAGACTACTGTTTCCATCTCGCTGCAGAACCATACATCCCTAAAGGATATCAATACCCAGAAAAAATGTTCCAAACAAACACTGTTGGAACATTAAGAGTGTTAGAAGCTTGTAAGATAGCAAAGGTTAAGAAGATAATTTATTATTCAACTTCTGAAGTTTACGGCACAGCTCAGTATCTTCCAATGGACGAAAAACATCCTACACGTCCCCACTCTATCTATGCCCTCTCAAAACTTGCAGGAGATAGAATGTGTTATATTTTGTGGAAGGAAAGGAAAATACCAGTAATTGTTGTTAGGGAGTTTAACTGTTTTGGTCCAAGAGAAGCACAACCATACGTTATTCCAGAAATTATTTCTCAGTTCAAAAGAGGAGATGAACTTCATCTTGGAAATATCTATGCTAGAAGAGACTTCACATATGTAGATGACGCCGCAGAAGCGGCTATAAAGATAATGGAAACTCCAGGTTATGAGGGTGGTATAGTGAACATAGGATATGGAAAAAATTGGAGCATCAAGGAGATAGCTAATGAAATAGGTAAGATTATGGGAAAGAAAGATTGGAACATCATAGTAGAAAAGAGGAAAACGAGACCTTTTGATGTAGATGAACTCTTGTGTGACAACACACTTTTCAATAAGTTGACTGGAGGAACGAATTTCAGGTCATTCAGAGAAGGATTACAACTCACAATAGACTGGTACAATGGGCATGGAAAGAAATGGTCGTGGGAACAATAATTCTGACATGGTATTGGCAGAAATTGAAAGGGTGGAAACCAAAAACCCGATCGAAAAAGGACCAAAAAAGACTGAATAGTATCTAAACAACGGTAGGAGATAGCCATGGGAAGATGCCCTACCAGAAATATGAGACAAAGCAAAAAGATCCATTTTAGAAGAGTGATGAAGAAGCAGATACGGAGATTACTAGACCATTTGGATGAAGAAGGCAGAAAAAACTTTACCCACGATATTTATGCGAAAGAGCAACGATTGGATTTAGGTGGATTTATAGGAGGTAGGATGGCTGCATATGGTTTTCTTAAGTTTAATGAGCAGCCTTTTCGAAAAGACTTGTGCAATCTCGGTTTAGTAGTTCACCACGAATACCGACGTAAAGGTGTTGGTGCTCTGTTTGTTCAAAAGCTCATCGAAGAAGCAAGAAAAAGGTATATAAGAAAAATTTGGATCAATGTTTATAGTGATAATCCTAGAGCAGTGAGGTTTTGGTTAGAGCAAGGTTTTCAGATGGAGGGTTTTCTTAGAGATAATGAAAATTGGGATGGAATGTTCCGATCCATGTTCCAGATGTGTATGTTTTTACGTGAAAAACATGATGCAACAATTTGAATTGCCACGCGTGTGCTTAAATAAAAGGTGAGTGAAGCAGTGTTNNAGGGCTAGAAGATTCTTCAAAAGAGAACTAATAGAATGCATTGAGAAGAAACGGGAAAGTGAGTTGGTGTCGCCTCGCGTTTTTGAATATTCATTTGTAATTAAGAATTTGCCAGAAAAGGGAAGGATAGTTGAGATTGGATGTACCGCTAGTTCTAATGCTCTTCCCATCACATTAGCAGAGTTAGGATATGAAGTTTACGGTGTAGATTTAAGACTTTTTAGAGTCAAACACAATGGTTTTGAGTTTATCATTTGTGATGCCAGACATCTTTCTGTACGAAAAAACATTTTCGATTGTTGTTATAGTATATCAGCCATAGAACATATAGGTTTACCAATGGAATGTGGACCAAAAAATGATTTAGAGGGTGATAGTAAAGCGATCAAAGAAATGATTAACGTCGTCAAGCCAAACGGTTCGTTAATAATAACTGTTCCCTTCGGAAAGTCACACGTACTCGCTGGCTATGAACGAATCTATGATATCGAGGGTATTAAAAGCCTATTTGAAGGTTTAGAAATAGTAGAAGAAGAGTATATTATAGAGCGAGATGGTGTATGGCTCAAGACTCCCCGTAACAAAGCTGCCAAAGCAGACCATAAACCGGGACGTAGGGCAATTGGAATGTTTAAGTTAGTCAAAGTGATAGATAGTTAGAAATGAGATATAAAGAAATGAGATATATAGATTGTCCACTAGGAGGTTTTATTGACCGATACAAGAAAACATTAGAAGACCCTATTGATGTTCTCATGCTCACTCTTGACGCTGTAACCTTCCTAGAAAGATGTCTACACTCAGTTTACAAAGAAATACCTGTCAGGAGGCTACTTGTATGCGATGGAGGGTCTAAAGACGGCACAATTGAAACACTTGAGAAGTATCCAAGAGCAAAAGTTTTCATTAGACCTGATATTAGGACTACCGGAAAGGCGTTCGAATTTCTTTTCTCTCATGTTGAAACTGAATGGTTTGTGCTCATAGATGCTGACATCGAACTCTCTCCCGGATGGTATGATAACATGCGTAAGTATGAAACCCAATACGATTTTTTCGGGTGTAGACGTGTATTGGCTTATCACCTTTATAGACATGACCCCGCTTCAACAGACAGCAATGCTAGGCCTCGTGATTTTTGTCATTTTGGGCGTAGGGAAGCAGTTGAAAAATATAAATGTGATGATGATTATGTTTGGAGAATTGTAGATTACTACCTTAGACAAGAAGTTGAGAAGTTCGGTTATAAATGGGGAAATATCCCTACTGTCTATCACATTCACCACGAAACGGAACGAACACCTTACAAATCAGATGAAGAAAAGAAATATTCCAACGTAACATTCCAGTTTAAAGGACCAAAAAGGATAATTATTGACAAAGAAAAATGGGAGAGCGTCCTGCGAAACCAAGCTAAGGGAATAGTAAAATATCTTGATCCAGAGCATCCGTTAATTAGGAGAAATAGAGGCTTCGACGAGTTAATAAAAATGCTTGATAAAGACTGGATAATGAGAAACGGACCAAAATGGATCAAAAGGTATTATTCTGTGAATGCATACTTTGCACGTATACTTCGAAGAATAATTCCGCGTGGAAAGATTAGAGATATACTTTCCTCGCTATATAAGAAACAGAGATGACGCGATTAAATGAAAGATGTTGATACGCCGACTCTTGTGATTTGTGATGATCTCACTACTCGAAAAAACTGTAGAGTATGTGGTTCAACCAACCTAAAACCAGTTCTTTCGTTAGGTATCCCTTATGTTTCAAACTTCATAGATTCTCCAGACCAGGAGAAATATGCAGCTCCTCTCGAATTAGTTCTATGTAACAAATGTGGGTTATTACAGTTAAAACACACTGTTCCAGGGGAAATATTATACAGGAAATACTGGTACCAAAGTGGCATCAACCAAACTATGAGGACGGCACTTGCAGATATAACCGATAAAGCTGAGAAACTTGTTGAACTTTCTTTGGGTGACATAGTTGTGGATATAGGATGCAACGACGGAACCCTACTTCGATCTTACAAGTCCAACGGCATAATATTACTCGGTTTTGAACCCGCAACCAACCTCGTTAAGGAGGCCAAAATCGGTACTACAATGATCATCAATGATTTCTTCAATTATCAAGCATTCGAAAAAATGTTTGGAAGCGAAAAAGCTAAAATCGTTACAGCCATCGCGATGTTTTACGATTTGGAAGACCCCAATAAGTTCGTTAGAGACGTTGTAAAGATACTAGACGATGACGGAATATTGATAATTCAAATGAACTATTTGCTGTCAATGTTACAGGGTAACACTTTTGATAATATCTGTCATGAACATTTGGAATACTATTCGCTGGAAACACTTGAGTACCTGTTAAACATGCATGACTTGAGAGTATTCAATGTTGAACTAAACGACCTGAATGGAGGCAGTTTTCGTGTATATGTAAAACACAAAAATTGTAGAAAATATCCAGTTAGCGAAAACGTAAACAACCTTAGAGAACACGAAGAAAAGGCTAAACTGGATGATTACAAAACTTATGTTGAATTTGCAAAAAGAATTCATGACTTAAAAGCTAAGACTTATTGTTTTATTAAAAAAGAAGTGGAGAAAGGCAAAAAAGTATATTTGTATGGAGCTTCCACAAAAGGAAATACGCTTTTACAGTTCTATGGATTAAACAATAAATTAATAAAAGCGGCAGCAGAAAGAAACCCGCGTAAATGGGGCAAGATGACAATTGGCACTCAAATTCCAATAATTTCTGAAGAACAGGCTAGACGAGAAAAACCAGATTATTTTCTTGTTCTGCCTTGGCATTTCATTAAGGAGTTTAGGGAAAGAGAAAAAGACTATTTCGATGCTGGAGGAAAATTCATAGTTCCTCTTCCCAAATTTGAAATAATTGGATAAAGGAAAGACCTTGCAAGACGATTTTGAAGTGCCTATGAGCAAACCTGACATTACTGTGGATGAAATTAACGCAGTAGTAGACGTTCTCCGAAGAGGATGGGTCACCCAAGGCAGAGTGACGGAACAATTTGAAACGTTACTTGCAGACTACCTTTCGTCAAACATAGTTGTCGTTAACAGCGGGTCTTCAGCTCTATTATGCGCGTTAATTGCGCATGGAATAAAACCGAGAGACAAGATTATTGTTCCAGACTTCACCTTTGTTGCCACAGCTTCTGTCCCAAAGATCCTTGGAGCAAAATTACTAGTGGTGGATGTTGACAAAGAAACTTTCAACATAAATCCTGAGTCAGTTGAAAGATTACTTAAGAAGAAAAAAGACGTAAAAGCTGTTATAGTTGTGGACGTTGCGGGTTTACCAGTAGATATAGAAGCGTTTATGGAGCTTTCAAGGCGCTATCATTTTGTTCTAATTGAAGATGCCGCTGAAGCCTTTGGTGCCGAATACAAACACAAGAAGCTAGGGTCTTTCAACCACACTACAATCTTTAGCTTCCAGATCGCTAAACAAATCACTACGATTGAAGGAGGATGTATCGCGACCACAGATGAAGATATTACAAAAAAAAGCCGTCACATAAGAAACTATGGTCGTGATGAAAACGTAAGGTATGTTCATCCGTTTTTAGGGCTTAACCTAAGGACTACCGACATACAATCAGCGATAGGTATTGTCCAGTTTAAGAAACTTGAAAGTTATCTCTGTAGAAGAAACGAAATTGCAACGGAATATAAAGAAAAGATTAGAGGGCTTGTATATCAAACGATTCCTTCGTATGCAAATAGATGTTCATATATGCTGTTCTTTGCTGTTGCTCAAGACAAAGCTGAAAGAAACAACTACGTCAGCCAACTCGTTAATAAAGGCATTGATGCTAGAATGCCTTGGACGCCCATCCATATGCAACCGTGCTTCCCGGAATTTAACAAAGCCAAACATCGAAATGCTGAATACATATTTAACCATGCCTTCAGCCTTCCAATATACAATAGGATGACAACATATGATGTAGATACTGTTATAGAAAGCGTCAACCGAGAAAATGAAGGTAAATAGTATTTTCGAGAAAACAGATAAAATTAAAGATTACTACACTAAAGAAGCAGTTGAATGATACTGTAAAGGTTATGGAAGAAAATTATAGACTTTTGAAACCTCGCGGTTAGAGGTATAACCTTCAAATTTTACACCTCTTTGTTTTTCGCCTAGTGTTCTAAATATATTCTATTTTTTATCTTTTTTATTTCTTCTAATTTTTCTTTATAATTTCTATCGATTTCCGCTTTTGTCTTTTCATCTAAATCCAACTGCACGCATTTTTGATTTATTTTTGCGATTTGAGGATTTTTATCCAAATAATCTATTACATTATGTAGATTAAGCACCTTTTCAAACGGCACATAAGAGTAAATATTGTTAATTAATTGATAATCTTCATCATAATCTAACGTAAATCTCAATTCTGGTCTATTAAGCTTGCCTTCAACTTTAATTGTTTTAACATCAAAAATCTCTGGTTGATCTATTAGGCATCCCCAGATCTCCGTATCTACTATAGTTTTTACCTTGCAAACTGTTTCTAAAGCTTTAACCTTCATTCCGTAAGTGGCAACACCCAAGGGAAGTCCCTCCAATTTTATAAAATCGTAATGATTTCTTTTGATTTCGTTAACAATCAAGTTAGAATAATGAATAGTTATGAGGGGATTGTCTGCGGTGGTTCCCAAAAAGTAATCTAAATCAAAAATTCTTGCGGCATCCAAAAGCCTCTTTAAAACATCCTTTTCTTCGCCATTGAAATAATAAATGCTGTTCTCTTTTGCAATATCAACAAGGGCTTTGTCTTGTGTATTAGTAGATGTGCAAAGTACTATTTCTGAAATATTTTTTATCTCTTTTGCTCTATCTATTATTCTTTCAATAACAGTTTTACCGTTTAAATCTTTGATTATTTTTAATGGTAATCTTGTTGATTTTAATCTTGCTGTAATCAAAAAACCTATTTTCATTTTTATTAACCTTTGGCCTTCTTTACATGTATAAAACTTTCTAAATCAACTTTCTTAAACTCATATCTAACTTTACCAAAATCTATTATTTCATCTTTTTCTATATCTTCTGTGGTTTCTAAACCAATTAACTGCAAAAATTGATATTGTTTTATAGGGCTTTCTTCTTTTGTTCTTTTAAACCAAAGATTGTTAAAAGTGAGTTTTTCACCTTTTTTTATATCTTTTTTTGCTACAATTGCTTTTTTCATTGGGCCTGTATTGCCGTATTTCAATTCTGATTTTGCCATCTTTAAACTGCCATCACCATAGACCGCCAAGGCTAATTTCATCAGCTCTTTTATTCTATACATTTTTTCTTTACCGACTGCGGCATGATAATCTATTCGTTCTTTGCCATAATCAGGTGTATAGTGCTTTTCCAGAATATTTAGTCCCATAATAGCGCCCATGATGCTGATGATTTCATTATTTGAATCATCAAACGCTGTGTGGTCTGCGTATCCGATTGGTAAATTGAATAGATCTCTGATTCTAAGAATCTTGGATAGATTAATATCCATATATCTAGTGGGATAGCCTTGAAATCCATACATCAGTATGATTTCGTTCTTTCCCTTGCTTTTTAAGAAATCAACGGCGTATGCAATTTCATCAGTCGTTGAACCGCCAATTCCTAAAATAACCGTCCCTTTAAATTTTGCAGATTTCTTGAGCAAAAAATAGTCATTCAACCCTGAAGAGTGAATTTCTACAGAGGATACATTCTTATTGTTTTCAACAATGTATTCTAAACTTTCAACATCATTACATAAAGCTATCACATCCAGTCCTTTTTCGTTTGAAAAATCGATAATATCGTCCCACTCCTTTTCATTAAAAATCCATTTTTTTAATTCCCCCATTAAGGGATGATTCTTCTGCATATAACTTTGCGGATTCAAAATTAAATGAAATTTAACAGCGTCAAGTTCAAGTTCAGAAATATCATCTATCATTCTGCATAGATAGTTAATGTCCCCTTCATGGTTATACGCAGTTTCTCCTATTATATACGGTTTTTTAAAATCGATATTCATGATTTAGCTTCCTTTAGTTGTTGTTCAATGGGCAAACGTAACTAATATTTCCTCATAAATTAAATATTTTGATTGAGTAATTATTTATTCAGTCCAATGTTGGTAGGAGCCTCATGAAGAAAGTAAAGATCGAAAATAGGTGGATCGGTAATCTAGAACCCGTTTTCATAATAGCTGAGGCAGGCGTGAACCACAATGGCGACGTTAGATTGGCCAAGAAATTGGTCGATGCCGCAAAGGATGCCGGATCAGATGCTGTTAAATTTCAAGCTTTTAAAACAGAAAGAGTTGTTACAAGGTATGCTGAAAAAGCAGAGTATCAAAAAGAAACTACTGGTCCAAATAAGTCGCAGTATACCCTGATAAAAAGGTTGGAGCTTAAAAATGAAGAAATCAGAGAATTATACAACCATGCCAAAAAAAATAATATCCTTTTCTTATCTTCAGCATTTGATAAAGAAAGCGTTAATTTATTAGACAATTTGGGGGTTCCAGCGTTCAAGGTTCCATCTGGAGAGATAACTAACTTTCCTTTGCTCCGACATATAGCTGAAAAAAAGAAGCCTATAATTCTATCGACGGGTATGAGCACAATAGGTGAAATAGAAGAAGCTTTAGAGGTTATTAGAGAAAAGGGAGTTGAAGACATTGTTCTACTTCATTGCGTAACTAGTTATCCAGCAAAAATTGAGGATATAAATTTAGGGGTTATTGAAATGTTAAGGCATAAGTTCAAGCTTCCAACAGGCTTTTCCGACCACACACTTGGAATCACAACACCAATAGCTGCAGCTGCGCTGGGCGCTACACTCATCGAGAAGCATTTTACCTTAGATAAGACTTTACCAGGCCCAGATCATAGAGCGTCATTAGAGCCACATGAATTAAAAGAGATGATAAGAGCCATTAGGACTGTAGAAAAAGCGCTAGGTGATGGAATAAAAAGGCTTACAGAAGATGAGGAGCACATTAAAAAAGTTGTAAGAAGAAGCATTGTTGCAAAGGTAGAAATTCCCAAGGGAACAGTCATCACCGAAAAAATGCTGGATTTCAAAAGACCTGGTATTGGAATTGAACCAAAATACCTGAACGGAGTCATCGGAAAAAAAGCGAAGAGGGACATAAAGCCTGATGAATTGATCACCTTCAAGAAACTTGTGTGATGATATGAAAAAAATAGCTGCGATAACTGGAACCAGAGCGGAATACGGTATATTAAAGTCAGTGTTAAGGCAAATAGAAGCTAATCCCAAGTTAAATCTTTCACTCATTGTTATCGGAATGCATCTCTCAGCTGAATTTGGATATACGGTCAAGGAAATTGAAGAAGCCGGCTTCAAAATTGACGCAAAAATAGATGCGCTGCACGGCAAAGACACTGGGGCAGCGATGGCGAAAAGTATTGGAATATGTATGGCGAGAACAGCTAGTGCGTTAGAGAAGATAAAACCTGACGTTTTACTCATTTTAGGAGACCGTAGTGAAATGCTAGTGGGAGCAGTTTCGGCTACATACAGTGGCATACCGATAGCCCACATTCACGGTGGAGACATCTCAGGTAATGTTGACGAACCAGTTAGACACGCTATCACAAAATTAGCCCACATTCATTTTGCTGCCACGAAGGAAAGCGCTGACAGAATAGTCAAGATGGGAGAAGAGCCTTGGAGAGTTCATGTTGTCGGAGCCCCCGGTTTAGACCTCATTCTAAATGAAAAATTGCTCGAGCCTAAAGAAATAGCAAGCAAGTATGGCTTAGATTTGTCAAAACCAGTTGTACTTGTTGTCCAGCATTCCGTAATAACCGAAGCCGATGATGCTCCAAAACAAATCAGGGAAACACTAGAAGCAATTTTAGAATTAGGTTACCAAACCGTCCTAATATACCCAAACGCAGATGCTGGTGGAAGGAGAATGATAGAAGTAATCAGAGAATATGAGAAGTATCCATTCATTAAAACGTTTAGAAGCGTTGTTCATAAAGAGTATTTAAGTTTAATGAGATTGGCCGATGTCATGGTCGGAAACTCAAGCAGCGGGATCATCGAGGCTCCATCCTTCGGCTTGCCTGTTGTCAACATTGGACCAAGACAGAAGGGAAGACAAAGAGCAGAAAATGTGATTGATGTAGATTATGATAAGGAAGAGATTAAAACGGCGATTCAAAAAGCGCTCTACGACGAAAAGTTTAAAGAAAAAGTAAAAAACGTCAAAAACTTCTACGGCGACGGGAAAGCCGGAATGAGAATTGCGCATGTTCTGAGTGACATAAAAATCGATAAAAGACTGTTAGAGAAGAGGATGGCATATTAAAATGAGATTTAAAAACTGGCAGTATCCAGAAATCGAGGAAGGAAAACTAACAAAGTACAATTGGTTGGTTCAGCATAAAGACAAGCTCAAGCTAGGATATAAGACAGACATAGGTGCTTTCACCTACATTAATGCTAAAAATGGCGTGATAATCGAAGATTATGTGCAAATAGGCTCCCATTGTGCCATATATTCTATTTCGACAATAGACAACAAAGAAGGAACGGTGACACTGAAGAAGAATTGCAAAATAGGTAGTCACAGCGTCATAATGCCAGGTGTTACTGTAGGCGAAAACTCAATCATCGGGGCTTTCAGCTTTGTGAACAGAGACATCCCGGCCAACGTTGTTGCCGCTGGCGTTCCCGCAAACGTAATAAAGAAAATCAAGAGCAATCCGAGGAGAAGAAGATAAAATGAATATTCCCTTGTTTAAGATATTCTGGGATGAGGAAGATATAAGGGCGATAAATGGAGTAATCAAGAAGGGAATGTATTGGACAAGTGGTCCGCAAAGCAAAGAATTTGAAAAAATGATCGCTGAATACATTGGAACAAAGTACGCTGTTGTTTTTAATTCTGGAACCAGCGCTTTACACGCTGCGGTTTTAGCGCATAACATCAAGGAAGGAGATGAGGCGATCGTCCCCTCCTTTACTTTCATTGCCACGGCAAACGCCCTTCTTTTTGCTGGCGCTAAACCCGTCTTCGCAGACATAGAAAGTAAAACCTTCGGTTTAGATCCAGAAGATGTGAAAGAGAAAATTACTGACAAAGTAAAAGCGATTATTCCAGTGCATTATGGCGGTTCTCCCTGCTTGATAAGGGAGTTAAAAGAAATTGCCGAGGATTATAACTTGATTCTTATAGAAGATGCTGCCGAAGCCTTTGGCGCAAAAATTGAGAATAAAAAAGTAGGAACTTTTGGCGATTCTGCAATGCTTAGTTTCTGTCAAAACAAGGTGATTACAACTGGAGATGGAGGGGCGGTGGTAACAAATTCAAGAGAAATCTATGAGAAATTAAAGCTGATAAGGTCGCATGGCAGATTGGAGGACACTGATTACTTCTCTTCGTGGAAACACATGGATTACGTGACTTTAGGATATAATTACAGAATGTCAGACATCACAGCCGCGTTAGGAATCGCCCAACTTGAAAAGATAGACAAGATTATTCAAATGAGGAGGAAAAACGCGGAGTATATGGACAATACATTATCAAATATAGAGGACATATTGCCTCCAAAACCACCTTATGATTATTATTTCCACGTATATCAAATGTATACGGTGAGGATGAAGAGAGAACAAAAGACAAGAGATGATCTGGCAAAGTATTTGGCCGAGAAAGGGATCACGACAAAAGTATATTTCCATCCAGTTCATTTGACTCATTTCTACAAGAATGAACTTAACTATGATTGTAAGTTGCCAGTAACTGAGGAAATTTCTGAGCAAGTTCTAACTCTCCCTATGTATCCTTCATTAACTACGGAAGAGATGAATTATATAGTGGAGGGGACAAAGGCTTTCTTTTCAGGAAGTGGGCGGTAAGAATGAAAGAAAGTAGCTTGGAAAAAACGTTCAAAGGCAAAAAGATTTTGATTACTGGCGGCACAGGCTCCATAGGCAGTGGATTAGTTAGAAGGCTTCTAGAATTTAATCCAAAAGTAATTAGGATTTTCAGCAACGACGAGAACGCTCTGTTCGATTTGGAGCAGGAGTTGAAAGAATATAGTAATCTCCGATTTCTTGTTGGAGATGTTAGGGATAAGGAGCGGTTGAAAAAAGCTACGGAAAATATGGAAATCGTTTTTCATGCTGCTGCTTTGAAGCATGTTCCTTTATGTGAATATAATCCGTTTGAGGCTATAAAAACAAATGTGATTGGGACTCAAAATCTGTTAGAAGTTGCAATTGATATGAATGTAGAGAAAGTGATCACTGTCAGCACGGATAAGGCAGTAAGTCCAGTGAATGTTATGGGTGCAACGAAGTTGTTGGCTGAGAGGTTAACGATAGCTGCCAACTACTATAAGGGATTTAGAAGAACAGTTTTTTCCTGTGTTAGATTTGGGAACGTGCTAGGTTCAAGGGGATCAGTGGTGCGGTTATTCGAGAAACAGATTCAGAATGGAGGGCCGGTTACACTTACGGATCCAGACATGGTGAGGTTTGTGATGAGCATGGATAGAGCAATTGAATTGGTGTTAAAGGCTGCTGAAATGGCTAAGGGTGAAGAGATATTTATTTTCAAAATGCCTGCTTTACACATAAAAAATCTCGCGGATGTCATGATCCAGAGATTGGCTCCAAAGTACAGATATGACTCCAAAGATATCGAATTAAGAATAACTGGAAGGAGAAAAGGTGAGAAGTTGTACGAAGAGTTAATGACGGAAGATGAAGCGGCGAATGCGTATGAAACAGAAGATATGCTGATAGTTTTACCTCAGACTCCGATCATTCCAGCTCAGAGAGAGAATCTTAAAAAAATCGCTTTCAAGAAATTTACGTCTAAA
>JABAHO010015851.1_pt1 | contig 12485 bp, 15 predicted proteins | sample 7062071 | NCBI WGS metagenome assembly JABAHO01 (sample SAMN14534356, study PRJNA622989) | marine sediment metagenome | biome: marine biome [ENVO:00000428]; feature: marine pelagic biome [ENVO:01000023]; material: deep marine sediment [ENVO:00002113] | place: India: Gulf of Kutch | collected...
GCAAAAGGTCGAGAGCGAGCGAGCGAATCTCGAGGCCGTCCTGGCACGCCTGTCGACAGGCGTCGTAGCGGTCGAGCCGGATCTTCGGCTCCGAATCGCGAACGACGCGGCTTCGAACATCCTCAACGAGGACCTGTCCGGGCGCATCGGCATGCCTCTGGACGACGACGCTAAATCGGGTCCGCTGCTGACCGAGCTCGCCGAGGCGTGCCGCACGCGACTGAGCCGGGACCAGTCGGAGTGGCGGGAGCAGTTGTTCCTGCAGAGCGATCATGGCCGTCGTGCGCTCATGGTGGCCTGCACGACGCTGCCGGGTGAGGACGATCAGCCCGCCGGATACGTCGTCGTATTCGATGACATCACGGCGCTTCTTCAGGCACAGCGGGATGCCGCGTGGGGCGAAGTGGCACGCCGTCTGGCACACGAGATCAAGAATCCGCTGACGCCGATTCAGTTGTCCGCGGAACGTATCAGAAGGAAGTATCTCGACAGCATGGAGCCTCTCGAGGCTCGTGTACTCGACCGGGCGACCCACACCATCGTCCAGCAGGTCGAGGCGATGCGCGACATGGTCAATGCGTTCAGTGACTATGCCAGGGCGCCGGAGCTCAATCTGAAGCGGGTCGAACTCAACAAGCTCGTCAGCGAAGTCGCCGACCTGTACCGGGTGCAGGGCTACCTGCCCGCTCTGACACTCGACCTCGATCCGGATGTCGACGAGCTCGATGCAGACCCCGGTCGGATACGGCAGGTCCTGCATAACCTCATCCGCAACGCGCACGAGGCGATGGAGGGCAAGGACGACGCGGAGGTGACCCTCATCACCCGGCGGGTCGGTCGCGGCGCGCAGACGATGGCCGAGTTGCGTGTGTGCGACAATGGTCCGGGATTCGGCCAGGCGGACCTCGCTGAGATATTCGAGCCCTACGTCACGACGAAGGCCAAGGGAACCGGACTGGGTCTCGCCATCGTCAAGAAACTGGTAGAGGAACACGGCGGTTACATCACCGCCGAGAACCTGGACGAATCCGGCGGAGCGTGTATAAGCATCCAGCTGCCAATTACATCGGAGCTCCGTGAAACAGGCACCACCGGCGGCGTTTCGCACCGTGCGGTGAGCGGGAGGGGAAGCGCATGACAGCGCCACAAATCCTCGTCGTCGACGACGAGTTGGATATCAGGTCACTGATCGAAGAGATTCTCACGGACGAGGGCTACGACGTCCGGACAGCTGCCGACGCTGACGAAGCCAGTACGATACGCAGCGATCATCCGCCGGATCTCGTCCTGCTGGATGTGTGGATGCCCACCACGGACGGCATCACGCTCCTGAAGCAATGGTCCGACGAAGGCGAGCTCGAATTTCCCGTCGTCGTCATGTCGGGTCACGGCACCGTCGAGACGGCGGTCGAGGCAACGAGGCTCGGTGCAGCCGACTTCATCGAAAAACCGCTGTCGATCACGAAGTTGCTCAGGACGGTCGATTCAGCGCTGTCCGAAGTGAAACCCGGAAAATCGGGCAGGGCGGGTCAGTTGCTGCCCGCACACATGCCGCCGATGGGCCGCAGTCCTCTGATGCAGGCTCTCCGAGAGCGGGTGCGTAGCGTCGCGCCCCATTCCGCTCCGGTGCTGCTTGTCGGCGAGCCGGGATCCGGACGTGACGCTTTTGCGCACTACCTGCACATGCTGAGTGATCGTGCCGACGGCGAGTTCGTCAGGGTGGCGTGCGGCGTTCTCGACGACGCAGTCGCATCCGAGCGATTGCTGGGTGTGGCGAACGGCGACATGGTCCAGCCCGGGCTCTTCGAGCAGGCGCGAGGCGGCACCCTTTTCCTGAATGACATCCAGGATATGGGGCCGGCGGCGCAGCGGATCTTGATGGGCGTGCTGGATCAGGGCGCTTTCGCGCCAATCGGACAGAGTCGCGAAGTACCGCTCGATGTGCGGCTCGTCGCCGGCATAGTGCCCGGCATCTCCGGCGAGTCCGGGTCGGCACGGGCCGACCTGCTCGCTCATCTGGGTGTGGTGCGGCTGGAGATCCCCGCTTTGCGCGAGTACACCGAAGACGTTCCAGAGCTCCTGAGATTCTACGTCGACAAGCTGGTGGACTCGGGCGGCCTGTCATTCCGTCGATTCAATGTCGCGGCGCAGAACCGATTGCGTCATTACCCCTGGCCCGGGAATCTGGCCGAGCTGAGAAACCTGGTCCATCGGTTGCTGATGCGCGAGGGACCGGAGGAGATCGATCTCGAGGAGATCGAGGCTGAGCTTGCCGATGCGTCCGGCGGAGGAGAACCGCTCGTCAAGCAGGACCTCCTGGCCCTGCCGCTGCGGGAAGCCAGAGAGGAATTCGAGCGGGCCTATCTCAGGCAGCAGCTCGCGCTTTGCGGCGGGAAGGTCGGACAGCTGGCCAAGCGCGTCGGTATGGAGCGCACTCACCTCTATCGCAAGCTTCGCTCCCTGGGCGTCGATTTCAGGCGCGTCACTACGGAAGACTGATCCGGCTGAGTCTCAGCCGTCGAGACAGTATCTGAGTGGCTCGGGAACCGCCGACGTGTCGACGTCGGCGAGGTCGTCCGGATAGGGCGCAGAGTTGTAAGTGTTCCAGAACATCGCGCGCTCGCTTTCCAGTCGCCCTGCCCTCGCGTCGGCGACCAGCGCTGCGAAAGCTTTGGCCGAGTAGGTCTGATCGAGCTCGATTTCGGCGAGATCCCGAGCGAGCTCGCCGGCCTCTTCGCCGGCTTCGGTGGGTATCGCATAACCCTCGCCGAATTGATCATCACGAAACTCTATCGCCGAAACCACGTCCACCGGTGGCGCAATGGACGGATCGATTTCAGCCAGCCACGCTAACGTATCGTCGATCAGACTCCGAGCCCGCTCGGGTCCGGCGACCGTGAAATTGACGACACGAACGGCGACGACGGTCGTGTCGAGCCCGGCCATCTTCAACCCCAGCGCCAGGCCGATGACGGTGCCCATCGTGCCGCATGGCACGTAAATACGCGTGGGGGGTAACGCGCCTTTCTCCAGGAGCTGCTCCCGGAGTTCATAGGCGGCGAGCAGATAACCGAGTATGCCCAGCCTGTCCGTCCCGCCCATCGCGATCTCGTAAAGGGGAGCGGGTCCCCGCCACTGTTCATGAACCTGGGCGGCGGCCGGTCTCTGGGTCTTGAAGGAGTCACCGCCGAAAACCATCCGGGTACCGATACGGCAGTGATACCTCAGTGTGCGCGCGACCTTCGGCGATGGCTGTTGCGTTGTCAGCACGGCGTAGCAGGGCATCCCGAGTGCGGCAGCGTGGATGGACGTCGCGAGCGCGTGGTTCGAACCGGCGCCGCCGAACGTCAGCACGGCGCCGCTGCCGCGACGGCTGGCATCCGCGAGCAGGAACTCGAGCTTGCGGACCTTGTTTCCGCCGTATACGGCGTGGCTCAGATCGTCGCGCTTTATTTCCGCGTGGCCGATACCGAGCGCTTCGGCGAGTACCGGCGCCGATTGCGTCGGCGTCGGGAAACGGCCGAGCGGTGTCCAGGCGGTCGCTTCCGCGAGGCGCGACGACGCGGCGTGTGCCGGTGAAGATTCGGGCGGGCGGTTCTCGTTCATAGGGCAGGCCTTCGACCAGTCGCCATCTTGCGGAACCGGCCGTCGCTTTCGAAAATCAGGCCGCCCCCCGCGAAGTCGCTGTCTGTGAGGCGGTGAATCATACGCCGCGCCTCGCCGGTTGCGTCAGGCGTCGGTCCGCCCGGTCTCACCTGGCGTGCAGAAAGAATCTCACCGTCCAGAAACCGCCCGTTGCCGTCGATCCGGGTCCGCAGCATCGGCGCGAGACCCTTGTCACCCGCGACGCTGATGCCGTACCACGTAGCAAAGTTTCCCAGGCTGTATGCGATCAGCCGGTCGCCATAGAGCTCGAGGCCGCGAGGCACATGCGGTCCGTGACCGAGAACGAGATCGGCCCCGTTGTCTATCATGCTGTGAGCGAACCTGACGACGTTGCCGCGCCGCTCACCGTAGTAGTACTCCTCGCCGAACGGCACATGCTCCGAGCCCGGACCTTCGGCGCCGCCGTGAAAACTGACGATGACGATGTCTGCGGTTTCATCGAGCCTGCGGACTTCTTCCGCCGCGTACGCGACGTCGAGGAGATTGTGTGATCCGCGGGTCGGGGAAAAGGCGATCATGGCCAGGTGCACCTCCCCGATCTGCCATTCGGCGACGTCGCCCTCCGCGCCGGAATGCAGGATGTCTGCCGCGTCCAGGGCGGACATCGTCGCCTGCCTCCCTTCCTCGCCGAAATCCCGCGCATGATTGTTCGCCAGGCTGAGGAGGTTGAAGCCCGAAGCAGCGAGCACTTCCGCATATCGGGGGGGCGAGCGGAACAGGTAGCACGCTGCAGGGTTCTCGCACTGCTTGGCTGGTTCGCCACCCGACACGAGGACGCCTTCCAGATTGCCGAAGGCCACGTCGGCGTCACTCATCCAGTGCGCGATGTCCGCAAGGAGTGAGCGACCGTCGTCCGGGGGAAGCCGCGACGTCGGGTAATCGCTGCCCAGCATGATGTCGCCGACGGCTGTTACCAGGACGTCCTGCCGAGCGAGTCGCGCGCGGCGTTTTTCCGCCTCTATGGCGGGATCAGGCGGTGGCGGTGGTGTCGGCTCCACGGGGTCGATCGTCGGTTCCACCGTTTCCGCACGCGTGGCGTCCACCGGTTGCTGCGGCACTTCAATGCCTGTGCAGGCTCCGAGGACGACGAGCGCCGCTCCGCCGAGCGCAGCGAGCTGGTGATTCATTGCGGTACGCGGATGATCAGCGCCTCGATCTCCGCCTCGCGCAGCCTCGTGCGGTAGTCGTTGAGGGCTCCGAGGTCATCGAGCGGGCCCACGCGGACCCGATGGTAGACCTTGTCGTCGACGGTGACGCGTTGCACGTTGGCCAGCATGCCGAGCAGTGCGAGCTGCGCTTTCATACGATCCGCGTCCTCGAACTGTGAAAAGGAGCCTGCCTGCAGCACGTAGCTGCCGGGCGCGTCGACCGGCGTGTCGGGCACGTTTCTCCGCACCTCGAGATCCTCCTCCGGGATCACGACCTCGAAGTTCGGCAGCAGATCGTAGAAGGCGAATTTCGATTCCTCGGGCTCGGTGACTTGTGGCTCGGGCCTGGCCTGCTCGACACGGACGGGCGCTGTCTCCGGGGATTTCGCGAGTTCGCGCAGTTTCCCGCGATCGTTGACGTATATGCCGACCGCGACGGCGAGGCCGATGGCCAGGCCGAAGAGCATCCAGACCCATCCGGGCAGCGAACTCTGTGCCTGTGTGCGCTTCGCCGGCCGTTTTCGCCGGGTGGTCTTCTTGCGGCTTTTCGCCGTTCGAGCCATGCGGTCTGCCCCGTCCCGGATCGGGCTACATGTGCTCGGGCGCCGATACCCCGAGCATCGTGAGTCCGTTTCGAATCACCTGCCGCGTCGCGACCGCGAGTGCGATGCGCGCGTTGCGCACGTCCGGATCGTCGACGATGAATCGCAGGGCGTTGTAGCAGGCATGGAACTCCTGCGCGAGATCGCGCAGATAGTGGGCGACATGCTGCGGAGCGCGCTGACGGGACCCGAGATCGATGACTTCAGGGTATCGGCTCAGCGCTTGCATCAGTGATCGCTCCTGCGGCTCGACGAGCCGGTCGAGGCTTTCCATACCTTGCGGCGGAGACCACTCCAGTCCGCGGGCCGAAAGCTCACGCAGAACACTGCACACGCGGGCATGTGCATACTGGATGTAGTAGACCGGATTCTCGTTCGACTGGGACTTGGCGAGATCGAGATCGAAATCCAGGTGCTGGTCGTTCGATCGCATGACGAAGAAGAAACGTGCGGCGTCGTTGCCGACCTCCTCGCGCAGCTCGCGCAGTGTGACGAACTGACCGGAACGCGTCGACATCTGGACCTTCTCTCCGCCACGGAAAAGCACAACGAACTGGACGAGCCTGACCTCGAGGCAATCGCCCGGCTGACCCATGGCTTCGAGGCCCGCCCTGACCCTCGCAACGTAGCCGTGATGATCCGAGCCCAGCACGTCGACGAGTCGGTCGAAACCGCGCTCGCGCTTCTCCAGGTGATATGCGATGTCGGATGCGAAATAGGTCGTGCGCCCGTCGTCGCGAACGACGACGCGATCCTTCTCGTCGCCGAAGTCCGTTGCCCGGAACCAGGTCGCACCGTCCTGGTCGTAGAGGATGTCGCGCTCCCGAAGCACCTCGAGCGACCGGTCGATCGCACCGCCCTTGGCGAGACTGCGTTCGGAGAACCACGTCTCCGGCGCGGCACCGAACGCCGTCAGATCATCGCGTATGTCAGCCAGGATCTCGTCGACGGCGACCGCGCCGATCGCATCGAATCGTTCGTCACCGAGCCATTCGCGCGCTGCGCTGATCCTCGCGTCGATGTCGGCGTCAGCCGTCGCCCTCGGTGCCGTCGAGCAGCGTGCCGGGTGCATCGGTGCCGGGCCAGTCACCGTCGATGTTGCCCGCGATCTGCCGTATGTAGTCGCCCCGGTAGCCACCGTCCGGGAACCGCAGATCCTGACCTTCGGATTCCAGCGCGCGCAACAGGACGCTCACGGCAAGGATCGCGATCTGTCGGCCTGCGTCGTTGACGTAGTATTCACGTGCGACGTCATGGCCACTCGCGGCCAGCAGGTTTGCAACGGCGTCTCCGTAAGCTGCGTGGCGACCATGTCCGACGTGCAGAGGTCCGGTGGGATTGGCCGAGACGAATTCGACCAGGATCCGCTGCCCCGCTCCGGAACGGTTCGTACCGTACTTCGTCACCTGCCGCGATGATGCGGGCGATCTCGGATTCGTATGCGCGAGCGCTGAGCCGGAAGTTTATGAACCCGGGGCCAGCGATCGTGACTTCGTCGATGAGTGGATCATCCGCGATGGCATCAACGATGCTCGCAGCGATCCCGCGCGGTGGCTTGGACAACGGACGCGCCAGCTGCATGGCGATATTGGTCGCGAAGTCACCGTGTTTCGGGTCGCGCGCGCGGTCGATGTCGACGCTCGGCACATCGATTTCCGGCGACGCCGCGACGTCGGGCAGTGCCTTGACGGCATCGTCAACTAATCTGGCAATGATGTCTTTCATGACGCGGCCGGATTTTACGCGTGACCGAGAGTCTTGTCCCAGATTCGCTGTTTCGCANNGCCCCCGGAACCGCCCTGATCGCCGCGCCATGGGTGCGGAAGCAGGCCCCAGGATTTCCACGCTGCCGCGGGTCCCAACCGCGTCTCGTGCGAGATTCAGGAAGTCGAAGACCCGGCTGGTCTCATTGGCCTCGGCGCGCAGCAGTGCCAGATAGCTGTAGGGAGGCCAGCCGCTCTGACGGCGCACCTCGAGAGCGTCGTCAGCGAATGCGCCGTATCCGGCGCCAATGAGACGCCTCAACAACGGGTGGTCCGGGAAATGGGTCTGCAGATAGACTTCGCCGCGTCGTTGCCCTCGTCCTGCCCGCCCAGCGACCTGAACGAATGTCTGGGCCAGCCGTTCCGCACTGCGGAAGTCGGTCCCGAACAGGCCCTGATCCGCGTCGATCACACCGACCATCGTGACGCCATGAAAGTCGTGACCTTTCGTCAGCATCTGCGTGCCGAGCAGAATCTTGATCGCGCCGCTCCTCGCGTCGTCGAAGATGCGTGACAATCTGCTGGCGCTGCGCGTCGTGTCGCGGTCGATGCGCGCCGCGGGCCAGTCCGGGAAGGAAGTCGCAATGGCCTCCTCCACCCGCTCGGTCCCCTGGCCGACAGCGATCATCTCCGCATCGCATGACTCACAGTGCGCGTCCAGCGGCCGGCTGGATCCGCAGTGATGACAGGCGAGCCGTGCGGACTTCTGGTGAACGACGAGTCGTGCGTCGCAACGTCGGCATTCGGCCACCTCGCCGCATGTCGGGCACATAAGCGTCGGCGCAAAGCCGCGTCGGTTGAGGTAGAGGAGTACCTGTCCACCTTCCTCGAGATGGGTTTTCATCGCTTCGCGCAGCGGAGCCGACAAGCCGTCCTGACGTGACGTGGCCCGGAGATCTATCACATGCACTGTAGGTGGCTTTGCACCACCAGCCCGCTTGGGCAGAGCGAGCCTGTGGTAGCGGCCGGCCCTTGCGTTCTCGAGCGACTCGAAGCTTGGCGTTGCGGAGCCGAGCACGACCGGCACATCGTCGCGACGTGCGCGGATCACGGCCAGGTCTCGCGCCGAATATCGGAATCCTTCCTGCTGCTTGTACGAGGTATCGTGTTCTTCGTCGACGATGATCAGCCCGAGATCGGNNGATCGGGCAGCGGTGTGAAGACGGCCGAACGAGTTCCTACGACGATCCTTGCTTCACCGGACCTCGCGCGTGCCCAGGCGACCAGTCTCTGCCGGTCCGACAGGCCCGAGTGCAGCGTTACGACCGACGTCTCGAATCGACTCTTCACCCGATCGGCGAGTTGCGGCGTCAGCCCGATCTCCGGTACGAGCACGAGTGACTGCTTGCCCATGCGAGCGACCATCTCGATCATCCGGAGATAGACCTCCGTCTTGCCGCTTCCCGTGACACCGTCCAGCAAAGCCGCTCCCCAGTGTCCGGGCTCGAANNCGTCCCCGATACGTGAACTTCAGTCGGCCCCGGGACTTCCACCGGTGCACGCTCGACCATGCCTTTGTCGAGCAGCGCATTGATCGCACGCCGCCATCCGGTACCGAGCACACTGCTCAACTCGTCGCGCCCGACAACACCCCTCGATGCCAGCAGTTCGACCGCGCGGGACTGCAGTGGAGCGCGCCCCAGCAAGTCCGGTACCTCGCCTGCGGTCAGCTGCCAGGCGGGCTCCGGCGACGGCCAGGACGCGCTCTTCCGCAGCGCAACCNNAGTCTGCTGCCCAGCGCAACAGAGACAGCATGGCGGTGTCTAGCACCGGCTCGTCGTCGGGGACGCTGGCTATGCGCCTGAGTCGGTCCGCGTCGACCTGCGCTTTTTCGCCGATCTCGACGACGATACCGGTCTTTTCCGTCCGACCGAACGGAACGACCACGCGCTGGCCTGGTCGCACATGTGTCCCGTCGGCGGGCAGATAGTCGAACAGGCCATCGACCGGCGTCTTGACCGCAACCCGCAGCACTGCGCCGACACCGCAAGCGGAGTTTTCCACAGTATCTGTGGATAACTCTGTGGATTTCGTGGGTCCAATCGTCGTCCCGGCCACCACTGTCGTATTGTCGCCAGAGGTGGTCAAAATTTGCTCGAAATCGTTTTTTCTTGTAAAGACAAGGACTTAGGAATTTGTCATAAAACGGCAATTTCAGAACGTACGCTAAGGCTGCTGATCTGACACCAATGTGCATAAAATCCGCCGCCGGGGCGTCATTCTGCTGTCAACCGGAATGCCACCGGGAACGTTAGTTTGCCTGAATAGTCGCACGGTTTCGGGCAGATAACCGCGCGTCGCAGACTGCAACGGACGGTGTATTCTATGAATGGATTCGCACTAACAGCCGAGGTGCCCGGCGGGGCCTCGTCAGGTGTCGCACGTCGGGAGGGCGCCAAGCTGGACCAGAGTCGGGCCATGGATGCCTTCCTGGCGAGTGTCGAGCGGCGGGCATTCTGTATTGCGCGCGCCGCTGTCGGATCTCATGACGACGCGCTGGATATCGTCCAGGACGCCATGATGCGGTTGGTGCGACGATATGGTGAAAAGCCGGCTGAACAATGGGCGCCCCTGTTCTACCGGATACTGAGAAACAGGATCACCGATCACCAGCGGCGGTCGACAGTGAAGCGGCGGCTTTTCGGCTGGGCGGCATCGACGGATGAGGACGACGACCCGATCGAGCGTGTCCCGGACCCCGCGACACCCGGACCAGAGCGCCAGACGCAGAGCGACGATGCACGCGCCCGGCTCGAGGACGCCCTGGCGGGTTTGCCGGAGCGCCAGCGGCAGGTATTCCTGCTGCGTGCGGTTCAGGGCCTCGACGTGAAGGAGACGGCGAGCGCGATGGGTTGCTCTGCAGGCAGCGTCAAGACACATTACTTTCGTGCAGTTCGCGCACTGCGTTCGGCACTGGAGGAGCTTTCCCCATGAATGACAGGACGCAGGACAGCGATCGGCCGGAAGGATGGTCGGTCGAGGACGAGGCATTCGTCGAATCTGCGCGGCAGGTATTCCGAGATTCCGAGGCAGGTCTCGATGCGGCGACCTTGTCGCGCCTCAACCGTGCGCGACAGGCTGCACTGGACGAGATGAGCGACGGCCGGTCGTCGCCGATATACGGCTGGCGTCCGGCCATCGCGATGGCGGGCGTCGCGACTTTTGCCATGGTCGTCTGGTTCGGCCAGGAGCCGGACCTGGGCACGGACCCGAGCGTACCCGTCGTTGCCGTGACAGGGGCCGACGCCGCGACGGATTTCGATCTGTTGCTCGCGGAAGAGAGCCTCGACATGCTGGAAGATATCGAGTTCTTCGTTTGGCTCGATGCTTCCCTGTCCGAGGATGAACTCGTGGCCGAACTGGAAACCGTGAGCTGATGCGTACCACGCTGCTGGCCGGTGTGTGCGTCATTCTCGCCGGCACGGCCGGTGCAGAGGAAGATGGGGATGTGCCCGATGCGGATCTGCTCGAGTTCCTCGGGAGCTGGGAAGGCGAGGACGATACATGGCAGGCGATGATCGATGCGGCAGCGCGTGACAGCGACAAAGATCGCCGAGCAATGCGGGACGAAACGGAGTCCGGCGATGATTGATACGAAATACAGGATGCTTTTTCTAGCGGTGACGCTGGTGGTCTCGGCTGCGGCTCAGGCGGACGACAACGCCTGGGATGCGTTGACTGAAGAGCAGCAGTCGCTGCTGTTGGCCTTCAAGTCCGAATGGAGCGACATGGAGGCGGAGCGCCGCGAGCGGCTTACGACCGGCGCCGAGCGCTGGCTGAGTCTGGACACCGATGAACGCCAGGTCGCCCGGCAGCGATTTCGCCAGTGGCAACTCTTCAACGACGATCAGCGGCAGCGAATCCGGAATCAGTATCGCCGTTACCGCAGTCTGAGTCCCGATGAACAACGGCGCATCCGGGAAAACTTCCGACGATTCCGCAGCCTGCCCCCGGAGCGACGTGACACGATCCGCGAGCGCTGGCGCGATCTCTCTCCGGCGCAGCGTCAGCGCCTTATGGATATGCGGCGCATGGATCGCAGGCAGATGGATCGTAATCGGCGCCCGGCGCCGCGGCGCGCGCCACAACCCGGGGCGCGCGACTGAGCGCGATTCGCTGAAGACAACTCTCCTGTAACAGGCGACCCGCATGGTGCGGCGGGCGCGCCGGGGTTTGATTTTGTCCCGGCACCCGGCAATATCGGGCACAGGAGACCGCACGATGCAGCAGCAAGCGCTTAACCCGGACCTCTCGCTACAGGTGTTGCGCACGGACATGGCCGGCGTTCCGCTGGAATGGATCGATTACCGGGAGGCAGCCCGGCTCTATCACACAGGCCAGGTCTCATATGCCTGCGGATCCACAGTCTACGCTTTGCACGGCGGCGTCAACGCCGCCACCGGCTGTCGCAGCGTGCTCGAGGTCAACTCCATCATCGCCACTGTCGGGCATACGCCAGGCNNAATAACCGGACGTTGTTCCGGCGGGATGCGGGGCTGTGTCTATATTGCGGCGACCGTTTCAGGACCAGCCAGCTCACGCGCGATCACGTCACTCCGATCAGCCGGGGGGGCACCGACGAGTGGGCGAACGTCGTGACGGCCTGCCGACGGTGCAACAATCACAAGGGCGGGCGGACCCCGGAGCAAGCGGGGCTGCAGCTCATCGCAGTCCCGTTCACACCCACTTACGCCGAATACATTTATCTGAAGGGCCGGCGAGTTCTGGCCGACCAGATGGAGTTCCTCCTCGCGCATTTCCCCCGGACGAGCCCGCTCCACTCGCGACTGAGCCGCTCGCTCAGCGCATGATCTATCTGATCGACGCGAGCGTTTACGTATTCAGAGCCTGGTTCTCGATTCCTGACAGGATGACCTGTCCTGACGGACATCCGGTCAACGCACTCTACGGCTTCACCCGATTTCTCGGTGACTTCCTGGAGGAGGTCGAGCCCGCCCACGTTGGTGTCGCGTTCGATATCAGCCTCACGACATCGTTCCGAAANNATCGCTGCCTGCTTCGATAGCGTCGGCAAGACCTTCCGAAACGAGATCTACCCCGAGTACAAGGCCAATCGAGAACCCGCGCCGGACGAGCTGAAGCGACAATTCATGCAGTGTCGTGAAGTCACGCGTGCTCTCGGCATGACGGAACACGCCCACGAAAGTTACGAAGCCGATGACATCATCGGGACCCTGGTGACCCGCGCGCGGGATGCCGGTCACCCGTCGACGATTCTGACCCGCGACAAGGATCTCGCGCAGTTGCTGCGAGAAGGGGACAGCCTCTGGGATTATGCCGCTGAC
>JABAHO010003610.1_pt2 | contig 12482 bp, 12 predicted proteins | sample 7062071 | NCBI WGS metagenome assembly JABAHO01 (sample SAMN14534356, study PRJNA622989) | marine sediment metagenome | biome: marine biome [ENVO:00000428]; feature: marine pelagic biome [ENVO:01000023]; material: deep marine sediment [ENVO:00002113] | place: India: Gulf of Kutch | collected...
GATGTCCAGGAGCCCCTCGAGAGCCCTGGCCTCGTGGATGCCCATGGCGTTCGCGAAGTCCGCGACAACTCGTACCGGCCGCTTAAGGTCTGCGAGTTCGTGGACGTGGTCTATGTACGCCTGCTCGATATCGTGGGTGGTGACGGTTCCGTGGGAGGCCGCTTCCGGCGCATAGGCCCGTGTATTGACGATACGTTCGATCTCCTGGATGCCGGTGGCGCCGCTGATGGGAATGCCCTTCTCACGGCAGAGTTTCATGCCATTCCACTCGCCGGGATTGTGGGAGGCCGTGACCATGATGCTGGCGTCGGCGCCCAACTTCCCGTTGGCGTAGTACGACATGGGCGTGCTGCACAGGCCGATATCGATGACGTCCGCCCCCTGCAGCGTCAGGCCTTTGGCCAGGCCACGCGACATGGGCACCGAGTGGGGTCGCATGTCCCTGCCCACCACAACCCTCTTGCAGGAGAGAAACGTGGCAAACGCCCGCCCGATGGCGAACGCCGTGTCTTCCGTGATGGTATCACCGTAAATACCGCGAATGTCGTATGCCTTGAATATGCCCGCCATGCCGTGCTCCTTGTGCGTGGAATCCATGAAATGACCGGAGCCATATAGCGCGAAGGGGCCAAAGGTGCAAGCCGGGTAACCGCGGTGGTGGATAGATGGGCCGCGGGTGTGTATATTGTGCGGCCCCGGGGGGGATATCCGGATGATTCAGCCGANNTCGGGCTCACGCTGCACATGTTCAAGGAGGGCTCGCGTTGCTGTTCCCTGGAAGACGTGGAACGCGCCCGTGCGGTCTGCGAGCACCTGGGGATCCGGCACTATGTGGTCAACGCCGTCGAGCAGTTCGAGGAACGCATCATCGACCGGTTCGTGAGCGACTACGCGAGCGGACGCACACCGTCGCCGTGCATCCTGTGCAACGAGCACATCAAGTTCGGCACCCTGCATCACCGGGCGACGCAGTTGGACTGCACGCACGTGGCCACGGGGCACTACGCGCGCGTGGAGCATCGTGGAGGGGCGTGGCGGCTCCTGAGGCCGCGGGACCGGGCCAAGGACCAGACGTATTTCCTGCACCGCCTCTCCCAGCGGCAGCTCGAACGGTGCCTCTTTCCGCTTGAAGGGTGGACCAAATCGGAGGCCGCGCGCTATGCCGCGGAGCAGGGCCTGCCCGTGAGAACGTCCTCGAAAGAGGAAAGCCAGGACCTTTGCTTCGTGCCGGACGACGGCCACGCCCGGTTTGTCGAGGAGCGAAGTCCGGCCGTGAAACAGACGGGCGACATCGTGGATACGGCCGGCCGGGTCCTGGGCCACCACCAGGGCATCCACCGCTACACGCTGGGGCAACGCAGGGGGCTCGGTGTCGCGGCGGGCACCCCCCTCTACGTGCAGCGGCTAGACGCCTCAGGGAACAAGGTGGTGGTGGCCGCACGGCACGAAGTCATGAGCGAGGTCTGTATCCTGGAAGACATGCACTGGATTCGAGGCACCCCCCCCCGGGGCCCCATGGCGTGCCTTGCGCGCGTCCGTTACCGGCACGTCGCAGCTCCAGTCCAAATCGAGCCGCGGGCCGACGGCCGCGTGAAACTGGTGTTCAAGGACCCGCAGTTCGCCATCACACCCGGCCAGGCCGCCGTGCTCTATGACGGGGAAGAGATCCTCGGCGGCGGCTGGATACGCGGGCCGGAGAGCTTCGAGGTATGAACCACAACGCAGCGCAATCAGCCATGTCGGCGGAGCTTCGGGAGAAGGTCGAGCGGCTCGAGCAGGCGCTGAGAGAAATGGGGAGCGCCATCGTGGCCTTCAGCGCGGGCGTGGACAGCACCTTCCTCGCCGCGCTGGCCGCACGCGAACTCGGTGGCCGCGCCCTGGCGGTCACGGCCACCTCGCCCGCATTTCCGGAGCGGGAGCTCGAAGAAGCCATGGCCTTGGCGGTCCGGCTGGGCATCCGCCACCGCGTCATCCGTTCCAACGAGATGGCGAATCCCGCCTACGCCAACAATCCGGCCAACCGATGCTATCACTGCAAGACGGAGCTGTACGGCCTGCTGCGGGACGTGGTCGCACCGGAGGAAGGGATCGAGCACGTGCTGGACGGAACCAACGCGGACGATGCGGGGGACTTCAGGCCGGGCCGAAAGGCCGCCGCCGAGAAACAGGTGGAGAGCCCGCTTCTCTCTTTCGCATTCACGAAAGACGACATCCGCAAGGCCTCCAGGGCCATGGGGCTGCCCACGGCGGACAAGCCTGCTTTTGCATGCCTGGCCTCCCGGTTTCCCTACGGTGTGCCAATCACCGCGGATGGCCTCCGCCGGGTCGAGAAGGCGGAGGAGGCCCTGCGCGCGCTGGGCTTCAACCAGCTTCGGGTAAGAAGCCATGGCGACATCGCCCGCATCGAGCTGGACCCCGACGACATCGCCCGTGCGCTCGCCCCCGAAATGAGAAACCGCATGGCCCGTGCCGTCAAGGAGAGCGGTTTCCGGTACGTAACCCTCGACTTGCAGGGCTATCGCTCGGGCAGCCTGAACGAAGCCCTGCAGCCGCCGTCATCCTGACCACGGCGTAAGCGGTGCTATCTGGCACCGGGAGTGCTTGTCTCCGCCGGGAGCTGCAGGCCGGGTCCGCGAAACAGACGCACACACCCCGGGGTCGCAAAGAACCATGTCCGCGTTGACCAGCCATACATCCTTCTCCGACGGCGCCGCTATCCTCGTCGTCGACGACCTCACCGACAGCAGAGAGCTCGTCACCAACCTTCTAACGACGCACATCCACGGTGTGACCGTGACGGGCGCCCCGGATGGCCAAGCGGCACTGGCCCTCGCGTCCTCGAAACGATTTGACCTCATTCTCCTGGACGTGTGTATGCCCGGGCTTGACGGCTTTGCGGTCTGCGAACGGCTCAAGGAGAACCCGGCTACGGCGAACGTGCCCGTACTGATGTTGTCCGGGGCCATGGTGGAGACCGCCTACCGCTGTCGCGGGCTGGACCACGGGGCGGACGGCTACCTCTGCAAGCCCTTTGAAAACGCGGAACTGGTTGCCCAGGCCCGTGCGCTGCTGCGGGCAAAACACTACCAGGACCAGCTGTCTCTGCATAAGGCGCAGCTTGAAGAAGAACTCAACCGCCGCACCGCCACGCTCTGCGAGAGCGAGCAGCAGTTGCGCATTCTCTTCGAGGAATCGCCGGACGCCGTGCTCGTCGAAGACACCGGCGGCAAGGTCATGGCCGTGAACGCCGCCGCCTGCCGCCTTTNNGACCTCGTGCCGCCCGAACTGCGAGAAACGGCGAGCGAGCATAACCGCCACCTCGTCGAGGGCACCTTGCGCCGCGTCGAGTCGGAGAGCCTCCGTGCGGATGGCCGCAGCGTACCCGTGGAAATCCGGGCCAACGCGATTCAATTCAACGGCAAGGCGGCGGTGCTTTTGCATGTCCGCGATATCACGGAACGTCGCCGGGCGATCAGGAAACAACAGACGACCACGGCGGACCTGAGGTCGGTCGTGGAATCCGCGGACGAGCTCATGGGGTGTCCGGACGTACGAACCATCTACCGTCGTGCCGTGGAACTGGCGCGTGAGCGACTGGGTTTCGAGCGGTGTTCGATCTTCCGCGACGAAGGGGAACAGGTTCGGGGGACGTACGGTACGAACCTGCGGGGCGAGACGACCGACGAGTTCGACCACGTCCAGGCGAAGACCGGTTTTTGGGCCAGCGGCTTTGAGCCGCTCGACCGCAGGGACGCGCCCTGCCGCATCGTCATCGACCGTATGCGTGAATGGGACGGGACGGGTCATCGGGTCCTGCACGAGGGCTGGATGGCCTTGACGCCCATTGTCGAAGAGGGCCACCGTCCGCCGGCCGTCTTTTTGAACGACGCCGCCATCAGTGGCGACGCGCCGGACCCCCAGAAACAGGAAATCCTCGCGGTGTATTGCTCGCTGCTGGGGCAGATCCTCAAGCGCAGGCAAGCGGAGGAGCGCTACCGGACCCTGGTCGAGCAGTTGCCGGCCATCACCTACGTGATGCAATGGGGTACGACAAGCAGAACAACGTACATCAGTCCCCAGGTGGAGTCACTCCTGGGCTTCACGCCGGAGGAGTGGCAGGCAGAGCCGGACCGGTGGGTGAACCAGCTCCATAGCGAGGACCGGGAAAGCGTGGTGTGTACGATCCGGCAGGCCGAAGAAGCCGGAGGTCCGTTCTACCTTGATTACCGGGTACTGACCCGCCATGGCGAAGAGAAATGGTTCCGGAACCACGCCGTCTTCGTCCAGGACGATACCGGCAAGTCCCGGTGGCTACACGGGGTGATGCTCGACATCACCGACCGGGTGCTTGCCGAGACGCGCGGGCGTGCGTTGGACGTTCGGCTGGCCCGTGCCAAACGGATGGAGTCGCTCGGCCTGCTCGCCGGTGGCGTGGCCCACGACCTCAACAACATTCTGGGTCCGTTAGTGGCCTATCCGGAACTTATTCTCTCAGAGCTCGAGGACGACTCGCCCGTTCGGGAGGACATTGCCGAGGTCGGAAAGTCTGCGCAGCGGGCGGCCGAGGTCATCCAGGACCTGCTCACCCTGGCCCGCCGAGGCCGCTACGAGCTTGAACCCGTCGACCTGGTCGACGTGACGCGACGCTACCTCGAGTCCGCCGCCTTCCAGGTCCTCGCCCGGGAACATGAGAAGGTGACGGTGGAGACGGACCTGGCGGAGGACCTGCCCGCGATCCAGGGGTCGTCGCCTCATCTGGTCCGGTCGCTCGCCAACCTGGTGACAAATGCCATGGAGGCCATGCCGGACGGCGGGCACCTCAAGATTCGGATTTTCAGCCGGCGCCCCGAACCCGAAGTGCCCCGTGAGCCTGCCGAGACCGCGGGTGAGGAGGTCGTGGTGACGGTCAGCGACACCGGAGAGGGTATGACGGAAGACGACCTGGAGCATATCTTCGAACCTTTTTATACCAAGCGGAAGCTTGGGCGAAGCGGCACGGGCATTGGACTGGCGGTCGTGTACGGCGTGGTGCGCGATTTGCACGGCGAGGTGGACGTCAAGAGCCGGGCCGGCGAGGGCNNGCGGCACTTCGCCTCGGCGGTACGGAATCGATCCTCGTGGTGGACGACGTGCGGGAACAGCGGGAACTGGCCACGCGGATCCTGACCTCGCTCGGGTACCAGGTGGCGTCGGTCGAGAACGGGCACCGGGCCCTGGAGTTACTGCGGCGGCAATCGGCGGACCTCCTTGTCCTGGACATGATCATGGAAGAGGACTTCGACGGACTGGACACCTATCGTGAAATTATCCGGGAACATCCCGACCAGCGCTGCCTCATCGTGAGCGGCTACGCCGAGACCTCGCGCGTGCTCACCGCCCAGGCCCTCGGCGCCGGCAGCTACCTGCGCAAACCGTACACCGTCGAGAAGCTCGGCGAGGCCGTACGACTGGAACTGGACAAGAGGGCCGCGGCCTGAGCACTACGCGGGTGTGGGGTCCAGGAACGCGTTGTCCAAAAGGCGGGTTGTGCCCACCCGCGCCGCCACGAGGGCCAGGCTCGCGCTCCCCGCTTCCGTCACGGGTGCAAAGGTGCGGGGGTCGACAAGTTCGGCATATTCGGCCCGGGCGGATGCCGCTTCATGGATACGCTCCCGCATCGCCCGCCGGATGACGTGCGCGTCACGCTCGCCCCCGCGAAACAACGCCTGGGCCCGGTCGAGCGCCCGGCGAAGGCAGACCGCATCCGTTCGCTCGGTCCGGGACAGGTACGCGTTCCGAGAACTCATGGCCAGGCCGTCTTGCTCGCGGACAATGGGACCGCTCAGGATCCGGGCGGGCAGGTTGAGGTCTTCAACCATCTTGCGAATCAGAAAGAGCTGCTGCGCGTCCTTCTGCCCGAACACCGCGACGTCGGGCTCCACGAGGTTCAGGAGTTTCGCCACGACCGTGAGCACTCCGCGGAAATGGCCCGGCCGCAAGGCGCCCTCGAGGATTTTTGCCGCGGGCGGTTCGTCGATGAAGACGGCGTGTCCCGGCGGGTACATGTCGGCTGCGGCCGGATGGAACAAGGCGTCGACCCCCTCCTCTCGGCAAAGGGCCTCATCGTGAGAGAAATCCCTCGGATAGCTGTCGTAGTCTTCGCCCTCCCCGAACTGGGTTGGGTTCACGAAGACGCTGACCACGGTGCACTCAGCCTGGGCGCGCGCCAGCCGGACCAGCGAAAGGTGAGCCTCGTGCAGGGCGCCCATGGTGGGGACGAAGCCGATGCGGCGCCCCTCGCGGCGCCAGGCCCGCACCGTCTCCCGCATGGGGTCTGGATGTTCGATGATGTGCATCGCCGGGGTCCCGTCAGCCCTCAGTAGCAGTGTTCGGGGCCGGGGAAAGAGCCGTCTTCGACCTCCTCCTTGTAGGCCGCGAAGGCGGCCAGCATCGTCTCGCCGAGTTCCGCGTACCGTTTGACGAACTTGGGCGTCTGTTCCTGGTAGAGGCCGAGCAGGTCGTGAATCACGAGCACCTGCCCGTCGCAGTCGGGCCCGGCCCCGATGCCGATCGTCGGCACGCCGACGTCGGCGGTGATTCCGCGCGCAAGGGCGGCGGGTATGCCTTCAAGGACGATGGCAAAGACACCCGCCTCCTCCAGGACCTTCGCGTCGTTCCGGATGCGGTCAGCGCTTTCCGCATCCTTGCCCTGCACCTTGTAGCCGCCGAGGGCGCGGATGCTCTGCGGTGTGAGTCCGAGATGCCCCATCACCGGTATCCCGTTGGCGAGAAGGGCTTCGATGACCGGTGCGCGGAACGCACCGNNGATGATCAGCGCCTGTCTGACCGCTCGCGCAACGGCCTTCGTGTGGTGCAGCATGTCCGCCATGGTGACGGGAAGCGTGGAGTCGTATCCGAGTACGGTCATACCGAGGGAATCCCCGACGAGGATGAGCTCGAGACCCGCCTGGTCCACGAGCCGGGCGGTGGCGAAATCATAGGCCGTGAGCGAGGCGATGCGGCGTTTGCCCTTGAGGTCGCGAATCCGGGAAACCGTCCATTTTCGGGAAGCGGTCATGTCGTCACCTATACCGAAAGCCATCCCGGGCCACAAGGCGACAGACCTACCACGTATCCGTCACGGAGCGGATGCCCTCCACCCCGGGTAAGGTCCGCAGGACTTCCGCTACCGTCTGCCCGCAACCCGGGAGAACGAGGTCGGGTCTCACATCGGCGAGAGGCTGTACGACAAAACGCCGTTGAGCCCAGCGCGGGTGCGGCACGGTCAGCGTGCCGCTCTCGATGTACGCCTCGTCAGCGTACAGGATGTCGATGTCGATCGTTCGGGGTGCATTGCGATCTTCGTGACGAACACGGCCCATATCGGACTCGATCCGGGCGAGCCGGTCGAGCCACGTGGCCGCGGGGCAGGGACTATCCACAATGAGCACGGCATTGTAGTAGCTCAGGTCCCTGTACTCGGGACGCACATCGACCGGCGCGGTCTCGTAGACCGGGGACTGGCCCGTCGGTGTCGTGTCGGGGCAGGCCAGGATACGCCGCTTCGCCTCAGACAGGTTCGCCAGGCGGTCGCCAAGGTTGGCGCCGAAACTGAAACCTATTTCCATGGGGCCCCCTCGGCGCTCTAGAGCCCAAGNNCTTCTTCCCCGCAACCCACATCGCGGCGCGTATCGCCCCCAGCGCAAAGGCATCACGGCTGGTTGCACGGTGGGACAGCTCGACCAGCTCGCCCTCGGTGGCAAACACGACGGTGTGGTCGCCGACGATGTCGCCGCCGCGAATGGCATGAATGCCGATCTCCTCACGCTTGCGCTCGCCGGGCTCGATGCCCTCCCGGCCGTGCACCGCAACGCTACGCAGGTCCTGGCCGATGCCCCGCGCAACCGCTTCCCCCAGGCCCAGGGCCGTGCCGCTGGGCGCGTCCTTCTTCCTGCGGTGATGCCGTTCGATGATTTCCACGTCGTAGCCCTTGTCCTTGAGCACGCGACCGGTNNGAGCAGGTTGATGCCGAGGCTCATATTGGGCGCCATCACGATAGGTACCGTCTCCGCTGCGCGTACGATGGTCCCTTTTTCGTCGTCGGCCAGGCCGGTGGTCCCGACCACGAGGGCCTTGTCCCAGTCCGCCGCTTTTCTTGCGTGCTCGGCCGTGGCGGTGTGAAAGCTGAAGTCGATGAGGACGTCGGCTTCCATGGCCGCCGCGGCGAGGTCCGCGGTCACCGGGATGCCCAGGCGGCCGACCCCGGCCAGGGTCCCGAGGTCCGCACCCTGGTCCGGGCACTCCGCGTGGTCCACGGCGCCGGTCAGGACGACATCGGTTGGCGCCTGTTCGTGCAGACAGCGGGCAATAGCGCGTCCCATTCTACCGGCGGCGCCGACGATAACGATGCGTGTCATGCGTGATGTCTCCCGGAAAGCGTGCGGGCGCTATAGCAGGCCGACGTCTTTCATCGTCTGCCGAAGCCGCGCTTTCTTCTCCTCGTTCATGGCGCACAACGGCAAGCGGTAGAACTCTTCGATACGCCCCATCATGGCCAGGGCCGCCTTTACCGGAATCGGGTTGGTCTCGATGAACAGGTCCGTGAAGAGGCCGTGATACCGGGTGTGCAGGGCGCGGGCCTCGCTCCACCGGTCTTGCAGCGCGTGCCCCACCATCTGCGAGATGCCCCGTGGCACGACGTTCGAGGCCACGCTGATCACACCCCGGGCTCCCACGGCCATCTTCGGCAAGGTCAGCGCGTCATCGCCGGAAAGCACCGTCAGGTCGCAGTTTCGCAGGTAGTGGCTCACGCGGTCCACATCGCCGGAGGCCTCCTTGATGGCCACGATACCCGGATGCCGGGCGAGCTGCAGCACGGTCTCCAGGGTCAGTTCACGACTCGTGCGGCCGGGAATGTTGTAGAGGACAACAGGAAGACCGATATTCGCCACCGCCTCGAAGTGACGAACCAAGCCTTCTTCGCTGGGCTTGTTGTAGTACGGCGTGACCTGGAGCGTGCCGTCCGCGCCCGCATCCTTCGCGTGCGCGGTGAGCTCGAGGGCTTCGGACGTCGAATTCCCGCCCGTGCCTGCTATGACTTTCACCCGGCCGGCCGCGGCTTGCACCACGGTTTCAACCACCCGGCTGTGCTCGTCGTAGCTGAGCGTGGGCGACTCGCCGGTGGTGCCCACGGGGACCAGGCCGTCCACGCCGCCCTCGACCTGGAATTCAACCAGGGCGCGGAGGCGGTCGTATTGCACGGCGCCGTCCTTGTCGAACGGCGTGACGATGGCGGTATAGGTGCCTTCGAACATGTTGCGGTTACCCGTCAGTCATCCTGATCCATGACCGCTTCCTTATAGAAACTTTCCCGAGGTTGGAAAACCTTTTCCGGCCCGTTTCCATGCCCCGGAGAGCGGCGGCTCAGTTCCAATCCGGGAGGTACTCGCCCCGGACCAGGTCCTCCCAGGATTCGCGGGCACGCACGACCTCGTGCCGGGCGCCCGCCACCATCACCTCGGCGGCGCGGCCCCGGCTGTTGTAGGTGGAGGCCATGGAAAAGGCATAGGCGCCCGCGCCGCGGACCGCGAGGAGGTCGCCCTGGACGCAGGCAGGCAGGTCCCGCTCGGCGGCCAGGAAGTCACCGGACTCGCAGATCGGGCCCACGACGTCGCCGAAGATGGTCCGCTTGCCCTCGCGGACGGGGATAATGTCGTGGTGGGCCTCGTAGAGGGCGGGGCGGATGAGGTCGTTCATGGCTGCATCGACCACCACGAACTTTTTGAACGGGTTGTCTTTCACGTACTCGACGCGCGTCACCAGGAGGCCGGCGTTCCCGGCGATGAAACGGCCGGGCTCCATCCCCACGGCAAGGTCCAACGCCCGCAGCGGCGGGACCATGTCCCGCGCAAAACCGGCAAGGTCAAACTCGGGGTCGTCCTGTCGGTACGGGATGCCCAGCCCGCCGCCGATGTCCAGGTGCCGGNNCTTGAGCTGCCGGCACAGCGGCGCGATCTTCTCCAGGGCCTCGACGTAGGGGGCGACGGACATGATAGGCGACCCGATGTGCATGTGCATCCCCGAGATTTCCAGGCCCGGTAAGTCCGCCGCCAGCTCGTAGGCCGCGGCGGCGCGTTCGAGGTCAACGCCGAACTTGTTCTCCTTTTTACCGGTGCTGGTGTACTTGTGCGTTTTCGGGTCGACATCCGGGTTCACGCGGATGGCGATCCTTCCGGTCTGCCCCAGGGCGACGGCCCGCGCGGAGATCCGCTCCAGTTCGGGTTCGGACTCCACCGTGAAGTAGAGAATGCCCTCCTCGAGTGCGTAATCGATTTCGGCGGCGCTCTTGCCGACCCCGGCGAACGCGACCTTCTCCGCGGGCACCCCGGCGCGCAGCGCACGATACAGTTCTCCGCCCGACACCACGTCCGCGCCTGCGCCTGCGCCGGCAAGGGCCTGGATGACGGCGCCGTTGGTATTGGATTTGACCGCGAAGAAAATCAGCGGTTTCACGTCCGCCATCGTCTCGGCGATGCGACGATACTGGGCCAGCAGGTGGCCCCGGCTGTAGACGAAGAGGGGGGTTCCGTACCGCTCGGCCAGGTCCGCGACCGGGACGTCCTCGGCGTGTAGGGCGCCGTCCCTGTAGGTGAAGCTATCCATACGCTCGGCCCGGGGAGCAGCTCGGACCTCCGGCTTCGCACGACCTACACCAGCGTCGTACGGATGCCTTTCCCTCGCTGTTCGGGGTTTGCATGCTACCGTTTCCGCGCGCGCATGCGGAGCCGGAGGGCGTTGAGCTTGATAAAGCCGCCCGCGTCGCGCTGGTCGTAGATTTCTTCCGCCTCGAAGGTGGCCAGTTCGGGGTCGTACAGGGAGTGCTCGGCCTTTCGGCCGACCACGGTGCAGTTTCCCTTGTAGAGCTTCAGCCGCGCGGTACCGGTGACGCAGGACGCGGCCTCGTCCATGGCCGCCTGCAGCATCTCCCGTTCGGGTGCAAACCAGAAGCCGTTGTAGACCAGCCGGGCATACTGCGGTCTCAGCGAATCTCTCAGGTGCAGCACCTCGCGGTCCATGGTCAGCTGTTCCACGGCCTCCCGCGCGCGGTGCACGATGGTGCCGCCCGGCGTCTCGTAGACGCCGCGGCTTTTCATNNCGCCCGGTGCGCGGCGTGCAGCAACGTCCCTCCCGGCGTCTCGTAGACGCCGCGGCTCTTCATCCCCAGCAGACGGTTCTCCACGATGTCGACGCGGCCCACCCCGTGCCGACCGCCCAGGCGATTGAGCTCGAGCATGGTTTCCAGCGGGTCGAGGACCCTGCCGTTTACGGCCACGGGGTCGCCCCGTTCGAAGTCGACCGTGACCTCTTCGGGTTCGTCGGGTGCGTCTTCCGGCGCAACGCTGAGTTTGAACATGTCTCTGGGCGGTTCGCTCCACGGGTCTTCGAGGACACCGCCCTCGAAGCTGATGTGCAGCAGGTTGCGGTCCATGCTGTAGGGTTTCTCCGCGGTGACGGGGACGGGAATGCCGTGCGTCTCGGCGTAGGCCATCAGCGCGGTCCGCGAATTGAGGTCCCACTCGCGCCAGGGCGCGATGATCCTGATGTCCGGCTCGAGCGCGTAGGCGGTGAGCTCGAAGCGAACCTGGTCGTTGCCTTTTCCGGTCGCGCCGTGACAGATGGCCTCGGCCCCGTTCTCGCGGGCAATCTCGACCTGTCGCTTGGCGATGAGCGGACGCGCGATCGACGTCCCGAGCAGGTAGCCCGACTCGTACACGGCGCCGGCCCGCAACATGGGGAAGACGAAGTCGCGGGCGAACTCCTCCTTGAGGTCCTCGATGAAGATCTCCTTCACGCCCATCAGCTCCGCCTTGCGCCGGGCCGGCTCCAGCTCCTCGCCCTGGCCGAGGTCGGCGGTGAAGGTCACCACCTCGCAGCCGTAGGTCTCCTGCAGCCACTTCAGGATGACCGAGGTGTCGAGTCCACCCGAGTANNCCGGCGCCGGTGTTCCGCGCCTTCTCCTCCAGGCCGCTCAACTCCTCCTCCTGGCCCAGGTCGGCGGCGAAGGCGATAACTTCTGCCCCGCGGGTCTCGATGAGCCAGCGGACGATGACGGAGGTGTCGAGTCCACCCGAGTATGCCAAGACTACTTTCATGCGTTCTTCTCCTTCGTCCCTGTCAGGGCGTGGCCTGCTCGGCCGCCCACGATGCGCAGGCTCGGTCGATCAGGCGGGCCGCCCGGCGAAGCTGACCCGGACGCACAGTCAACGGCGGCAGCATCCGGATCACGTTTCCGGCCGTGGCGATGGTAAGCAGGCCGTTCTCCGCGAGCAAGGTCTCCAGGGGCTTGGCGGGCCGGTCGAGGACCATGCCGATGAGAAGACCCTCGCCCCGGATGTCCTCCACCCACGCGTATTTCTTCCGCACCTTCTCGAGGCGGTTCATGAACAGGTTCGACAATTTCGAGACGTTCTCGAGGAAACCCGGCTGGGCGATGGTGTCGACAA
>JABAHO010026205.1_pt1 | contig 12477 bp, 12 predicted proteins | sample 7062071 | NCBI WGS metagenome assembly JABAHO01 (sample SAMN14534356, study PRJNA622989) | marine sediment metagenome | biome: marine biome [ENVO:00000428]; feature: marine pelagic biome [ENVO:01000023]; material: deep marine sediment [ENVO:00002113] | place: India: Gulf of Kutch | collected...
CCTTCAAGCCTGAAGCCTACCGTTATTGAAAAAGACCCTGCGGGCGCGATTTTCTACATGGCGTCCATAAAACAGGGTTGTCTTGAAGGACGTATTTGGTACCGTTGTCCCCGTCAGATGTGAAATTTGACGGGACGGCGGGCCCTTCCTGCTTACCATCCCGCACGAATTAACGGAACGTACATCCTCCTTTAAATGGATGAATTGAAAGGACGCTGGAATGAAGCGCAATCGAATCTTTGCCGCAATTGTGATGGTGGTGCTCTTTGCCATTTGTGTACCCATCGAGGTAGCCGCGCAAAAAGAAGAAAGTCAGCATGCAAAATGGTACGGCACGCTTGGTCCCGGGTACCTTCAGTACGAGGGCGACGAGGAGGTTGATAGCGGGTTTCTGTTGCATGGGCGGCTTGGATACGATTATTCCGACTGGTGGAGCATTGAGGGAAGCATGTTCCTCGCCCCCAAGCTCGACATCAACACCGTGGGGCAGACCACCATTGATCCCGCCACCGGCAGGGTTGTTAAGCGGCGGATTCGCAGGACGGATGCAGACGAGCCGACCGCCGTCGGCTTTGCTATTGACGGTCTCTTCCATTTTACCCGCTGGGAGCGCCTGGACCCGTTCCTTGCCCTGGGGATCGGTGGAATAGCCTATACCGAGGATATCAACGACAGTTCGTTTGATGGATCGCTGCGTGTGGGCGGCGGTGTGATGTATCACTTCAACGACGAATGGGCCGTACGTGCGGATGGCCGCACCTTTGTGGCCGGAAACGATACCGAGGCCAACGCGCTGATTGATGTCAGTGCTGTATGGACATGGGGTGCACGGGTTGATCCTAACTATGTTGCCATTGATGGGCCGAGGGACAGCGATGGTGACGGGTTGCCCGATGCCGAAGAGCTGGAATGGAAAACCGACCCGATGGATCCTGACTCGGACGATGACGGACTCACCGACGGAGAAGAAGTATATACCTATCACACGAATCCGCTGGATCCTGACACCGACCTAGATTCCCTCAAGGACGGGCATGATGAAGTCCATCTTTACGGCACAAATCCCCTTAAGCGTGATACCGATGACGGGGGCGTGGATGACGGGCACGAGGTGATCGAAGACGGAACAGATCCGCTGGACGGCACGGACGATCTGATGCTTATTACCCTTCGCATTCAATTCGACTACGACAAAGCAGTGATTAAGGAACATTACTACGCTGAGCTTGATGTGGTCACCAAGGTGCTTGAAAGAAATCCGGGATCCTCCGCTCGCATTGAGGGCCATGCCGACCGAGCAGGAAAATCCAAGGCTGATTACAACAAAAAGCTCTCCGAGCGCCGTGCGAAAGCAGTGCTTGACCACCTTGCGGAAATGGGCGGCATTGAACGTTCGCGGCTTGAGGCGATTGGTTACGGGTTTGAGCGTCCCATTGAGCCGAATGATCCCAAGACCGGAAATCCTGTTAACCGCAGGGTAGAAGTCTATATCCGGGGCGCAGACAAAGCCGACCTGTAGCAGGGCCTATCCCGGGAAGGGGCGGTGTATTCCATTCCTCTTAGCCGGTTAGAAAGACGTCCTGCAGGGGAGTCCCTGTCTCCGGAGCCGTGGCCCCGAATGGCGGCCCCGGGGGCGGAGGAGATGCAGCCGGTGCCAGTTTGAAAATACTTCGCAGATACATTGGGCACGGCTTTCTGCTGACGTTCTTCTTTACCCTCATGGTTGTCACGTTTGTGATGAGCATAGGGATTGTTTTCAAGGTTACGGATCTGCTTGCCCAGGGCGTCGCCTGGAAGCCCATGGTTCGAATCCTTTTCTTCGGATTTCCCCAGGCTTTCGCCCTCGCCATACCCGTCAGCACGCTTACGGCATGCCTGTTGCTTTTTGGGCGCCTTTCGGCCGACGGCGAAATCACGGCCATGAAGGCCAATGGTGTCAGTGTCTGGCAGATTGTTTCCGGACCCGCGGCATACGCATTCCTTTTGAGCCTTCTCTGCCTCTACATGAACAGCAAAGTGGTTCCGGAATGCCATTTTAAACGAAGGGCCGAGCAGGCAAAACTCGNNGGCCGAGCAGACAAAACTCGGTGTCGCTTCAGCGGCTGAATTTATTGACGCGGGACGCTGGATTACGGAATTCCCGGATGTCGAAGTGTACATCGAGCGTAAAGACGGAGAGCATTTACGGAACATCCGGGTGTATGACGTGCGTAATCCCGATGTCTCCCGCGAAATACGGGCAAGTTCGGGACGGATCCAGACATCGGAAACGTCCTCATCCATCACTGTTGAGCTGCAGGATGTACGGGTGATCGAGAGCCCGAAAAACCGCAAAGCGTTCACGGTCTACAGTAAACGCTGGCCCCTGAAAATTGAGCTTCCTTCGCGTCGCGGTACCTATCGTAAAAAAACAGACGATTTCACCCTGCTGGAATTGCATCAGCAGATCAGGAACATTGACGACGCTTATCCGCATTTCAGCGAGGAGGACCGTGCGCGGAAACGCAGTGCTTTCAGGGTCGAATTGCATAAACGCCTGGCACTGAGTGCGGCATGTTTTTCATTTGTCGTATTGGGAATCCCGCTCGGAATAAGGGCTCATCGCAAGGAGTCTTCGATTGGAATCGGACTGAGCCTGATTCTTATTTTCAATTTTTATATATTCCTGATCCTGGCGGAGTCACTGGATAAACATCCTGGATGGATGCCGCATCTCCTCAACTGGGTGCCCGTGTTTCTTTCATTGGTGCTGGGATTTTTTCTCGTTCGACGCCTTGAATAGGGTGTCTTTTGCGGCACATCTCCACTCGGCATGGCGGCTGTTTTCTCAGTTTTGACGTTTCCTGACTGGCCCGGGTGTGGTACACACTGAGGATTGTCATGGGGGACGGTATGCGGGCTGCATGGCAGGGGCAAATGCCTGACGGCGTTCACATTAAAACAGATATGACTTAAGGGAGTTCATATGAGCGAACTGAACATTCATGAAATAATGGCCACCATTCCGCATCGGTATCCTTTTCTACTCATCGATAAAGTAATCGAACTTGAAGAGAATGAACGCATTGTCGGCATAAAAAACGTGACAATGAATGAGCCTTTTTTCCAGGGGCACTTCCCGGGCAATCCGGTCATGCCGGGCGTACTCCAGCTAGAGGCCATGGCGCAGACGGGAGGAATTTTGCTCATCAAGAATCTCGGCGACGCCAAGGGGGTCCCGTATTTCATGTCGATAGACAAAGTCAAATTCCGCCGCGTGGTAACCCCCGGCGACCAGCTGCGGATCGAGTGCGTAATTCAGAGTATGCGCTCCAAGAGTGCAAAATTCACGGCACAGATAACCGTTGACGGAGCCGTTGTTTCCCAGGCGGAACTCATGTGCATGATTGCCCAAGAAGGGGCATAAAATGGCTGATATTCACCCCAGTGCCGTTGTTGATCCGGGTGCAGAGCTGGGCGAAGGGGTTCGCATTGGCCCTTTTTGCACGGTGGGCTCCGGAGTATCCATCGGTAATCACACCGAGCTTGTTTCGCATGTCGTGGTCGAAGGACAGACCAAAATCGGAGAAAGCTGCCGGATTTTCCCTTTCGCCTCTATCGGTACGCAGACCCAGGATCTTAAGTTCAAGGGTGAGAATACTTTCGTTGAAATAGGAAACAACACCACCCTGCGCGAATACGTAACGGTAAATTCCGGGACCAACGAGGGAGAGGTGACACGGGTCGGATCCGGCTGTCATATCATGGCGTATTGCCATGTTGCGCATGCCTGCTCCGTGGGAAATGAAGTCATCATGGCTAACTGCGCAACGCTCGCAGGAGAAGTGCAGGTTGAAGATCAGGCCATCATCGGCGGCATGGTTGGTGTGCATCAGTTCGTGCGAATTGGCAGGCTGTGTATTGTGGGCGGTTGTACGAAACTCACCCAGGACTGTCTTCCTTTTATGACGGTTGACGGAAATCCGGCACGAACCCGAGGAATTAACCGTATCGGGCTGGAGCGCAGGGGCGTGACACGCCAGGTACAGGGCCGGATCAAGGACGTTTATCGAATCCTATGCCGCGACGGCCTTTCAACGAGCCAGGCGCTTGACCGCATCCGGTCATCTGTTCCTGCCTGCCCGGAAGTAAACCACATCGTGGCGTTTATCGGACAGTCAGACCGCGGCCTTGTAAAATAGCAGGATCAGGCATGAGCCTTCGATGGATACTATCAACCGCTCCGTGGCGGGGCATTGTGCCGGCAATGCTGGTCATTGTTCTCTGCTCACAGGGGGTTTGTGAGGCTGCCGCCGATGAGTATGCACAGGCGCGCTCCGGAGATGTTTTTGTCGACTTCAGCTTCAAAGACATTCGTATCCCAACATTCGTTGAAGCCGTTGGAGAGATTACCGGCCAGAAATTCGTGATCAGCGATGGGGTAAACGGTGAGATAACGGTTGTTTCTCCCAAAGTTCGACTGAATGAGGTCTATCCACTTGCCATCAAGGTGCTTGAGTCCGCTGGATGTTCAGTGGTGGTCGAGAACGATGTAAACCGAATTGTTACGATGCCCGAACAGGCCGGTGTGCTTGCGCCTGTAATTGGTGCGGATGATCCTGTGCCGGCAGTTGGCGTAATTACAAAAATTTTCCGCCTGGAGCATGTGTCCGTGCAGGAATTTCAGCGGCTGCTGGAGTCGATGGTGAGCGGCGGCCGGACGGGGGCAGTGGGTGCGATTCGTGAAACCAACCATCTCGTGTTGACCGACACCTCGGAAAATGTCCGGCGTGTCGAAAAAATGATAGGTGAAATCGATCAGCCCGGTCTGGCGTTTCAGACGGATGTCGTGCATCTGAAATTTGCGAGTGCAAATGAGCTCGCAGTGCAATTGATGGAGTCAGTCGCGGATAGGGGAATGAGTCGCGGTGACAAAATCAAGCAGCGCATTGCTACAGATAATACACCGTTCCTGTCAGGCGGACGTAACCCGTTTGTTGTTGCGGCTCCGCACTCCAACAGCCTGATACTTGCCGGCTCCACGTCCCAGTTGGAGCAAATGAAGAAAATTATAGCCAAGGTCGATATCGATTCGCCGTCGGGACGCGGGCATCTTAAGGCAATTCGGCTCAAGTATCTGAAAGCGGATGATGCCGCGGAAAATCTTAATGCGCTGCTGAATCAATCCGGGCAGGGTAAAGCTACAGATTCCAGCCCCCGCCGGATTTCTATACAGGCAAGTCCCGCCAATAACGCCCTTCTCGTAGATGCAGCTCCCGGTGATTTCTCAACCGTAAAGGAGTTGATCGAGTTTCTCGATACGCCGCCCGAGCAGGTCTATATCGAGGTCGTCATCGCGGAACTGACGGAAGGCGACAGCCTGGATCTCGGGGTTAATATGGCCGCGATTGACATGCCGGACCTCGGCAAAAATGTACTCCAGGGAAGCAGTTTCCTCGGCGACAATACGGAATCGTTGATGTCCGCCATTCAGCAGGGCGTTTTCCCCGGCGGCTTATCTGTGGGGGTGGCGCATGGATCCCGCGTGGATGCGGAAGGCAATCTTGTGGTCAGTTACCCGGGGCTGTTGAATATCAATGCCGTCAAACGCGACAGCCGCTTCCGAATCATGTCTACGCCCTCGTTGACGGCACAGAACAACGAAGAGGCGAGCGTGATGATCGTTAACGAAATTCCCGTGGAAACCTCCACCATTGAGGGAGGGAGCGGATCTTCGCGCGATGTCATTCAGAACCTCGAGCGTATCCCGGTCGGTATTAAGCTTAACCTCACTCCGCATATCATTGAAGGAGGCCAGGTGCGTATGGAGCTTAAACCCAGCATTGAAGCTGTAACCGACCCGGGCCCAGAAGGGCGTTTTGCTCCCACAATTGCAAAGCGCTCGGTTGAGACCGTGGTAACCGTTGCCGACGGAGAAATGATCGTGATTGCAGGGCTGACGCGAAACGACCGGGTGAGCAGCGTCCGGAAAATCCCGATCCTCGGCTCCCTGCCGCTGCTGGGATGGCTTTTTCGCAATACAACTGAGGCAGACGAGACCACGAATGTCCTGATTTTCGTGACGCCTGTGATTGTCAGGGATGCTGCCGTGGCTGCAGAGGTTACACAACGCCTTTCTGACCGGACAGGATTGAAAGCCAATGAAGAGCGGTAATCCGCATAAAAAAACGGTTTCAGAGTTTTCCGAGACCCTTGCGGAAAAAGCCGCAGAGTTTGGTATTGAGTACATTCACCCCGTGCCGGAGCGCTGCCTCGACCCTGCCTTGATTCAGGACCTCTCGGTTGAGTGGGCCCGATATCACTGCCTGCTGCCTGTGATGCTGGATGCTGAGCCCTGTGTGCTTACCGCTGATCCCGGTCAGGTCAATCAGCAGGAGCACCTTGCGCTCCTTATCGGGCGCGAGCTCAGGCCTGTTCTGGCCGAGCGGGATGAAATCCTGAGATCCATCGAGAAAAGTTACTACAGCCGGGATGACACCGCGGCGGCCTTCCTCGAATCCCTGGACGCTGTGCCGGGAGATGCAGACCAGCCTTCTGTTGATCAGAGATCCCACAACGACCTTCTTGAGGAAAAACGGGATTCGCCTGTCACGCAACTCGTGAACCTGATTCTGCTCGAAGCGGTCAAAAAGAAGGCCTCGGATATTCACTTTGAGCCGTATGTGGATCGGCTGCGGGTGCGCTATCGGGTAGATGGGCAGCTGTATGCGCAGACCTCTCCGCCCCGGCACCTGAATGACGCGCTGATATCGCGTTTGAAAATCATGGCCCACATGGATATCGCGGAAAAGCGTCTTCCCCAGGATGGAATGGCCAGGGTTCGCATCGGCGAACGGGAAATCGATCTGCGGGTATCCACTATCCCTGTGCCCGAAGGAGAGCGCATGGTTTTACGCGTGCTGGATACGGGCTCAGCCCAGCTCCCTCTGGTCGACCTGGGGATGCCGGATGCGACGCGCACTGCTTTTGAGTCCGTACTGGAAACGCCCTACGGGATGGTCCTGGTCTGTGGCCCTACCGGTTCCGGTAAAACCACAACCCTTTATGCCGCGCTCTCCTGCCTCGATTCGGAGCGAAGCAACATCCTCACGATCGAGGACCCGATTGAATACCAGCTTCCGAATATTGGCCAGATGCAGGTGAAACCGAAAATAGGCCTCTCATTCGCCAACGGGCTGCGGCACATTTTGCGGCAGGATCCGGACATCGTTCTCGTGGGAGAAACCCGGGATGCAGAAACGGCTGAAATTTCTGTGAGGGCAGCACTGACAGGCCACCTGGTGTTTACTACGCTGCATACCAATGATGCTGCCGAATCCGTACCCCGGCTTCATGATATGGGTGTTGAGCCCTACCTGCTTGCTTCATGCCTAAGGGCCGTGCTCGCACAGCGCCTGGTGCGCGTCTTATGCCCGGAATGCCGAATTGCAACCCCGCTGGCTGCTGCGGATGCGGACTGTATTCAGCAGGCAGGTCTGGATGTTCCAGTTGGCGGAATATTTGCGGCAGCCGGGTGTCCGTCCTGCCTGGACGGTTATCGGGGCAGAACGGGCCTTTTCGAGCTCATGCGTGTCGAGCAAACGGATGCGGGCTTCCTGCATGCTGCAGGAATTTCGGCAGAGGAAATACGGAAAGTTATGCGGTCAAAAGGCATGCGTACATTATCCCGCGCCGGCCTTGAAAAGGTTTGCGCGGGAATCACCAGCATGGATGAGGTCCGCCACACGGTTACACTGGATTCTTAGGATGCCGGGTTCACCTGACGGGTTCCGCTAGCAATGAGGACGTACCACTACAAGGGGTTTAATCCGGCTGGAGGCATTCAGCGCGGTTTTGTTGAAGCTGCGAGCATTAAATCCGCAAGGGAAATGCTTGCCGCGCGGGGTATCCTCGCTGAGCGAGTGAGCGTTTCCGGTCCGCCCCCCCGGTTCAGCCGTGAGCGGAGGGCCATCCTGTACCGTGAGCTTAGCGAGTTGCTCGCCGCCGGAGTGCCTCTGGAGCGCGCTCTTAATATTCTCATCGAAGCCCCTGATTCCGGGACGCAGTCCGTACAGCTTGTATCGGTTAGAAACCGGATTCGGGAAGGCATGCCGCTGGCCGAAGCATTTCGGCGCATCGGCCGATCAGTGACGGATTATGAGGTGGCCATTATGGTTGCGGCCCAGGAAACTGCCGCGATGCCTGCGATGCTGAAAAATCTTGCCGATTTCCTCGATGCGCAGAATGCGCTGCAGGCAAGGGTTCGGGCGGCCCTGATTTATCCGGCCTTTGTCGCCGTCACCGGTGTGGTTGTTGCGGCCGCGATGCTGACCCTGCTGGTGCCCCGCGCCCAGGAAATTCTGGCGGCTGGAAATATTCCAGTGCCGGCCGTGACACGTGCAGCGCTCGGACTGGGAAAATTTGCAGTTTCTTTCGGACCTGCTTTGGCAGGCGTCGTGGTCATGCTCGCCGTATGGGTTGTGTTCCGCTTGCGCCGGGACCGCGCATTCGCCATTCAATGGGCCAGGGGCCTACTAAAGATTCCCGTTTTGCGCCGGGGGATTTCCCTGCTTGTGAATTTGCGCTTTTGCCATACGTTCAGCGTGTTGCTCGATGGGGGGGTCTCCATTGTTAAGGCCTTGCCGCTGGCGGGGAGGGCAACCGGAAATGCCTGGGTGGAGTCCCTGTTGCTTGAGATTACGGAATCCGTCCGGCATGGTGATAAACTTTCCCGATGTATACAGCGTGTTCCTCCACTGGGAGGCCAGCTCCCGGGTTTGATTTCCATAGGAGAAGAGAGCGGTGATATCAGTGCGCTTGTCAGGACCGCGGGTCAGCAGGCGGATCAGCAGTGGAATCGCTATGTCAGCAGTACGTTGGCACTGCTTGAACCCGTGCTGATTCTGCTGATCGGAGGTTTTGTGCTGTTTGTAACCCTCTCGGTCCTGCTGCCTGTGATTTCCCTGACAAAGGCAGTCGGCTGAAAGCCTGTTCCGTATTATTCCCCCTCTGAAGTTACCAGGGGAACCTCCAGGGTGTGTTGACGGCCATCCTGAAGAGTTGTTAATGACAGTTTCCTGTCGTTAAGCACTTCAGCTTCGGATGCAAATTCAACAAGATAGCGCGCATAGACTTTGGTAACGGCCTGGGTTGTGACCGTAACGCCTCCCTCGGGAACCTTGATATCCTGTACTTCCAGGGGTTTGTTGTTTGTGCTTCTCACCAGCAGGGTCTGTTTAAAGGGGTTGTCTGCCGTCATCGACTCGGGAAGCCGAATACTGGGTGGGAAAACCATGACGGGTGCCGGGTCATGGGTAATGGCCGAGTAATAGGATACCGGCAGTTCAACAGAGGGAATGTCCGGGTGATCCGTGTTGATTTTCAGCTTGGCATGTCGGCGCTGCTGTGATTTTGCCGCTTCCGGTATGAGGGTAACATTCAGGGAGTATGATCCGTCATCCTTAGGGCCGGTAAGGAGAAAATTGCAGTAAGGCACAGAATTCGTCTCAATCGACGTGATGCGATGTGTGGTCTCGGTGTTAAAGCGGATGCCGATATCGGTTGACGGCGGCGGCCCCTCTGATTCCGGTTCAAATCGGAGGTTTACAAAATAGGGAGTCAGCTCAACGGTCCGAATAATGTCTACCTTTAAGGTCAGCCGGTATTGGGGTGTGTCAGGATCATTCGAGTAAACCGTAATACTTTTTTGCGTCAGCCCGCGCCTTCCTTTCAGGCTCAGCTCCGTTTCAAGGGATACGGATTCTCCGGGCGCGAGGGTCTGGGTTTTGAGCTTGGCTGTCGTACATCCGCAGCTGGTTTTGACTTTTTCAATCTCAAGCAAAGCATCGCCACTGTTGGTTAGCTGGAAGGTGTGTGACACCTTGTCTGACTCCGTTGCCATATTCACGCTTCCAAAATCATACAGGGGCATGTCGCTGTGAATTTTGGGGCCGGCTGCTGCCGGCAGGGCCGTTGTTGCCATGACTAGGAGAGCGGTCATGCCCGCACGAAAAGACAATGCTGAAAAAGTATTCATGGTTTCATCACTACATTTACTAAGAATCCGAGGGTGTGGGTACGCACTCACAGATGCCGGCACGGATGTATTCACGAACAAAAGCTTCTCAAAAGACTACGCCCACGGCAAGTACGACCTCAGGCTTTGGCTGCGGGCGGGCCGCACCCAAAGCAGTAGATGATTACACCCTGCGGGCGGGGGTCCTTGCCAGCCGCCGGTTAAATCGATTACTGTTTCCGCGGAGACATTCCGAATGAATGCGCTGATTATTGATAATTATGACTCCTTTACACTGAATCTCTCCCACCTGGTGGCGGGAGTTGCCGGCAAAATGCCGACGGTTGTCCGGAATGACACGGTTTCAGTCGGGGACGTCCTCAAAATGGATCTCGACTGCCTGCTGATTTCACCCGGGCCAGGGCATCCGGCCTGCTTGAGTGATTTTGGTATCTGCCGGGACCTGATCTTGCACGTTGATCTTCCGATTCTTGGCGTCTGTCTCGGTTTCCAGGGATTGGCCGCGGCCTTTGGAGGCCGCATTTCCTGCGCGGACGAGCCCATGCACGGCCGGATCAGCCAAATTCGTCATACAGGTGAGGGCCTGTTTGCCGGTCTGCCCCAGGCCTTTAATGCTGTTCGTTATCATTCGCTCTCCGTTGATGGTGATCTGCCGGGGCTGCTCAGGCCTGAGGCCTGGACGCCGGAAGACGTGCTTATGGCGATCAGCCACCGTGAGAGGCCCCTCTGGGGTGTTCAGTTCCATCCGGAGTCGGTTGGAACAGAATTCGGTCATGAACTCATGTCGAATTTTGCACACTGCGTTAAAGACGCAGCCCGCTTGCATATTCAACGTGCCGGATGCGGGCTTTTTGCCTCTGAAGGGCGTCCCGGTCATACCGGTGCAGATCTGGATATCCTTCCGCACAGGTCAGCGCCGCAGAACCCGCGAAAAGATACAACAAAGCTCGTTTATCGACGTATTCCCTGGCTAGATCCCGAGACGTGCTTCGTTAGATTGTTTCGGGACAGAGAGAATGCATTCTGGCTGGACAGCAGTCTTGCCGGTGCCAACGAGGCGCGTTTCTCCATGATGGGTTCCCCGGATGCGCCCGATGCAGAAAGGGTGTTTTATTCTGCACAGGATCGGCGCGTTACCCGGCTGCGAAATGGAATGCCAGCACAAAAGGTGTCTTCAACAATTTTTGAGTACCTCAGGACGCGTCTTGAGGAAATCCATGTTGAGTCGGATCTGCCCTTTGATTTTTCAGGAGGGTGGGTCGGGTATTTCGGCTATGAGGCTCGAGCCGACTGTGGCTCTACGGTATCGCATGCGTCTTCCAGCNNATGCGTCTTCCAGTCCGGATGCTGCCTTTATGTGTATTCGCCGGTTTCTGGCTTTTGACCACCAGGAACAAGACGTTTACCTCGTTTGCCTGGTGGGGGAAGAGGAAGCGGGGGAAACGGCAGATGCCTGGATGCATTCCATGGAGGGGATGCTCCAGGACCTTTCCTCCCCCGACGACGTGGTGCAGAACCGGGTTGCAGACTTTGATTTGCGGTACTCCCGCACTCAAGAGGAGTACCTTGCCGATATCGCCAGGTGCCAGGAGTTTATTCGCAAGGGCGAAAGCTATGAAGTTTGCCTGACAATGAACGCCCATGCCCGGACGGATGTCGATCCGTTCCTTTTTTACCAGGCGCTTCGCAGGCAGAACCCTGCGCCTTACTCCGCGTTTCTGCGTTTTGGCGATCTTCAGGTTGTCTGCTCTTCCCCGGAGCGTTTTCTGCGGGTCAGGCAACACGGAATGGTTGAGTCACGGCCCATAAAGGGCACATCCCGGCGGGGCGATAATGAAGCTGAAGATACTGCGCTGCGCAGCGCACTCTTCGAAAGTGCAAAAAACAGGGCGGAAAATCTCATGACCTGGGCACCGTTTGTAAGCCGGGTTCCGTGGCGGTTCCCCGCATGATGGAGGTCGAGAGCTATGAAACAGTCCATCAACTCGTCAGTACTGTCCGTGGACAACTACGGGATGATGCCGACTTGCTGGACTGCATCCAGCAGGCATTTCCGGGTGGCTCCATGACCGGAGCGCCGAAGCTCCGCACAATGGAAATCCTCGATCAGTTGGAGCCTGAGCCGCGCGGTATTTATTCAGGGGCACTTGGCTACCTTGGGTATAATGGGGCCGCGGATTTAAATATCGTGATCCGCTCTGCTGTTTTTCAGCAGGGGCATGTACAAATCGGTATGGGTGGGGCCGTAACCTCGATGTCCAACCCCTCGGAGGAATACGAAGAGGCGGTTCTGAAAGGAAATTCGGTGCTCAGGGTGCTGAATGCGACCGTTCCCGGGCCCATGGGCTGAAACGCCGCAATATGATGCCGGTGCTCAACTCAGGTCAGGGTTGCTTCTGTCGCCGGGTCAAAGAAATGCGCTTTCTCGATCAGGACGGCAGGAGAAACATCGCTTCCAACGG
>JABAHO010005369.1_pt1 | contig 12460 bp, 7 predicted proteins | sample 7062071 | NCBI WGS metagenome assembly JABAHO01 (sample SAMN14534356, study PRJNA622989) | marine sediment metagenome | biome: marine biome [ENVO:00000428]; feature: marine pelagic biome [ENVO:01000023]; material: deep marine sediment [ENVO:00002113] | place: India: Gulf of Kutch | collected...
CCCCGCGCAGGTCATGGGAATGGATCTTTTCCGGATGCTGCCAGTTGTCATCGATGCGGCCGACATAACACAGTTGGCGGTCGTGGTTGAATAGGTATGCTTCCGGAGTGTACTCGGCGCCGTAGGATCGCGCGACATGCTGCGGTTCGTCGCGGAGATAGGGAAAATTGAAACCGCTGCTCGCCGCCCGCTTGGTCATGTTATCAAAATTATCTTCCGGGTAGCCGGCAGCATCGTTGGCGTTGATGGCAACCAACTGCACCCCTCGATCGGCGTAATCGGTCTGGATGGCAACCAGACGTGATTCGTAAGCCTGGGCATAGGGGCAATGGTTGCAGGTAAATACAAGGACCAACACCTCAGCCGCGCTGAACGAGCTCAGGCAGTAGTCCTTACCATCGACGCCGGGCAGGCAAAAATCCGGAGCGGATTGGTTGATCTCCAGTTTTCTCATGCGGAAACTCGCAACACTTAACTTTAACACTATCAGTAGGTCGACAAACGTCAAGCATACCCGCAGCGCAAAAGAGTTTGTGACCACGGTCGGTTTTTGTTACTGACACATCTCGGTATGAGCGACCACGACCCGACACTGCCCACGCGCGCTGCTGGCGCGTTGGAGTCCAGCATCGACAAACTGGGTGATTACAATGCGCTCATTGGTCTTGATGGGTTTGTTGATGAAATCATCAGCGTCGTTGATCAACGACGATCCCGCTCTGATTACACGCGATTGTCCACGCTGCAGGCCTACGCCGAGCGAATCGCGCGGGCCGCGGGGCGTAGCACCAACATCGAGGTGGTCGTGGAGCGCACCAAACTCGGTGGCAACGGCCCGATCATGGCCAACGCCATGGCCGTCAGCGGGGTGCACATCAACTACATCGGCAACCTCGGGTATCCGTCGCTGCATCCGGCGTTCACTGACTTCGCGCGTCGGGCGACGGTGCACAGCATCGCCGAACCGGGCCACACCGACGCCCTGGAGTTTGATGACGGCAAACTGATGGTTGGTAAACATGCTTCCCTCAAGGATGTCAACTGGGAGAACCTGGTTACCCGGATCGGCCTGTCTACCCTGCGTGAACTTCTGGGAAGCGCGGACCTGGTAGGTTTTCAAAACTGGACGATGCTAACGGAGATGACCGAGATCTGGCACCAGGTTCTCGAGCAAATCTGTCCCGACTTGGACATGCGTCCTCGCCGCCAGTTTTTCTTTGACCTGGCTGATCCCGAGAAACGATCAAGGGGCGATATCGCCAAAGCCTTGGAGACTCTCGCCCGTTACCAGCAGTATTTTGAGACCTACCTTGGTTTAAACGAGAAAGAATCGTTTCAGATCGGCGAAGTTCTTGGGTATACCGGCTTGCGCGAGGGCCAAGATGCCGTACGAGCGGTGGCTGCCTTCATTCATGCTCAGCTCAAGATCTCCTCGGTCATTGTCCACCCCCGCGCCTATGCCGTGGCAGCGTCAGAGGCGGGCGTGGTCCAGGCACGTGGTCCGTTTGTGGAAAAACCCCTGATCAGCACCGGAGCCGGCGACCATTTCAATGCCGGGTTCTGCCTTGGCAAATTGATCGGCACCAACGACGAGCTGGCACTGCAACTGGGAGTGGCAACTTCCGGGTATTACGTGCGGACGGCACAAAGCCCGACGGCGCAGCAGTTGGTGGCTTTCCTGCGCCGGCTGGAATCGGACGCAGCATGATCGAGGATCGCCACCGGGCGATTAGTGATCTTTCAGCACGCGGGCGGCTTTTTTCTGGTCATCGACGCGCAGGATGATGACACCGGCCGCCGCGCCGGGAGGCGTGGCCGTGTAGGCATACTCGATGTTGATCTTGTGGCGGGCCAGTTTGCGGGCAATCTCTGCCATTTCACCGATCTTGTTTTGACCCGTCAACATCAGGACCGAGCGCTCGACAACCAAGACCCCGTGATGGCCAAGCAGATGAAGGGCCTTGGTCGGTTTATCCACCACCAGACGAACAACCGAGTGATCGACAGCATCCGAGACGGATAACGCATGAATGTTGATGTCTTCCTTACCCAGGGCTTGGCAGAGCTTCGCCAGGGCGCCCGGTTTGTTTTCCAGAAACAAAGCCAATTGCTTGACGGTTTTCATCAGCTACCTCCTTCAGGGAATCTCAGTTTACTGGCCTGCACAGGGACCTACCATACTATCTTCCCTGGTTTACCCAGCGTCAATGGGCAATGATTCGGCTCACACAGGCTCGTGCGAGTCGGTGTTGACATCCCTCATGGAGCCGCTAATCTAGGAGGCTGCTATCAGGCGAGTACGATCCTGCGATCGCAACCATGATCGCATGATGCGGTGGCAGTGGCACTACCCGGATCTGGCGGGCAGGGCCTAAACTAACCAGATAAGACATTCCGATGATGACAGAGCACAACTATAGTGTGCCCGCACAGGGCCTGTACGACCCCCAGTTTGAGCATGATTCTTGTGGCGTTGGTTTCGTGGTCAATGTCAAGGGCCGCGCTTCCAACCAAATTGTTCATGACGCCCTGGAAATCTTGCGCAACCTGGTCCACCGCGGCGCATGCGGTTGCGAAGCGAATACCGGTGATGGTGCGGGCATCCTGATGCAGGTCCCGCATGATTTTCTTCAGCAAGCCGCTCAAGCAGAGAAACTTTCATTACCGGAACCGGGGGCTTACGGCGTCGGCATGATCTACCTGCCGCCGGACGAGAATCAGCGGCGGGCGATGGAAAAACATTTCGCCAAGATTGTCATTGAGGAAGGTCAGCACCTGATCGGATGGCGCACCGTGCCCACTGATGACTCGTCGCTGGGCAACACCGCCCGCGCCTGCGAACCGGTAGTACGGCAGGTGTTTATCGCCCGCAATAGCAAGCTGAGCGATGATGACGCGTTTGAACGAAAACTCTACGTCATCCGCAAACGTGCCGCCAACGAGATCAATTATGCCCAAATGCCGGGCTATGATTACTTCTACGTGCCCAGTCTCTCGCACCGTACAATTGTCTACAAGGGCATGCTTTTACCGGAACAGGTACCGGCGTTTTATCCGGAGTTGCTGGACCCGGCCATGTCCAGTGCCCTGGCCCTCGTCCATTCCCGCTTCAGCACCAACACCTTTCCCAACTGGTCGCGCTCACATCCCTACCGCTACGTGGCGCATAACGGCGAGATCAACACGCTGCGTGGCAACGTCAACTGGATGCACGCTCGCGAGTCAATGATCGGGTCGGATTTGTTTGGCGCCGATATCAAGAAAATCACCCCGATTATCAACGAACTGGGCAGTGACTCGGCCATGTTCGATAACTGTCTGGAATTCCTGGTCCTGTCGGGACGACCCCTGCCGCACGCGGTGATGATGATGATCCCGGAACCGTGGGAAAATCACGAGTCGATGAGCGACGAGAAACGCGCGTTCTACGAGTATCACAGTTGCTTGATGGAACCATGGGACGGCCCGGCATCCATCGCCTTCACGGACGGAAAACAAATCGGCGCGGTGCTGGACCGCAACGGTCTGCGGCCCTCCCGCTACTACGTGACGAAGGACGACAAGGTAATCATGGCTTCGGAGGTCGGCGTCCTCGAGGTGCCGCCGGAGCAGGTTGCCGAAAAAGGACGACTCCAGCCAGGTCGGATGTTCCTGATTGATACCGAGGCCGGACGCATTGTTGATGACGCCGAGCTAAAAAACAGCTACGCCGGCGCCCAGCCATATCGTCTGTGGCTCGACGAGAATTATGTCCGTCTCGACGACCTGCCCGAACCGCCTCAGGTTCACGAACCCGACCACGAAACCGTGCTGCTGCGGCAACAGGCGTTCGGGTACACCTTCGAGGATCTCCGCATTCTCATCGGTCCGACCGCGAGCAAAGGTGTCCAGCCACTGGGATCGATGGGTAATGACGCGCCGTTGGCGGTTCTGTCCAACAAACCCGTACCGCTGTACAACTATTTCAAGCAGCTCTTTGCCCAGGTCACCAACCCGCCGATCGACCCGATCCGCGAGGAAATCATCACTTCCACGGAGACCCCGCTCGGTTCAGAACGAAATCTGTTGGATCCGGTACCGGCCAGTTGCCGCCATATCAAGGTACCGATGCCGGTATTGACCAATAGCGAACTGGAAAAATTACGTCATATTGATCGACCGGGTTTTCGCTCCATCACGCTGCCCATTCTGTTCCCCGCTGCTGCAGGGGGGGACGGGTTGCACAAGGCGATGGACAAGCTCTGCAGCGATGCCAGCGAAGCAATTGAAGACGGGGTGAATCTGCTAATCCTGTCCGACCGCGGCTTGGATCATGATCACGCGCCGATCCCAGCCCTGCTCGCCGTCGCCGGGCTGCATCATCACCTGATCCGTACCGGCACGCGGACGCAGGTCGGGATCGCCCTCGAATCCGGCGAACCGCGTGAGGTCCACCATTTTGCATTGCTAATCGGATACGGCTGCAGCGCGATCAATCCTTACCTCGCGTTCGAGACAATCGATGACATGATCCACCAGCGGATGCTGGTCGGGGTTGACCATGACCAGGCGGTGAAAAACTTTATCAAGGGCATCGTCAAAGGCGTGGTCAAAACGATGTCCAAGATGGGGATCTCCACGATCCAAAGCTATCGCGGCGCTCAGATTTTCGAGGCGGTTGGTCTGAACCGTGAACTGGTGGACCGCTATTTCACCTGGACCCCCACCCGGGTGGAAGGCATCGGCCTCGACACCGTGGCGGCCGAGGCCGTGGCCCGCCATCGCCGGGCGTTCCCCAATCGCCAGGTCAACGGCGAGACGCTTGATGCCGGTGGCGAATACCAATGGCGCCGTGACGGTGAGTATCACCTGTTCAACCCGGAAACGGTCCACAAACTCCAGCTCGCCTGCCGCACTGGCGACTATAACACCTTCAAGGAATACAGCCGCCTGGTCGATGACCAGTCACGACAACTCTGTACGTTGCGCGGCATGTTCCAGTTCAAGAAATCGCCCAATCCCATCCCGATCGAGGAGGTGGAGCCCGTCGAGGCCATTGTCAAACGGTTTAAGACCGGCGCGATGTCATACGGCTCCATCAGCAAGGAAGCCCACGAGACACTGGCCATTGCGATGAATCGTCTGGGCGGAAAAAGCAATACCGGTGAGGGCGGTGAAGATGTCGACCGCTACACCCCCGAAGCCAACGGCGACTCGCGCAACAGCGCGATCAAGCAGGTCGCCTCCGGTCGTTTCGGTGTCACCAGCTACTACCTGTCCCAAGCCAAGGAAGTGCAGATCAAGATGGCCCAGGGCGCCAAACCGGGTGAAGGCGGTGAGTTGCCGGGAACAAAGGTCTATCCCTGGATTGCCAAGACGCGCATGACCACCCCGGGCGTGGGACTGATTTCCCCCCCACCCCACCATGATATTTACTCGATTGAGGATCTCGCGGAGCTGATTCACGACCTGAAAAACGCCAACCGCGAGGCGCGGATCTGCGTCAAGCTGGTCGCCGAGGTGGGCGTGGGTACCATTGCCGCCGGTGTGTCCAAGGCCCATGCTGACGTGGTGCTGATCAGCGGACATGATGGTGGTACCGGCGCATCACCATTGTCCAGTATCAAGCACGCCGGCGCACCGTGGGAACTTGGCCTTGCCGAAACCCACCAGACCCTGGTGCTCAACAACCTGCGCAGCCGGATTATTGTCGAGACCGACGGCCAGCTCAAAACGGGACGGGACGTCGTCATCGCCGCCCTGCTCGGTGCCGAGGAGTTCGGCTTTGCCACCGCTCCCCTGGTGGTGATGGGCTGCATCATGATGCGGGTCTGTCATCTCAATACCTGTCCCGTCGGTGTCGCCACCCAGGATCCACGGCTGCGGGCCAAGTTCACCGGCAGCCCCGATCACGTGGTTCATTTCATGCGGTTCATTGCGGAGGAAATGCGGGAGTACATGGCCGCACTCGGGTTTCGCACGATCAACGAAATGATCGGCCGCACCGATCGGATTGAGCCCAAACAAGCGGTTGATCACTGGAAAGCGCGCGGGTTGGACTTCTCCAAAATCTTGTACCAGCCTCAGGTGGGACCGGAAGTCGGGCGTTATTGCCAGATCACTCAGGATCACGGGCTCGAGAAATCACTCGATATCAGCGTGCTGCTCGATCTCTGCAAACCAGCACTGGAACGTCGCGAGAAAGTCACGGCCACCTTGCCCATCAAAAACATCAATCGGGTGGTCGGCACCATCCTCGGCAATGAGTTGACCAAGAAACACGGCCCGGCTGGCCTACCCGAGGACACCATCGATCTTCTGTTTAATGGTTCGGCGGGCCAGAGTTTTGGCGCGTTCGTGCCGCATGGCGTCACCCTGCGACTCGCCGGGGATGCCAATGATTACTTTGGCAAGGGTTTGTCGGGCGGCAAGTTGATTGTCTATCCGCCGGCCGCCTCCACGTTTGTGCCGCGGGAAAACATTATCATTGGCAACGTGGCGTTCTACGGCGCCACCCAGGGCGAGTCCTACATCCGCGGCATGGCCGGCGAACGTTTCTGTGTGCGCAACAGCGGTGTTCATGCCGTGGTGGAAGGTGTTGGCGATCACGGCTGTGAGTACATGACCGGAGGGTGCGTGGTGGTGCTGGGCAGTGCCGGACGAAATTTTGGCGCCGGCATGAGCGGCGGTGTGGCTTACGTATTGGATGCCGACGGCACGTTTGCCGGACGTTGCAATACCAGCATGTGCGCACTCGAAACCCTCCAGGACGAGGCGGAGATCACCAAGCTGCGGGCAATGATCGAACGTCATATTACCTACACCGACAGTGCACTGGGTCGCCAGGTGCTAGATTTGTGGACCGAGATGGTCCCGAAATTTGTCAAGGTGATGCCCAACGATTACAAGCGGATGCTGACGGCGATTGAACGTGTCAAGAGCCAGGGCCTCAGCGATGATGAAGCCGTGATGGCGGCCTTCGAGGAGAATGCAAAAGACGTCGCCCGCGTCGCCGGAAATTAACGGTCGCTGGCAGCGCAAGTACAGCAACGTGTTACCCCTCAGACAGCAGACCAAGCGAGCAGATTGAATGATTGTGATTTGTTAGGACCATGGGAAAACCAACCGGATTTCTAGAGATTCAGCGTGAACTACCGCACGACACCCAGCCGTCGGAGCGGATCAAGCACTGGAACGAGTTCCACGAGCACATGGCCGAGGACAAACTCCAGTCACAGGGGGCGCGGTGCATGGACTGCGGGATTCCGTTCTGTCACACCGGCAACCTGGTGGCCGGCATGGCCAGTGGATGCCCGATCAACAACCTGATTCCCGAGTGGAATGATCTTGTCTATCGCGGGCTGTGGAAAGAAGCCATCGAGCGCCTCCACAAAACCAATAATTTCCCCGAGTTCACCGGCCGCGTTTGCCCGGCGCCCTGCGAAGGATCGTGTGTGCTGGGGATCAGCGAGCCGCCGGTCACGATCAAGAACATCGAATGCTCAATAATTGATCGGGCGTTTGACGAAGGCTGGGTGACCCCTCATGTGCCGGTCACGCGAACAGGCAAGAAGGTTGCCGTCGTGGGTTCGGGACCGGCTGGCCTGGCCGCAGCCGCCCAGTTGAACAAGGCGGGCCACACCGTGACCGTCTATGAACGAGCCGATCGTCCCGGTGGATTGCTGATGTACGGCATTCCCAACATGAAACTGGAGAAAGAAGACGTCGTGATGCGTCGGCTCAAGATCATGGAAGCCGAAGGCATCACCTTCCAGTGCAATACCGAGATTGGCAAGGATCTCTCCGCCAAACAGTTAATGAACGAGAGCGATGCCGTGGTCCTCGCAGTGGGCGCAACCAAACCGCGTGACCTTCCCATCGAAGGACGGGACCTCAAAGGAATCCACTTCGCAATGGAATTCCTCCATCACAACACCAAGTCCCTGCTCGACCAAAAGAAGAATGGCAACTACATCTCGGCAGAGGGCAAGGACGTCATTGTGATTGGTGGTGGTGATACCGGCACGGATTGTGTGGGCACATCGATCCGTCATCAGTGTCGCAGCCTGATCCAACTCGAGATTCTGCCCAAACCACCCGCGGAACGGGCCGCGAACAATCCCTGGCCCCAATGGCCCAAAGTGTACCGCCTCGACTATGGCCAGGAAGAAGCAGCGGCGGTGTTTGGCAACGATCCCCGTGAGTACCTGGTCACCGCCAAGCGATTCATCGGCGACGAGAACGGCCATGTGAAAGAAATCGAGATTGTTGGCATTGAGTGGACCAGGGACGAAAACGGCAAGTTTATTCCCCGCGAGATTCCCGGCAGCAACAAAACATTGCCAGCACAACTGGTTCTGCTGGCAATGGGTTTCCTCGGACCGGAAGATGCCATTGCCAGCGAACTGGACCTGGCGCGGGATGCCCGATCGAACTACGAGGCGGAACATGAGAAGTACACCACCAATATTCCCGGTGTATTTTCGGCTGGGGACTGTCGCCGCGGCCAGAGCCTTGTCGTGTGGGCCATCAACGAGGGCCGCGGGGTCGCCCGTGAAGTCGACCGCTTCCTGATGGGCCAGACAGATCTGCCCTGACACCACGGGCCGGCGGAAACCGACCATTCCATTCCCTGGTTCGATCGGTTGTCTTTCCGTGCGATTGAGCGACACCGGTTGACAGGAAGTCGCGGGTTGTCTAACCCAGCGATTGGGTTTCTCATGGAACAGACTGAAATCATGGCCAATGAAGACGGCAATGCGCCGTCTAGCTGCCGGTGATTGTTACTGCCTCATGACCTATCCACTGATCCTTGTACTTGGCATTTTCTGGGTGGGCATCAGTTCATCACTGGCCGGCCCGTTCAACCGAGACAGTGACCACCTCGACCAGAAGGATTTTGATGAATTATCCAACACAACGCTGTCCGCGTGGGGCGCACAAGCATTAACGATCGACCAGGATCGCTGGCGTCACGGCGAAACAAAACATTTTATCATTCACTACTTCAAACGCGGCCAACAGATCGCCACCCAGTCAGAAAAGCTTTATCAGCGCATTCTGGAATTCTTCGGTCAGCATCCGGACCGCATGGGCGAGCGCAAATCACGGATTTTCGCCTTTCATGATCCCGAGGATTGGCAGGAGTTTGTGGTCTTCACCGGTATGCAAAATGTGGTGGGCATCAGCCGNNTCTTCACTGGTATGGGAAATGTGGTGGGCATCAGCCGCGGTCATGAATTTTTCTACCTCACCACGACCCAAGAGGGGCGACGGTACGACTCACGCGGCCGGGTGCATGCCCATGAAATGACACACCTGATCTTTAATCGTTTTTTTCCCAACCAGCCGCCGCTCTGGTTGAATGAGGGGATTGCCGAGTATTTCGGCCAGCGCGAAACCTCTGCCACCAACAATTTCCGGCGGTCCATGGCACAGCGCGGTCGCTACCCACTCGATGAACTTTTTACGGCAGCACGCTACCCAGCGGCGCCAGAGGAGGTTTCGGCATTCTACGGCGAAGCAGCCGTGGTGGTCGACTTTTTGACCCATACCAGGGATCGACGGGTGCGGATGCCCGAATTCATTGAACAAATGATCAAAAACCCGGATCCTGTGACCGCCCTGCAGATGTACGGCTATCGTGATATCCAACATTTCAGGGAAAAATATGAACGATTTCGAAAAACGCGGTATTGACGAATAGCTTGGCTTCCGCTAGTTTTCGGGGCTCCACGACTTGACGGAAATAAGGAATTTTCAACATGTACGCAGTGATCCAGACAGGCGGCAAACAATACCGCGTTCAACCAGGCGATACTCTCGAGGTCGAACTCCTCGACACCGAGCAGGGCCAAACCATCGACTTGAGTGATGTGCTCCTCGTGGCTGACGGCGACAAGGTGACCGTGGGGCAACCCAAGGTCGATGGAGCCAAGGTCACCGCGGAAGTGGTAGACCCGGATAAGCAGGGCAAGAAGGTCCTGGCATTCAGGTTCAAACGCCGCAAGGGTTATCATCGCAAACTTGGGGTTCGGCCGCGACACACGGTTCTCAAGATCAAGGACATCGTCGCCGCCTAGGAAACGCTTCACCATTCGGAGACGTCATGGCACACAAAAAAGGACAAGGCAGCAGCCGTAACAACCGCGATTCGGAAAGCAAACGTCTCGGCGTCAAACGCTACGGCGGTGAAGCGGTCACGGCCGGTAGTATCATCGTGCGCCAGCGCGGTTCCCGATTTGTAGCCGGTCAGAACGTGGGAATCGGCCGTGATTGGACCCTGTTCGCTCTCAAGGACGGTACGGTCCGCTTTGACAAGCATGGTCGCCGCGTCAATATCGACGCCGCTGCCGTAGCTTCCTGACATCCTCCAGGATCACGTAGAGCGACGGCACCAGCACCAGGGTGATCACCGTCGCGAACAGGATCCCGTAACCCAGCGACAACGCCATCGGGATGAGGAATCGCGCCTGGCGTGATTGCTCAAACATCATCGGCGCCAATCCCCCAAACGTCGTCAGCGTCGTCAACATGATCGGCCGAAACCGCCGCACCGCAGCTTCGCGGATCGCGGTCAGCACATCCTGCCCGTCGCGCGTACGGCGATTGGCAAACTCGATCAGGATGAGCGAATCATTCACCACCACGCCGGACAGGGCGACCAAGCCGAACATGCTCATGATGCTCAGGCTGTAACCCATGACGATGTGCCCGATCACCGCCCCAACCAGTCCGAACGGGATGCAGACCATGATGATCACCGGCTGGATGTAACTGCGAAACGCGATTGCGAGTAACGCGTAGATCACCATCATTGCAAACACGAACCCGACCATCAGGCTCTCAATACTGTCTTTCATGTCGGCCTGGCGTCCCTCGAAACTGAAATGCAGCCCCGGGTAGGTCGCCGCCAGGGCCGGTAAGGTGTCGGCCTTGACGGTCTCCAGTACCTGGTTCGATTGGCTCGGCGGATCCACGTCGGCGGTCACCGACACCACCCGCCGACCATTGCGGCGTTGGATCACCGTGTACGCGCGGCCACGATCCATGTCGACCACCTCCCGCAGCATGGCTTCGCGGCCGTCGGCCGCCCGCACAATGAATTCTTCAAGCTGATACTCGGATATCCGATCATTCGCCGGCAGACGAACCATGATCTTCATCTCGTTGCGTCCTCGTTGTTGGCGGGTCACTTCCGCCCCGTAAAACGCGTCACGGACCTGCCGCGCGACATCCAACGCCGTCAACCCCAGTGCTTCGCCTTCCGGACGCACGGCAAAATCGACCTGGCGCTTGCCCGGGCTGAACCCGTCGTTGATGTCTTTCACGTTCGGGAAAAACCGCAGGGCCTCGGCCAGCTCTGCCGATGCCCGCTCGAGAACGTCCAGGCTACGATGGCTTAGTTCAACCGTTAACGACGCCCCGGCACCGGGCCCGCCCACATCGGAACGGAAGACCAATGACTCCAATCCGGGCAGTTCCTGTACTTCGCGGCGCCATTGCTTGATAAAGTCTTCCGTGTCCGTGTTCAAGATCCGCGTATCCGGATCGGTCAACAGGAATTCAACGTTGGTGATATGTCCGCCGGCACCTCTTTCCCCAGCGATGATCACAGCGTCATCTTCGGTCTGACCGATTGAGGTTTTGTACCCGACCAGTTGATGCTCGCGACCCACCGACTCGGCGACGCGCAAGCCAGCCGTGAGCAGGGATTGCTGGACTTGGCGGGTGCGTTCCACGGAACTGCCGTACGGCAGATTGGCTGTTGCCAGGGCAATGTCGGCATCGACCCGCGGAAACAGGGTCAGTCCCATTCGTCCACTACGGATGAAACCGATGGTCAACACCAGGATCGCCACACCGCTTGCCACCGTCAGGTAACGATGTTGCAGGGCGGACGCGAGGAACGGTCCGTAGCGATCCCGAATCAGGTGGGTAAACCACCGGCTGAACCGTTGCTGGCGGTTGTGAAACCAACCGCGCAGCCATGGCAGATCCCGTTCATGATGGTGGCCGAGGTGCGCCGGCAGGATAAACAGGCTTTCCACCAGCGAGATCAGGAACACCAGCACCACCACCGCCGGGATCACCCGAAAAATCTTGCCCATGATACCGGGCACGAAAAACATCGGCATGAACGCCACGATATTGGTCAGGATACTGAACGTCACCGGCATCGCCACGTCACGGGCAGCGCGGGCGGCTGCTTTACGGAACGACATGCCGCGCTGGTGATACTCGTAAATGTTTTCACCGACAACAATGGCGTCGTCGACCACGATCCCGAGCACGACGATGAAGGCGAACAGCGAGATCATGTTGATCGAGACACCCAGCAGGGGTAGCAACAACAACCCACCCAGGAATGAAATCGGAATGCCCATCGTCACCCAGAACGCCAGGCGCGCTTCGAGGAACAGACTCAACAACACCAGTACCAGGACCAGCCCGATAGCCGCATTGCGCAGCAACAGGTTCA
>JABAHO010020078.1_pt1 | contig 12447 bp, 17 predicted proteins | sample 7062071 | NCBI WGS metagenome assembly JABAHO01 (sample SAMN14534356, study PRJNA622989) | marine sediment metagenome | biome: marine biome [ENVO:00000428]; feature: marine pelagic biome [ENVO:01000023]; material: deep marine sediment [ENVO:00002113] | place: India: Gulf of Kutch | collected...
GGATACCACCGGGAAGGAGACTGGGACATTTTCTGGATCGGCATCGAACCCAACCGGATCCCCGAAGTCATTTACGAATGCTCAAGGCGCGGATCCGATTTTGAAGAGGGATAAGCGGCCCGGCCATCCTCTGCCGTAGGCCCTTTGTCGGCCGCCTAGTCCATGGACCGGAGCAGCACACAGGCATTGTGCCCACCGAAACCGAAGGAATTATTCAGGCACACCTTCACGTTCGCCTCACGCGCCGTATTCGGCACATAGTCGAGGTCGCACTCAGGGTCGGGATTATCCAGATTAATCGTTGGCGGAACCACGCCATGCTTGATGGCAAGGGCGCATACAGCGGTTTCAACGCCACCGGCTGCACCCAGTTGATGCCCCGTCATGGACTTGGAGGAACTCACCATTACCCGCTGCGAATGTTCGGGACCCATCACCTGCTTGATGGCGTTGGATTCGATCACGTCCCCCTTGGGCGTGCTGGTTCCGTGGGCATTGATGTAATCCACGTCATCCACTGTCAACCCGGCATCTTCGATCGAAAGTTTCATGGCCCGGGAGGCACCGTAACCAGAATCCATAGGCGCGGTCATGTGATAGGCGTCACAGGTGGCCCCAAAGCCGGCCACTTCACAGTAAATGTCCGCACCCCGGGCCTTGGCCGCCTCCAGTTCCTCTACGATGACGATAGCCGCACCATCAGCAATCACAAACCCGTCGCGGTCCGTATCAAACGGACGACTGGCCTTCTGCGGTTCGTCATTGCGCGTACTGAGCGCCTTCATTTTTGCAAACCCGCCCACGCCAAGCTCACAAATGGCTGCTTCCGCGCCGCCGGCCATCATGATATCTGCGTCTCCGCGCTCGATCATTCGCTGGGCCATGCCGATCGAATGCGCCGCCGTGGCGCAGGCAGACACAACGCAGAAGTTCGGCCCCTGCAGGTTGTACTTAATCGCGATCAGGCCGGAGGCCATGTTGGAAATCATCTGCGGAATCATGAATGGAGAACAACGGGATGGGCCTTTTTCCATCAGGGTCCTGTGCTGATCCTGCAGGGTCTGCAGTCCCCCGATTCCGGATCCGACCAGTGTACCAAAGCGTTCCGGTTCAACGCGGTTTAAATCAATGCCGCTGTCCTCGAGGCACAACTGGGCAGCACCCATGGCATACTGGGTAAACACGTCCATGCGGCGCTGTTCCTTGGGATCGACATACTTGTCCAGGTCGTACTCCACAACCTCCCCGGCAATTTTGCTCGGGTAATCCGTAACATCGAACAGGGTGATTCCTCGGATACCTGACGTTCCGGATGTCAGGCGATCCCAGAACGTGGACAGCTGGCATCCGAGCGGGGTTACCACCCCGATGCCGGTTATTACGGCTCGCCGTCTGGACATATCAGCCTCGTAACATGTTTATGAACAAAGGACCGAGGGAACGGTTTAGCATCCACCTCGGTCCATCATGCATCGATCCGGATCGATTAGGAACCGAATCCTTTGTCTTTCAGGTACTGAATCACAGCGCCCACGTTGTTGAGCTTCTCTGCGTCCTCGTCCGGGATCTCTGCCCCGAATTCTTCTTCAAACGCCATAACGAGCTCAACCGTGTCGAGCGAGTCTGCTCCGAGGTCGTCAATGAACGAAGCGGTATCTGTCACTTGATCCGCATTGACTCCCAGTTGCTCAACGATGATCTCCTTGATCTTTTCTTCAAGTGCCATGACCAGTTTCTCCTTTTTGTATCGTCTTAAAAGTTTGTTGTTTATTCATTTCCGGCAGGCCTACATGACCATACCGCCACTCACGGTTAAAACCTGTCCCGTCATGTATGCCGAGGCATCACTTGCCAAGAAGGAAACAACCCTTGCCACATCCTGCGGCTCCCCAAACCGGCTCATCGGTATCGCGTTCAACATCTGCTGCCGAACATCCTCCGAAAGCGCATCCGTCATTTTCGTCCTGATAAAACCGGGGGCTACTGCATTGACCCTGACATTCCGGCTGGCCAACTCCTTGGCTGCAGACTTTGTCAGGGCGATAACCCCCGCTTTTGAGGCCGAATAATTACACTGACCCGCATTGCCGATCAAGCCTATAATTGAGGCGATGTTGACGATCGCACCAGACCGCTGTTTCATCATGATTCGCGATGCGGCCTTGGTGAAAAGAAAGGTTCCCTTCAGGTTCACATCGAGCACCGCATCCCAGTCCTCTTCAGACATGCGCATCATGAGAGTATCCCGGGTAATTCCGGCGTTGTTGACGAGAATATCTATATGGCCGAAGTCCTTGGAAATCGCGTCCGTGACCTCCTGAACAGCGTCGGCACTGCGAACATCCACGCCGTAGCCTCGAGCCTGGCGGCCCATANNGATGCAATTGTTTCCCCAAGCCAGTCCTGCTCAACATCGCAGACGGCAATATCCGCGCCTGCAGCAGCAAGCTCCTCGGCAATCACGCGGCCAATTCCCCTGGCGGCACCGGTTACGACCGCCGTTTTTCCATCAAACACACCCATCACCGACTCCTTTCGCGTTCTATTCAGTTGCCGAGTGATTCGGCCACGCTTTTTGCTGTTTCAATGTCCTGAACATTCTGAATGGCCGCACCGCGGTGAATTCGCCGGATAAGCCCCGACAGGACCCGTCCGGGACCAAATTCAGTGTAGGCATCATAGTCATTCTCGGAGAACCACCGAATGCAGCCGAGCCAGTCCACGGACTGCGTTACCTGCTGCACGAGGGATTCGCGAATAGCATCAGGAGCGGTGTGTGGACGGCCGGTGACATTTGAGGCCACGGGAATCGACGGCGCCTGAACCGGAATGTCCGCGAGGACCCCGGCCAGCCGCTCTGCAGCCGGAGCCATCAGGCGAGAATGAAAGGCACCGGCCACATTCAGCACGATGGTTTTTTTTGCACCGGCTTCTCCGCAAAGAGCCGCAGCCTTCTGAATTCCTGCTTCCGGACCGGACAGGACGATCTGCTCCTCAGAGTTGATATTGGCAATTTCGACACCGGCCTCGGCGCAGACGATATCTAGCCCGGACCGCTCCATGCCGATAACGCTGACCATTCCGCCGGCCTCTGCTTCACAGGCCTCCTGCATGAAGCGGCCGCGGGCCTCCAGGGCACGCAGTCCGTCTTCGAAGGTAATGGCCCCGGCATAGGTCAGGGCCGTCCATTCACCGAGGCTCAGCCCGGCAGTACCGTCAAAGGAAACCGGCTTTCCCGCTTCAAGTTCCAGGGCCTTCATGCAGGCAAGGCTGGCCACATAAATGGCCGGCTGGCAGTGATTGGAACGCGTCAGGGCTTCTTCCGGACCCGTGAAACAAATCTCCGACAGGGAAAACCCGAGGACACGATCGGCGGTTTCAAACAATTCACGGCACGGCGCATGTGCCTCCGCCAGGTCGCGCGCCATTCCCACGGCCTGGGCGCCCTGGCCCGCAAAAACTGCTGCACTATTTCCCATTGCTAAAACTCCATTCCATTACACCCGCACCCCAGGTAAAACCTCCACCGAACACGACAAAAAGGACGATATCACCTTTTTTAATCCGGCCGCGGCGAACAGCCTCATCAAGGGCCACCGGCACAGAGGCTCCGGACATATTCCCCACCCGGTCCAGGTTCACACAAAACTTGTCGATCGCACCATCGAAGCGGTTGGCGATTGCACTGATAATGCGCATGTTGGCCTGGTGCGGCACGACCCAGTTCACGTCATCGTAGGTGAGTCCTGCTTTCTCCAGCACACGCTGCGCAGCATCACACATGCAGCGGACCGCATGCTTGAACACCTCGTTCCCCACCATTTTCATGTAGTGCAGCCTCTGGTCAAGGCTGTCGGAGGAAGCCGGTGTGCGGCTGCCGCCGCCCGGTATCTTAAGCAGCTCCGTCAGCGCCCCGTCCGATCCTGCAAAAGTATCTATAATTCCGCGGCCGCTGTCCTTTGTGCGCTTCAACACGACGGCCCCCGCCCCGTCGCCGAAAAGCACGCAGGTGGAGCGGTCCTCCCAGTCGGTGACCGTGCTCAGTTTCTCGCCCCCGATGACAAGCGCGGTTTCAACACCGCCGCTTTGCAAGTAGCGGCGCGCGGTATCCAGGGAGAAAAGAAAGCCTGAACAGGCAGCTTCAAGGTCAAAACAGAAGGCATTCCGAGCCCCGATTTTGTCCTGAACGAAGCAGGCCGTATTCGGGAAAACCATGTCGGGCGTGACCGTCGCCACAATGATCAGGCCCACCTCTTCGGCGGATACACCGGCACTTTCCAGTGCACGCCGGGCGGCGATGGCACACATGTCGGAGGTCGCTTCACTTTTGAGGGCAATCCGTCGCTCCCGGATTCCCGTGCGTGTCCGAATCCATTCATCCGAGGTGTCCACCATCTGCTCCAGGTCGGCATTCGTGACGACCCGCCGCGGCAGGTAGGACCCCGTCCCCTGGATACAGACGGCATAACTGTTGTCTTCGCTCATGCGGGCGAAACTCCATTTAGCTTTGCAACGCTGTCAATGATGACCTGGTTAAGCGACAGGTCTACTGACTCCGAGGCAACCCGGACTGCGTTGTAGATTGCCTGCGAGGATGACGCACCATGGGAAATAATGCAAACGCCGTTTACCCCGAGCAGCAGGGCGCCGCCGTGTGTTTCGGGATCCATGCGGGCACGCATATCTAATAATGCCCGCTTGAGAATGATTGCACCGAGCAGGCGCAGCGGATTTTTTTTGAATTCGTGCTTCATCCAGGTCCCGATGGCATGCCCTACGCTTTCGGCGGTTTTCAGGATGATGTTGCCCACGAACCCGTCGCAGACCGCCACATCGGTCTCGCCCATAAAAATGTCATGGCCTTCAACATTTCCGCGAAAATTAATCGGTGCTTCGGACAGGAGCTTAAAGGTTTCCTTGGTGGTTTCGTTGCCCTTGGTTTCCTCGCCGCCGATACTGACCAGCCCCACTATCGGGTCCTCGCGGTGCATGATGATACGCGAGTAGGCCGCGCCCATGGCCGCAAACTGCAGCAACTGCCTCGGCTCACAGTCGAGGGTGGCCCCGGCATCGAGCATGACCAGCGGCCGGTCCTGCGTCGGCAGGATGGTTGCGATCGCGGGGCGGTCCACTCCCTCCAGGGTACGCAGCTTAAGACTGCAGGCGACGACCGCCGCACCCGTATTGCCGGCCGAAACCACGGCATCCGCCTCACCGGATTTAACAAGGTCGACAGCCCGGCCGATCGAGGAATCCTTTTTGCGGCGAATCGCCTGTGCGGGGGTTTCATCCATGCCGACCAGCTCGGAGGCATGTAGAATTTCCAGCTTGTCATGTGCGCCGGGTAAAGAATCGAGCTCGGCCTGTATCGCCTCACGGTCCCCGACAAGGAAAACCTTTGTGACAGACGGCAGACGTTGCGCAGCCTCGGCTGCACCTTTCACAATTTCACGGGGAGCGAAGTCGCCACCCATCGCGTCGACGGCAATACGCATGACGATGGACCGGCTTAAGCCGCGTCTACGGATTCAACCTGGCGACCCCGGTAATAACCGCAGGAACCGCAGACCCGATGCGGAAGATGGGGAGAACCACATTCCGGGCAGGGCTTTGCAGCAGAAACAGGCCGCTTGTGCGACTGCTTGCGCGACCGAACACGACTTTTGGACTGCTTTCTTTTAGGAACAGCCATGTTTACTCCTTATTTTTCACCTCAAGCTGATCCAGAATGCCCCATCGGCCGTCGTTGGCCGGTTTGCACGTACAGGGGCCGGTATTTAAGTCCTGACCGCAGAGCGGACAGCATCCACGGCATTCGGTACTGCAGAGCGGGTATCCGGGAAAATTGAGGAGAATAGATTCACGGATATCGTCCGTCAAGTCCACAAACTCGGTTCCTTTCTCGACATGCACCGTGGCAGAATCCCGATCTCCGGTCTGAGGCTCCCCGGAATCGGCCCGTTTTCTCTGTTTTGCCTGCTTTTGCGACCTTGCAGAGGGCTTGTGCTGCCCCGGAAGCTCAAAAATCAGCTCATAGCCGGACTCCCGGATGTCGGCATCATAGAATTTTCCGCAGCGGCTGCAACGAAAGGCCATCGGCGCCTGAAGAGTGCCGCGCACGATCAGGACTCCCGAAACGACGTAAACCCGGAACGCGTAGGCCACCGGACCGCGCACATTCACATCCCGGTCTTCGGTAATCCCCAGGATGTCGGCGGGTTCCTCTCCGCTATATTGCCGCGGCTCCTCAGAGAGATCGTTCAGATTGATTTTCATGAAGAAGGACCCGGATTTTCACTCCCGCGACAACCGCGCACGCCGACGCATGCCAGAAAGAGCATTCAGGATGTCGCAAACTTGTTACGCAGAGCAACCTCGACCGATTCAGGCACAAACCGGCTCACATCGCCGCCCAGTGCTGCAACTTCCTTGATGCGGGTTGAACTGAGGTAGCTGTAGGTTTCATTCGGCATCATGAAAAGCGTCTCTACGTCGGGGGCCAGCTTCCGGTTGATCAGCGCCATTTGAAATTCATATTCAAAATCTGAAAAGGCCCGCAGTCCGCGAATCAGTGTGCGCACATTTTTCTGTTGCACGTAATGCATCAGCAACCCGTCGAAAGGCTCTACGGTGACGTTGTCCAGGGGGGCAACGACTTCGCGCGTCAACGCAAGGCGTTCCTCGATATCGAAAAGCGTCTGCTTCGGAGCTGCTACGGCAATGGCCAGTACAATTTCGTCAAATATGCCGCACGAGCGCTGCACAAGATCCAAGTGCCCGAACGAGATGGGATCAAAGGTTCCGGGATATATGGCAATGTGTTTCATAGGTGTTGTTACCGGCCTTCATACTAATTTCAGCCCTCCGCCATCAAGCTTCATCTCCGCCCCCGGCCTCCGGCTCATACCGGAAGACCAGCAGGCGCGTCCGGCCGTATTGGNNCAGCCCTCCGCCATCAAGCTTCATCTCCGTCCCCGGCCTCGGGCTCATACCGGAAGACCAGCAGGCGCGTCCGGCCGTATTGGCGGTCCCTGACCGGCACCCACGCCCTGCAGGGATGCACCGCGGTCTGTGACCGCTGTTCAAAAATCAGCAGGCCGCCGGGACGGATCCAGCCCGATGCCTCGGCGGCCCGGCGGATTCTGTCCAGAAGCAAGCCGGCCTCGGATTCGACCCCGGGCTTCTCATAGGGCGGATCAGCAAAAATGATATCATACGGGCCGCCGGTGAGCGCAGCCCGCGGCAGGGAAAGCGCATCGGCCTGCAGCACCTGGCCCTCCCTCCCGCACAATGCATGGACGGCCTGCTTCAGCTGCACGCAGGTGGCACGGTGCTTTTCCACCCAGCAAACATGGGCTGCTCCCCGGCTCCAGGCTTCAATCCCCACGGCGCCCGATCCGGCATACAGGTCCAGGAAACGGGCGTCCCGGACGGTTTCCCCCAACATGGAAAAGAGCGCCTCCCTGACCAGTTCCTGTGTCGGGCGCAGGCCGCTGCCCGGGCTTTTGACGCGTCTGCCCTTGAGTTGTCCGCCGGTAATTCTCATCGAGTTCTACCACCTTCTGCGGCAGCCGGCCGCATACGAACGCCATATTGACCTTGCGACTGCCTGTAGAATCGATAGATTATCCGGGTGCGTCACAGAATGTCGCGTTTAATTTTGACAGCAAGGAGCCGCGTGGACCATGGACAGCAAAGAACTTCTTGAAGCAGAGGACCCGGAGATTCACTCAGAACTGGTCGATATCTCCCTGGTGAGCATCGATATGGAGAATGCTCCGCGCAAGGAGATGGGAGATCTTTCCAGCCTGGAGGCCTCCATCCGCAAACTGGGCATCATTACGCCCGTGCTGCTGGACACAAATAATGCGCTCATATCCGGCAAACGCAGGATTCAGGCCTGCCGGAACCTCGGCATCGAACGCATTCCCGCCATCCGTTACAGCATTGAGGCCCGCTCCCTGACCGGACTGGCCATGCAGTCGGATGATAACATGTGCCGCATTCCCTGGGCCGAAGATGAAATGAACGAATTCATTCAGACCAAGGAAACCGTACTCGCGGAGCAGGACCACGCACAGGGCCCGGGAATCGTGGCCTACGTCAAGAAGCTGATCTCCGGCATGCGCGGCGGCAGGTAGGCTGCCTTAATCGCTGCGCCGGCGCGGCGAAAACAGCTCCAGCTGGCTGTCGCGAATGAGATCGTAACTCTTCAGTATCCTGATGATCTGCAGCAGGTCCGACTTATCATAATTCTGGCGCTGATCCACGTTGTGGATGATCTCGGCCAGCATGGTGGGAAACGGCATCACCCCGCTGATACCGTGATGGCGAAGTAACTCCTCGGTTCTGCTGCGCAGTTCTTTGGATGCCGGCAGCTTGGGCAGGCACAGGATGCGCGCAAAGTCGTTGGTACCCAGCACACGGGCCGCCAGGCGCGAGGACCGCGGCTGTGCAAACCGCACCACCTCGGGTGTGTTCTTGAAGGTGGATGCATAAAAGCGGTGGCTGTGCCCGCCGCGGATCCCGACCACCGCCGCCCCCACCTGGCTGAGATCTTCCACCCCCCATACAAAGGACGTTGGCAGGGTGTGTTTTTTGACGGTCGGATTCAGTACGAGCAGGTCAATATCTTCCTCGGCACGCCGGGCGCGACGTCCCCCCACAGTATATTTGCAGGGCTCGCTGACCATGTATCCCTGCTGCTCAAAAAATTCGCGAACAACCCATTCGTTTACATCAGACATGCCGACTGCTTCCTGTATCTTTGAAGGGGTGATGCATCAGTACAACCTTCCGACGGCTCCGACTCATGCCGTCAGGTCTTCATACGCCCCGGCCAGCACATCAACAGGCACCTCGCACCCGTACTTCACGCGGCCGAGTTGCTCTGCCAGCACAAACCGGGGAATGCCCTGCTCCGTCTTTTTATCGCAGGCCATGGCCTCACACAACGCCTTCCATTCCGGAGCCCCTTCCCGAAACCGGACCGGCAGCTTCAGCGCGGACAGCAACGCGGTGACGCGCTCAGCGTCTGCCGAAGCAAACCCGCTGATCCGCCTGGATACGCCTCCTGCAAAATGCATGCCAATCGCGATGGCCTCCCCGTGCAGATAGGTTCCGTATTCAAAGACCTGCTCGATCGCGTGACCAAGCGTGTGCCCGTAATTAAGAATGGCACGCAGCCCCGAATCGCGTTCGTCCCGCGATACCACCTCCGCCTTGATTTCACAGCAGCGCGAAACCACTGCCTCCAGCAGATCGGCATCCCGGCCGAGAAGTTGTTCAACGTTGGACTCCAACAGCTCAAACAGGCCGCGGTCCCATATGACCCCGTATTTAACAACCTCGGCCAGGCCGGAGCAGTATTCGCGCAGGGGAAGGCTCTCGAGCGCCGAAAGATCTGCCACAACCTCCTGTGGTTGATAGAAAACGCCGACGAGGTTCTTGCCCTCGGACAGGTTGACCCCGGTCTTGCCGCCGACCGAGCTGTCCACCATGGCCAGCAGGGTCGTAGGCAATTGCACGAACCGCACCCCGCGTAAAAAAGTGGCCGCGACAAAACCGGCCAGGTCTCCAACCATACCGCCACCCAGGGCGGCAATGACGGACGACCGGTCAAGGCCTGCCGCCAGCGCGTCATGATAAAGCTGTTCCGCACAGGCAAGTGATTTTGACGATTCGCCCGCAGGCACGGTAGCGCGAATGACACGGGCGCCGGCGCTCTCCAGCAGCTGCTGCCCGCGGTCGCCCAGGACCGCGTCCACGGTTGTATCGGACACCATCAGGCATGTCCGCCCCCGGAACATCCCATCAACGGAAAAACCGGGCGTATTCCCGACCCGGATCGCATAACTGCGTTCGCCAAGATTTACCTGTACTGTTTTCATACGATTTTAAAGTTATCACCGGTGTTGAGCGGGTGTCCCCGCAAAAAGTCCGCTCCCGACATCTCCCGTCGTCCGGCCGGCTGAACGGTTTCAAGTCGCACCGCCCCTTCCCCGGCCGCCACCACAAGGCCGTCGGACACTGAGAGAATTTGGCCCGGCGTGCCCAGGCCTTCCGCAATAGCGGCCCTGTGTACTTTAAGAGGGTCCCCACCCCCGGGAGCATAACAGAAACTGCCCGGCCACGGATTAAATCCCCGCACCCGGTCTACAATAGCAGGCGCGGGCCGCTGCCAGTCGATATTTCCATCTGTTTTTTTCAGTTTCGGCGCAAAGGTCACCAGGGACTCATCCTGCTTTACGGGACGCACCTCGCCCGCAGCCAGTACGGCAAGGGTTTCCGCCAGCAGGTCTGCCCCCAGAACAGCCAGCCTGTCGTGCAGTTCCCCGGCCGTTTCCTCCGGACCGATGGCGACTTCCCGCTGCAACAGAATATCTCCACTGTCCATTCCCTCGTCAATCAGCATCGTGGTCACCCCGGTAACGGTATCCCCGTTGGCCACGGCCCACTGGATGGGTGCCGCGCCACGGTACCGGGGCAGAAGCGAGGTGTGTACATTCACGCAGCCATGCGGTGGCAGTTCAAGAATGGAAGTGCTCAGGAACTGGCCGAACGCCACGACCGCGATTACGTCCGGTGCCCACTCAGCCAGGCAGCTTAGCCCCTCGTCACAGTTTACACGCTCAGGACTGATCACCGGAAGTCCATGTGCAAGCGCGGTCTCCTTGACGCGGTTTGCCGCAGTAACCAGCTTGCGCCCCCTGGGCCGGTCAGGCTGGGTCACGACGCCGGTCACGTTAAACCGCGCATCTGCGGCCAGTATCTCCAGCGACGGGCAGGAAAGTTCGGCTCCGCCCATGAACACAACGCGCACGTCAGAACCTCTCTTTCAGCAGGGCTTTGAGCTGCCGCGTCGCGCGCGTCTTTGCGCGCCTGAACTGGTTGCGGCCGCAGCTGTCAATGGAAACCACCGCCTCCAGCCCGGAAACCTCTAACTGCCAGACAGGGTCTGCGTCGCCGTTTTCGGCGAACAATTCGGCAGCAACCGTCCGCCCGGCATTGAGCGCACCCGTGTTGCCCACGGCCTGCAGGTAGACACACCCCCGTGCAGCACAGGCCTCGGACATCGCATCCCCCATGGCACCCTGGCCGATCACCATCGATACCGGAAACAGGTTCAGAATCCGAACCAGCAACGATTCATACCGGTGGCAGGAGGCCGGTCCGAGGGAGCTGACTTTCCGCGCGCCTTCGCGTCCTTTTACCAGGGCGCTCCCATGGTACAGCACCAGCGTCCGGTCACCTTCGACCTCAGCCAGTGCAGACTCCAGCAGACGCAGCGAATCGCCATGAGAGACAAGCAGGTTTCCCGAAAGCCTAACGCGCTGTCCCGTTCGCAACTGGTCTTTACGTTCACGTAATGCGTCGACTGTCACTTCAACCGTTTTCATTCCCGTTCACCTTTTGTCTCATCGCCGGGTCATATCCCGAGCCGCGTGCCTCGTCAGTACAGCCAGCGGTGTACACCGCCCTCGGGGCCCATCACGGCACCCCGACGCCGGAAGGCCCAGCCCATGTAAGAAATCGTAACGAAATAACTTCCCGGCAAGCGGCTCAAGGAGTCAATATTCACCCCGAGCAGTGCCGACTTTCCGCCTGAACCGATCGGCCCGATATCCAGCTTGCGCACGTCTTTAAGTATCCGGTCCTCCAGGCGGGAGAGCAGGCGTACACGGGAGCGTTCGCCAACCTTCCTCAGGAACTGCCCCCGGGCGTGCGCCTGGCCGCTTGAACGGTCCCCGCCAATGCAAATGCCCAGCACGCCGGGTCCCAGGCCGCTGCGCTGCGCTCGCGCCACGGTCTCAAGCGCACAGGCGCGCACACCGTTCAGATCACTGTCGACCCCAAGGTCCCTGCAGGGCAGGCTGAATTGCGACCCCTCGTTTTCAGAGGCGGCGCTTTTCATGACAAGCCGCACATCCACGTTCTTGCGTCCGCCCTGGTCAAAATACATCGCGGGCAGCTCGTGGCCGATATTGGTCGGGTACCGGGCACCGGAGATGGCGTCCAGGGTATTCTGGCTCAGGTAACCGGCCCGCGTGGCCCGGCTGACCGCAGCCCGAACCACCGCGGCGAGTGCATTGGTGTCAAACCCGACCGGTACGCGAAAGTAAAAGGCCAGGGCGCCCGTGTCCGGACACAAAGGTGTATCGGATTCACGCGCAGCTCGAATGCCGGCGAGCATCTCGTCTAGAGCCCACTGCGCCTGGGATCCGGCCGCCTCCAGCCTACGGGTTTTCCGGATCGCATTCTCAACATCGGCGGGCATACTCGTGGACGTACGGCGAATCAGTTCGAAAATATTTTTTTCCCAGTATGAACGTCTCATGTCGTCAGCCTGTTCACTGTTGCTGCCGCGGGGCGCTTTGCCTCCAGCTCGGCCAGTACAGTATCCGGAACCTGCAACCCTCCGAACCCGCGCCCGGGAGTGATTGCCGG
>JABAHO010008521.1_pt1 | contig 12423 bp, 11 predicted proteins | sample 7062071 | NCBI WGS metagenome assembly JABAHO01 (sample SAMN14534356, study PRJNA622989) | marine sediment metagenome | biome: marine biome [ENVO:00000428]; feature: marine pelagic biome [ENVO:01000023]; material: deep marine sediment [ENVO:00002113] | place: India: Gulf of Kutch | collected...
GAGGGCTGGCTATCTACTGTATTCTGATGCGCCTATGAAGATACGAGTTGCACTGGCCGCGTGCGTCCTGGCGAACTGCGCCTGCGCAGCCGCGCCCGAGACGTCGAATCCTCAGCCCATCGCATTCGACGACGTCGCTGAGACTGTCGGGATCGACGATTTCGGCGTCAACAGCACCGGGCCTGCTTTCGCCGACTTTGACCGGGACGGGGATATCGACATCTACGTGCCGACCGAATCGCACAGGGAAGGCCAGGGCAACCGGTTGTGGCGCAACGACGGCGACATGCGGTTCAAGGACGTCGCCGTCGAGCTCGGGATCGAGAACGGCATGAGCCTCAGTCGAGGTGCTTCGTGGGGCGATTTCGACAACGACGGCGACCCGGATCTAGCGATCTCCAACATGCCGCCGACCGACCGGCGCCAGTACATGCCGACGTCGCTCTACAAGAGCCTGCTCGCCGAAACCGGTGAACCCGCTTTCGAGAACGTGACGCGCCCGGCTGGCATCATGCGCCTCGGCAACGAGGACGATCAGAAGATCGGCGGCGTCGGCAACACAGGCGGCGGCATCGCATGGGGCGATTACGACGGCGACGGGTACCTCGATCTCTACTGGAAATGTGCCGACTACGATATCGACAATGCGCTTTTCCGAAATCGTGGCGACGGCACGTTCGAAGACGTCACGGCGTCCAGCGGCGCCGGCATCCTCGACAAGGTCCGGGAGGCGAACTCTCAGGGCTCGCCCAACTGGACCGACGTCGACCAGGACGGTCACCTGGACCTGCTGGTGACTAACGAAGGCGATGCGAAGGTGTTGCTCCTCAATCGCAAGGACGGGACGTTTTCGAATGCGACGACCAGCCGGCGTCCCCCGTCGGGTCTCGCTTTTCTGAATCCGGGGAACGCGAACGGTGCCTGTGTCGGTGATATCGACAACGACGGCGACATGGACTTTTTCCTGCCGACGGCCGATCAGGCGAATCGCCTCATCATCAGCGAGTTCGCAGAATCCGGACAGGCCACGTTCCGGGATATCAGTCACGATTCGGGTATTGCCGACAAGGGCGGTGCCCGCGGTTGTGCGATGGCCGATTTCGATAACGACGGCTGGCTCGACCTCTACGTGAACAACGGCGGGCCCTCCAATGTCCTGATCAACGACGTGATCAACATGCCGGTATTCGTCCAGTTCTACATCGCCTGGGAGCCCGCGCCCAACAAGCTGTACCGCAACAACGGGGACCGCACGTTCACCGATGTCACGGCAGAGTCCGGTGCGGTTTCGTTGGGCGTCGGAAGCGGCGTGGGCGCAGCCGACCTGAACGACGACGGCTATGCGGACCTCGTCGTGACGAACCGAACGTACTATTCCATGGGCGAACTCGTCAGTAAGCGCGACAAGACGCGACTTTTCCTCAATCGTGGTGGCCGCAATAACTGGTTGCGTATCTCGCTGGATGGCAGACGGAGCAACCGCGATGCGTATGGCGCCCGGGTGCGAATCGTTGCCGGCGATCTCGAGCAGTACCGCGAGCACACCAGCGCCCACGGCTACAACTCGACCAACGATCCACGCTTGCTGGTCGGTCTCGGCGACGCAGAGTCGGTCGATCTCATCGAGGTGACCTGGCCGAGCGGCCTGGTGCAGTCACTGACTGCCGTGGACGTGAATCAGACGGTCACGATTACCGAGGCCGTCCCGCTCGAACCCTGAAGCTCGGGCTCAATCCTTCGGAATCGGTCGTGGTGGGCGTATCGGCGGGAACGATGCCGGTTCGGCGCCCGCCGGTGCGAGTTCGCTGACGCGCTGGAAGAGCGCGTCCTCCGTGGCGATGCTTTCCTCGGTGATACCCGAGATGTAGTCCCATTGTTCCTGACCGAATTCGCGCTGCTCGATGTCCTCGGTCGAGTGCTGGCTGGCTCTGAGTATGTTGAGGAAAACGTCGAGGAATTCGCGACCGGCGGCTACGAACGCCGGCTGGCCGGCCGGACCGGCCGCTTCCAGCGCATTCCTTGCGGCAACAAATGTCTCCAGCGACGCTTCGCTGCGGCGCAGACGCTCGTCGAGCGCATCGAGCTTGGCCTGGGCGTCCTCGTCGTCCGGGCCGACGAAGGGTTGCAGGCATTCGTGCAGCCGGTGGTCCTGGGCATGCAGGCGGTCGAGAGACGCCCGCATGTAATCGGTACACGCGATCAGGAACGCGACGAGATCCTCACTGCCAGAATCGACACCGTCCAGGCCTGCGCCGAGTGAGCGCCGCACCTGCGACATCCGGGTCCTTTCATTCCTCATCTGTTCCCTGTTTTTCATATCAGGCATATTTTCATCCCCGGAGCGATCCTAACCGGGCTCTTGAGCACAAAGCAGAACCTTCTTGTCCATGATGGAGCCGACCATAAGGCCCCCGGACCAGCCTGCGCCGACGCTGCCCGCGGACAGATTCGCGCCGTCGTCAACGATGACGGGCGTCTGGCTGGTGGTTCCGTTGGGACGCACATCGATCGCGTGGATCGTCGTCGGCGCTTTGAACGACGTATCGGCGAAAGATCGAATCAGTGCAATGACATTGGCGTGAAGGGCCACCAGAAGCTGACCATTCTCGTCGACGTCGATATTGTCCGGTGCGCCATCGACGTCCACCGAGGCCGTGCGCGTCAGAGCGCCGGCCGCATCATCGCGCTCGAAGACGCCAAGGCGCCCCGCGGTCGTCTCAGATACGAAGACGCGGCTGCCGTCGGGTGAGATGTTGATACCGGATGCGGTGGTTACATCGTCAGCTGCAACGCTGAACGTGACGCCGTCGAAATAGACGATGGACGCATAGGCTGCCCCGTNNTCATGCGTTGCCATCCACTCGACGCGCCGGAGTCATTGGCGGCGTAAAACTGTTCCGGACCGGTCGCGACCAGGTCGTTGGGACTCGAGATCGATCCATCCTGGACAGTACGCACGTGATCGAATTGTCCGGGTCCCGACTCGACGAATATCTCGACGGACTCGGGCTCCGTACCCCTGTTGACCGGGTGATTGATGACATGAAGGTATCGCGTATCGTCTTCTGCGATGTAGAGACTCAAACCATGCGGGCGGAATCTGCCAGGACGATCGGTCAGTGCAGGTACGAGACTCGGCGGTTCAGCTGTGAGGTCCAGTCGCAGGATCTCGCCGTTGAGCGTGTCGTCCGTAGCTAGTGCGCGTCGATCCAGTACCGACAGGTATGCGTAGCCACGGCCACGATCGATTTGAATATCTTCCGCGCTGCCGGGCAGCGGGATCGCGGCGCATCTCTCCGATCCCAGGTTATCGATAGTTCGAAGAGCGCCACCCCGGACGGCATACTCGAGTACCAGAGCGCCGCACAGAATCACCAGCACGAGCAATGTGACTGCGATACGTTTCAATGCAATCATGGGGACGGTCCGTCCATCGTGTTCAATCGATCGCCGCCGCGACAGACAGGCCTTCGAGCATCGCCGTANNTAGATCGTCGTGACGGCGGCGCGCCTTCTCGGGGTCGCGTTCCTCCAGTGTTTCCTTGTTGCGGATCGTCATCGACTGGAGGTAGGCATTGGCGACATGGCGTCTCTGCCGATCGTACTGGTCCAGCAAGGCATCCGGCGCACTGCCGTCGATGACCTGCGAGAGCCGCTCGGCGAGGCTGAATGCGTCGTGTATACCGAAATTCATGCCCATCCCGCCGAGCGGATTGTTGACGTGACAGGCGTCTCCGGCCAGCAGGATCCGGCCGTTGCGGAATTGCGTCGCGACGCGCTGGTGGACCTGGTACAGATTCGTGTGAACGATGTCGTAGTCGCGCTCACCCAGCAGTCCGATCAATTTGCCACGGGCGAAATCGACGTCGAGGAGGTCGGCTTCCGGCGCCTCGGGATCGGTCGGAAAAACCACGCGCCACAGTCCGGGCGGGCCGTCGCCCGGCACTTTGAAAGTCGCCGACCACTCTTCCGGATCGGCGATATAGTTGCTGAATGCGTAGCCGAGCGGTTCGAGGTCGTAGGTCGTCGTGATAACCAGGAACCGTTCGGGGTAAGTAAAGCCCTCGAATCCGATCCCCGCGCTTTTCCTGACGACGCTGCGCCCGCCGTCGGCGCCGACGAGCCATGGCGCGCGAATCACCGAGCCGTCGCCCAATTTGACGTTGACCGCGTCGTCGAAGGCTTCGACCTCGATCACTGGCTGGCCCTTCCTGATTTCCACCGCCGGCAGCGTGTCTACGCGTGCCAGGGTCATCCTGACGAACTTGTGCTGTTCGCACTGCAGCCGGTAGGGAAACCGCGTGTCGTCGCGAAGCAGGTCCAGGTCGAATTCCGCGACCACACCTTCCGAGCGGCTTCTGAACTGCCAGTAACGCGCGATGAGGCCATTATCGTGCAGCGTTGCTGTGATGCCGGATGCTTCGAGCATCTCGAGCGTAGGTGGGTGGAATGTCGCCGCGCGCGGGTCCGTGTATGGCGCATCGCTGCGTTCGACCAGCAACACCGGCACGCTTGCGTCAGCCAGGAACATCGCGGCCGCAAACCCGGTTGGGCCGCCGCCTACGACGACCACGCGATCCGTCGCTTCAATCGTCATCGCTGATCCCCGCGTCAGGCCAACTCGAGTATCGACCCGTGGCCGAACACGTGGTCGTCGATACCGAGACGTCGCAGGCAGTCCCAATAGGTAACGGCATTGATGGAAAGAACGGGTTTATCGAACCAGCGCTCGGCCTCCGCCGCGATACCCATGGCGGGCAGATTCGTGCCGACCTGCACGATCGCGTCCGGTCCGGTCCCGTTGAGCTCCGTCATCGCGGCGCGGATCTCGCCGGCTGTCGTGTGCGCGATCATCACGGGGGATGGGCACTTCAGCCCGATCAGCTGCGTGATCTCATAACCGGCTTCCTCGAAGTAATGCCTCACCTGCTCGTCGCCGCGTGGCATGTGCGGCGTCAGTACGGCTATACGACGAATGCCGAGGTGCTCGAGTGCCGCGACGGTCGCCGTCGAACCCATGGAGATGCCGACGCCTGCGCGCTCGGCCAGTTCGTCCTGCAAAGCCTGCGCCTGCTCGACGCCGCCCCAGAATGCCTCCAGCGCGACGCCCATGATGACGTGGTCGACCCCGGCGGTGACGACCCGGTCTATGGCATCGCGCATGCCGTCGCGCATGGCCTGAACGTGCTCCATGAAGTCCTGCTCGGTCTTGAGCTGGCGCTCCTGGATGGAAACGCGCGCGATGTGATTGGTGACGCCGCTCGGTCGCAGGGCTTCGCTCTCCGGCTGCACGGTGGTATTCGTAGACGGCACCGCGATCCCGATGCGTGCCCGGTATCCGTAAAAGTCGACCAAGGGCGGCTCCTCCAGCAATTCGTTATCATCTTGCCGCGCAACTTCGTTCGCAGCGGATTCGAGCAGGACTGTCTACCACGGTACGGTCGATCGCGCCGGCGGCATTTTGACGCGTGAGCACCGTAACAGAGTATCGAGCGCCATGAGTGATACGACCAATCCGCAAGGTGGGAACGATCTTCCCGCAGCACTGAATATCGGACCCATCTGGCTGCAGCCGGGCGTGACGAAGCGTCACGTCGGTACATTGTGGTTCGGCTGCTTTTTCGGTATCGCGCTGATGACCTTCATCGGTGTCAGCCAGCCCTACATCCTCACCGAGCATCTGAACATCCCGTTCGACGAACAGGGACAGGTGGCCGGCAATCTATCGTTCTTCAACGAACTGGTGATTCTCGCGCTGGTGGGTACGGTCGGGGCCGCATCCGACAAGGTGGGTCGTAAGGCGGTGTATGCGGCAGGCTTCCTGCTGATGGGGCTCGGATACTTCCTTTACCCGCTCGCGACAACGCCTGAGCAACTGATCGTTTTCCGCATGATCTTCGCAGCGGGCGCCGCCTGCAACACGGCCATGCTGAGCGCGGTCGCGAATGACTATCCGCAGGAGAAGTCGCGCGGACGTCTGCTCGCCGCCTGCTTCATGCTGAACGGTCTCGGTCTCGTGCTGGTCTTACGCCCGATGTCCGGTTTACCGGAGTGGTTCACTTCGCAGGGCATCGACGCTGTCTGGGCCGGCCGGTATTCGCTATGGGTTATTACGGCGCTGTGCATCACCGTTGCGACCGTCCTGCTGCTCGGGCTGAAGCCCGGCTCGCCATCACAATCTTCAAAGCGCGAAAGTATCCTGGCGACAGCGCGCATCGGCCTGAAGGCCGCGCGCAGACCCAGAGTCGCTCTCGCCTACGTCGCCGCGTTCGTATCGCGCGGCGACCTCGCTGTGGTGAGCACCTTTTTCACGCTCTGGCTGGTCCAGGAGGGCATCAGGCAGGGCATGGGTACGGCTGAGGCACTGGGCCGTGCGACGCTGTTCTATGTGGTGATCCAGGCGTTCGCGCTTCCGTGGGCGGCGATCAGCGGCTACATGCTCGACCGCATCAATCGCGTGATCGGCCTGGTGGTCGCCATGTTCCTGGCCGCCATCGGTTACTTCTCGCTGGCCATCATCAATAATCCGCTGGGAACGGAAATGTATTTCGCGGCGGCCCTGGTCGGCATGGGGGAGATGAACGCGAATCTCGCCGCCATGTCGCTGATCGGGCAGGAGGCGCCCGAGCGCGGCCGTGGCGCTGTCATCGGCGTCTACAGTTTCTTCGGTGCGCTCGGTATTTTGACGGTCGCCAAGGTCGGCGGATATCTCTTCGACAACTGGGCACCGATCGGACCGTTCATGTTCGTTGCAGTGGGCAATGTCGTGGTGTTCGTACTCGCGGCGATCGTTCTGATGATCGACAAATCGCCGCCACCCCAGGCGAGCGCCAGCGAGGCGTGAGCGAATTCGGCGACAGGCTGATGCTGATCGGCGGCGAGATGTGCGCCGCGGCGAGCGGCGGATGGCTGGAGACCGAGAACCCTGCTACCGAGCGCGTCCACGGGCGCGTGCCGGTCGCCGCTGCGGCAGACGTCAATACGGCCGTCGAGGCGGCCGAAGCCGCTCAACGCGATTGGGCGCGCAATTCGATCTGGGGCCGCGGCGCCACGCTGCGTGCGCTGGCAGACAAGCTGCGGACGCTGCGCGACGACGTCGCGAACGTGGAAGCCGCTGACACGGGCAACACCATCGCGAGCCTCGGCAACGACGTCGATATCGCCGCCGCCTATCTCGAGTATTTCGCGGGCCTGGGCACCGAGATGAAGGGCGAGTCCGTTCCGGCGAGCCCCGGCAATTTCCATTTCACGACGCGCGAACCGTACGGCGTCGTCGGACGGATCGTGCCGTTCAATCACCCGTTTCTCTTTGCTGCCGCACATCTGGCCGCACCGTTAATGGCCGGAAACGCCGTCGTCCTGAAGACTGCTGAGCAAAGCCCGTTGTCGGCGACCCTGCTCGCGGAGGCCTGCAAGGAGACATTGCCGGCCGGGCTGGTCAACTTCGTGTCAGGACCCGGCATGCCGACGGGCGACGCGCTGGTGCGCCACCCGCGCGTGCCACGGCTCGGCTTCACCGGGTCGGCGCCGACCGGTCTCGCCATCCAGCGCGCTGCCGCGGAAGTGGCGGTCAAGCACGTGACGCTCGAACTCGGCGGCAAGAACCCGATGCTGGTGTTTCCGGACGCCGATCCCGATGAGGTCGCGGCGGCTGCCATTGCCGGTATGAACTTCGCCTGGTCCGGTCAGTCCTGCGGCTCGACGAGCCGGATCGTGATCCACGACGCGCTCTACGATGCGGTCGCGGGCGACATCTGCGCTCGTATGGAGGCACTCAAGGTTGGCGATCCGCGGGATCCTGACAGCGAGATGGGGCCCGTGAACAATCGCGCGCATTACGCGCGCGTGCTGGAACACGTTGCTTCCGCCCGCGCCGACGGCGCGACGCTTCTGACAGGCGGCGAACGGCCGCGCGGTGATGCATTCGAGCGCGGGTTCTGGATCCGCCCGACGTTGTTCGGCGACGTGACCCGCGACATGCGGCTCGCGAACGACGAGGTTTTCGGACCCGTGCTCGCCCTGATGCGCTGGTCCGACGAGGATGAGCTCCTTTCGATCGCCAACGATTCACAGTACGGACTGACCGCCGGCATCTGGACCGAGGACATCGGCAGGGCAATGAAGTTCGCCGGCAAGGTCGAGGCAGGTTACGTCTGGATCAACGGCGCATCGCAGCATTTCGTCGGGATGCCGTTCGGGGGCTGGAAGAATTCGGGGCTCGGCGGTGAAGAGTGCCTCGAGGAGCTCTTGAGTTACACGCAGGTCAAGTCAGTCCACGTCGTCGTGGAACGGAATCGAACGCATTGAGTACAGCAGAGAGTAGCGCCCGCCTCGGACCGATGTCCCTTGCGCCCGGTATCAGCCGGGGAAACGCCTGGGCGCTGATGTATGCCGCATTCACGACGATCGGGCTGCTGACTTTCGTCGCGATCGGCACACCTTACGTGCTCAATGCGAACCTCGGCATCCCGATCAGCGAGCAGGGCACCATCTCGGGCGACCTCGCGCTGTGGACGGAAATCGCACTGTTGCTCGTCTTCTCACCCATCGGGGTGCTCGCCGACCGTTTCGGTCGCCGGCAGATCTACGCCTGGGGACTCGTGATCATGGGCGTGGGCTACGGCGCGTATGCCTTTGCGGACTCCGTCGGTGAATTGACGATCTACCGCGTCATCTACGCCGTCGGACTCGGCGCGGCCACCGGCATCCTGGGTACGGTCGTCGCCGATTATCCCGCGGAGCAGTCACGCGGCAAGCTGGTCGCTGTCACAGGCGTCCTGAACGGCCTCGGCGTCATCGTCATGACCCTGGCTGTCGGACGGATTCCGCGTATGCTGACCGACAGTGGCGTGGATGCGGTCTGGGCAGGCCGCTACACGCACTTGCTCGTGCTGGCCATCTGTATCGTGTCGGCCATCGTCGTCGGACGCGGGCTCGCAGCCGGCACGCCGGTCAGAAGCGCCGAGCGTCCGTCGTTCCGNNCACGCCGGTCGTACGCGTCGAGCGTCCGTCGTTCCGGCAACTGATCCGCGACGGACTCGGTGCCGTCCGCAATCCGCGCATCGTGCTCGCTTATGCGTGCGCTTTCGTCGCGCGTAGTGACCTCGTCGTGCTGGGTACCTTCACTGTACTGTGGGGCACTACGGCGGCGATTCAGCAGGGCATGGAGCCGTCGGAGGCGATCGCCGCGGGCAGGATACCTTTCGCGACGGCACAGATCGCCGCACTGCTCTGGCTACCGGTCATGGGTTTCATGATGGACCGGGTCAACAGGGTGACGGGTCTGATCGTGTGCATGACGCTGGCTGCCGCCGGATACCTGTCCATGGTTTTCGTGGAGGATCCGCTCGCCCGGTCCGCGATCCCCTGGTTCCTCTTGCTGGGCATTGGACAGATCAGCGCATTTTTTGGCGCCACGACCCTGATCGGACAGGAGGCACCGGTCAAGGAGCGCGGGTCGGTCATTGGACTCTTCAATATCTTCGGCGCGATCGGCATCCTCTTTTCGACCGGGGTCGGCGGACGACTGTTCGACAACGTCGGACCGTGGGCGCCGTTCGNNCGCCGGGACCTATGCCGGCGCGGGTTTGATTGCTGGCTGGTCAGCCGGCGACGTCGAAGCCTGCGTCCTCGATCGCTGATTCGATGCCGGCCTGCTGGATGACGGCAGGGTCGAAGCCGATCTCGACCAGGCCTGAATCGAGGTCTGCTGACGCACTGCTTATGCCGTCGCGGCTGCCCAATGCATTCTCGATGCTGCGCACGCAACCGCCGCATGTCATGCCATCGACTTTGATCTTGATGGTTTGCATAGTCTCGGACCTATAACCTCGGACGCCACCGTTTCAGGAGTAGCGAATTCGTGACGACGCTGACGCTGCTCATGGCCATGGCCGCCCCGGCAATTGCCGGACTCAGCATGCCTGCTGCCGCCAGCGGAATACCGATGCAATTGTAGATGAACGCCCAGAACAGGTTTTGGCGAATCTTGCGCCACGTATGGCGACTGATGTCGATCGCCGCAGCAACGAGGCGCGGGTCGGGCCGCATGAGTGTGACGCCAGCTGTCTCCATGGCCACGTCGGTACCGCTGCCCATCGCGATGCCGACATCGGCGGCGGCGAGTGCGGGCGCGTCGTTGATCCCGTCGCCGATCATGCCGACCGTATGCGCCTTGCCATGTAACTCTTTTACGCCATCGGCCTTGTCGCCCGGGAGGACACCGCCACGCGCGTCGTCTATCCCGACTTCGCTGGCGATCTCGTCGGCCACGGCCTGTGCATCGCCTGACAACAGCATCGTTCGGACGCCCAGTTGCCGCAGCGCGTCGACGCCTGATCTTGCCTCGGGGCGCAGCGGATCGGCGATAGCGATGATGCCGAGCCAGGCGCCGCCTGCCGAAACCCAGACGACCGTTCTGCCCTGCGACTCCCACGATGCAGCAGCGGTGGTCAGGGACGACGGCGGCGCGGCGACCGATTCACCGGCGAATTCGCGCTTGCCAACCCTTACTGTCAGCTCCTCGACTTTTCCTTCGACGCCGCGACCTGTGTGGCTGGAAAATGCGGTGAGTGCCGGCAGATCGGGTGCGATTTTCGCAGCGTGATCGAGTATCGCTCTCCCGAGTAGATGCTCACTGCCCTGCTGCACGGCCGCTGAAAGTCTGACCAGCTCGCTTTCCTGGCCGGTCGCGATGGCGTCCGCAACGGCCGGCCGGCCCTGAGTCAGCGTGCCCGTCTTGTCGAAGATCACGGCGTCGATCCGATGCGCGAGCTCCAGGGCTTCCACGTCCTTGATCAGGATGCCGGCTCGGGCCGCCGAACCTGTGCCCGCCATGATCGCTGTCGGTGTGGCGAGTCCGAGGGCGCAGGGACAGGCGATGACGAGTACGGATACCGCCGCGATCAGTGCGCTCGCGAATTCGCCCACGGTCAACAACCAACCGGCGAACGTTACGGCTGCGATGCCTATCACAGTCGGGACGAAAACAGCGCTGATCCGGTCCACGAGCCGCTGCACAGGTGCCTTACCGGCTTGGGCATTCTCGACGAGCCGGATGATCCGCGAAAGCGTGGAATCCTGGCCGACGCGCGTGGCCTGGATCGACAGCAGTCCGGTACCGTTGATCGATCCGCCGGTCACCTTGTCTCCCGGGCCGCGCTCGATGGGCAGGCTCTCGCCTGTGATGAGTGATTCGTCCAGGCCGCTTTCGCCGTCCACGATGATGCCGTCGACGGGAACGCGTTCACCGGGCCGGACCAGTACGGTGTCACCCGCGCGCACTTCCGCAACTGCGACCTCGGTCTCCACACCATTACGGACGACCCGGGCAGATGCGGGCCTTAGATCCATCAGCTGGCGGATCGCGGCCGTCGTGCCTCGCTTGGCGCGATTCGAGGTACTTACCGAACAGAACGAGCGTGATGATGACCGTCGATGCCTCGAAGTACAGCTGGCCCGCAGCGCCCGCCCCGAGAGAGAACATCAGCCAGATACTGAAGAAGTAGGCTGCGCTCGTGCCCATGGCAACGAGTACATCCATATTGCTCGAGCCGGCCCTCAACGCGTTCCACGCTGCGCGGTAGAAGCGCGCGCCGATAATGAATTGCACGGGCGTCGCGAGGCTGAGTTCGACGAGCGGGGAAAGATGGAATCCCGCGCCGGACCACATCGCGAACATCTGGGCGAGCAATGGTGCGGTCAGTGCGGCCGAGACCAGCAGCGTGAGGAAGTCGCGTTTCAGTGCCGCCTCGGCTCGATTGTCGGCGGCCTCGGCTGCATCGTCGTCCGCTTCATCGAGGTGACGCGGAGTAAATCCGGCGGCCCTGACGGCACGACCGAGCGATTCTGCATCGGCTGCACCGCTGACGACCCGGACATCGGCGCGCTCCAGCGCAAAGTTGACCGATGCCGTCAATACGCCGGGTGCGCCCGCGAGCGCTTTTTCCAGACGCGTGGCGCAGGCGCTGCAGGTCATGCCGTCGACCGACAGCGTCACCTGCTTGTCGGCGACACTGAAGCCGGCTTTCCTGACAGTATCGGCGAGTTCAGCCGCGCCGATCGAATCGTCAGTCACGGAAACATCGGCGCGCTCCAGCGCGAAATTGACGTTCGCCTCGGCGACGCCGGGCAGGCGATCGAGCGCTTTTTCGAGCCGTGTGGCGCACGCGCTGCAGGTCATGCCCTCGACGGGCAGCCGGACCTGTCGACCTGAAGCGATTCCCTCCACGTCGGTATCCACTCGCGTAGCCCCGGCACTCATCAGATCAATGTGGGGCAAGCGGGAGGCGTTTTCAAGCTGGGCGTCGCGGTCCACGCGGACGCAGCCTCGGCATACATCGTTTCGTAAGCCTGGCCGACGATGTGCATGTCGAGCCAGTCGTGGACATAGCGTCTCGCCCGCCGACCACGCTCATCTGCGGC
>JABAHO010012182.1_pt2 | contig 12420 bp, 13 predicted proteins | sample 7062071 | NCBI WGS metagenome assembly JABAHO01 (sample SAMN14534356, study PRJNA622989) | marine sediment metagenome | biome: marine biome [ENVO:00000428]; feature: marine pelagic biome [ENVO:01000023]; material: deep marine sediment [ENVO:00002113] | place: India: Gulf of Kutch | collected...
ATGCGGGCCGGGCGCCCGGCCGCGTCGTGTAGCGGGTACTGCGGAAACTCGAACCCCACGCGATCCGCCCGCGTGCGGACCAGGGACGCGAGCGCCCCCCCGCGAATGTGGTTGGGCGTCTTGCGGATGCGCACCGGTGCCCCGCGGCGGATCCGGCGGATGGCTCCGGCGATCCGGTCGCGCAGCCAGGCGGAGACGCGGCGCTGGGGCAGGATGAAGGCACCGAGCCCCTTCGCCAGGGTGACGAGCTGTGCGGCGTGCGGGCGCCGTTCGCGGTGGTAGCTCTCGAGCACGGCGTCCCCGAGCTGGCCGTCGAGGACGCCGGCCACCTTCCAGGCGAGGTTCACGGCGTCGCGAAACCCGGCCATCAGACCCTGCCCGAGAAAGGGCGGCGTCAGATGGGCTGCGTCGCCGAGCAGGAACACGTTGCCCACGCGAAAGCGCTCGGCCACACGCGCTTCGAAGGTGTAGACCGTGCGCCGCGCAATCTCGAGCGCCTCGAGGCGGCCCCACGGAGCCAGGAGCGGCGCCAGGAATGCGTCCGACAGCACTGCGTCTTCGCGTTCCCCGTCGCGCATCAGAAACTCGAAGCGGCGTCGAGTACCCGGCCCGCTCATCGTGACGCCGGGCCGCTCGGGGTCACAGAAGAACAGCGCCTTGTGGTCGGGGTGCGGATTGCGGTCGGTGTCGATGATCAGCCAGGGCTCGGCATAGGTATCGCCCTGCATCGCGATGCCCAGTTGGCCCCGAACCGTGCTGTTCGCGCCATCGCAGCCGAACAGAAAGCGCGCGCGCACCTCGCGCTCCCGTCGGGCGTCGGCCTCGCCGCCCGTCTCCACCCGACACACGACCCCGTCGCCGCGGTCTTCGAAGTCGATGAGGGCGCACCCGGAGTAGGTGGCCACGCCGGGAAATCGGGCGAGGCCCCGCCGCAGATGCGCCTCGAGTTCGGGCTGGAAGAACATCCGAAGCCGCGGGTATCCGTTGAGCGTGCCCTCGACGTCGAAGCTGAGCAGCCGCCGATCCCCACCGCGGACGAAATCCACCGCTTCGAGGGTCCGGGTGCGATCCGCAAAATCGTCGAGGAGCCCCGCGTGGTGGAGGGAGCGCGAGCCCTCCTCGCAGAGCCCGATTGCGCGCGGGATCGTGCTCGCGTTCGTGCGCTTGTCGATCACGGCGACCCGGCATCCGCGGGCCCCCAGCAGGTTGGCGAGCAGGAGGCCGACCGGACCGGCGCCGCAGATCAAGGCGTCGACAGCGTCCGGGGCGTCTGGGGCGAAGCGAGTTCGCGTCGCATCACTCGAGACCGATCGCATGGCTGCCCTCCCAGAAAACTTGTAGATTGACGAATATAATATTCTAATTTCGTCGTATGACAAGTTTTATTTGAGGAGAATCATGGCGTCGATCGACCGAAAGCCTCGTCTGCGAGCCGTGCAGCAGCGCGCAGAAGAGACGCAAGCGAGCCTTCTCCGCGCTGGCATCGAGTTGTTTTCCACCCGCGGATACGACGGCACCTCGATTCGGGACCTCGAGAGCCTCGCCGGTGTGAAGCGCGGCCTCGCCGCCTACCACTTCGGATCGAAGGAGGAGCTCTGGAAGGCGGTGGCCGCAAAGACCTTCGAAGCCTTTGCCCCGAGCGAGCCCGCAGAGGCCGAAGATCCGCCGACCCGCGAGCACGCGCTTCGCGAGGGGATCCGGGCCTTTGTCCGGTTCAGCGCCGCCCATCCGGAGCTCAACCGGTTGATGGTGCAGGAGGCCAAAGCCCCGGGGTGGCGGCTCGACCATCTGGTCGAGCACTTCGTGCGCCCGCGGCTCGAGGGGTTGGCCGGGCTCCTCGGCCGGCCGCTCGACCCGCACGAGCTCTACATCCTGGTGGGCGCCGCCACCTTCGTCTTCAACGTCGAGTACGAATGCGAGGCCCTCTTTGGCGTCAACCCGAGACAGCCCCCATTCGCCGACGCGCACGCCGATCTCGTGGTCGACCTGTTGACCGGTGCGGGTGGACCCTTTGCGAGCCGCAACCCCGCCGAGGCTCCTTGAACCCCCACCGGCCACGTGCCCTGGCATACACTCGGGCCCGGAGGACCCCATGGCCACCGCGATCCCCGACCGCCACCGCTCCGCCGTGGCCCGAACCCGCGAGACGCTNNGCCCCGAGCCAGGCACCTCCCCGGCGACTTCTACACCTCCGAAGCCATCGCGGCCGCGGAGCGCGAGCACATCTTCGGGAGAGAGTGGCTCTGTGTCGGCCGGGTCGAAGAGTTCGAGAACGCGGGCGACTACCGCACCCTCGATCTCGCCGGGGAGCCGGTGGTGGTGTGCCGCTCGAAGGGCGGTTCGCTGAACGCTTTCTACAACGTGTGTCGCCACCGCGGAACCGAGGTGGTCACGGGCTGCGGCCAGCGCAACAGCTTCCAGTGTCCCTATCACGCCTGGACCTACGACCTCGACGGAAGGCTTCTGGGCGCCCCCTACACCGACGAAATCGAGGGGTTTCGCCGAGAGGACTTCGGTCTGAAGCCGATCGCGCTCGACACCTGGGGCGGCTTCGTCTTCGTGAATCTCGACCCGGCGTGCCGTCCGCTGGCCGAGGCGCTCGGGAGTTTCACCGAGGTCTTCGCCCCGTACCGGCCCGAGGATTGCCGGATCGGGTTCCGCATTCGAGTCGAATACGACAGCAACTGGAAAGCGGTGGCGGAGAACTTCGTCGACATCTACCACCTGGCGACCCTCCACGCCGAGTCCTTTGGAAACAACCAGCCGCTCGACTCCTATCGCTTCACCACCTATCCCTGGGGCTACACCGGGCGCTTCAAGGGCGTGAGCCCGATGACCCTCGACGGAAAACCGCGCTACGGCTTCATGCCCTGGCTCGAGGGCGACCACCTCGAGTACGGCTATTCCTCTCACCTCTTCCCGAACATGGGCTTCTACGCCCGGCAGGACAACATCCACTGGGTGACCCAGTGGCCGATCGACGTGGGTCGCTCGGCCGCGGATGTGCACATCATGTTCCCCAAAGAGTTTCACGACCGCCCCGACTTCGAAGAGAAGCTCGGGGACTACGAGGAATGTCTGCGCGTCGTGATCGAGGAGGACACCTCGATGATCACGGCCCTGCAGAAGGGCTTCGCGTCGAAGGGCTTCGAGCCCGGTCCGATGTCGCGCTTCGAGCGCGCCGTCCACCACGTGATCCAGTACAACCTGGACCGGATCTCGAGCTAGCGGGCGAACTTCGCTTCGAATCGACGAGCGCTAGGGAGCGGCGCGAGCGAGCTCCGCCGGTTGATCGAGTGCGACCCCGTCCCAGCGCGTGCGCTCGACATAGGCCTGGGCGAGCGCGTCGAAGACGGGCCGCTCCCCGGTCCCCACCGGCGCCCCATCGAGCGACGCCACCGGCACCAGGCCGGCCCCGGTCCCGGACATGAACGCCTCGTCGGCCCGGAGAAAGTCGAGCGGGCGCACCGTCTCCACCCGCTGCGGCACCCCGAGTGCGTCGGCCAGCTCGAGGATCGTCGCCCGGGTGATTCCCGGTAGCGCCCCGTCCGAGCACGGGGGCGTGCGGAGCACGCCGTCCTGCACCACGAAGAGATTGCCGACGGCGGCCTCGGCGACCGCGCCGTGGGGGTTGAGCAGGAGAGCCTCGTCGGCTCCCCGGAGGTTGGCCTCGCGTTTGGCCATCACACTCACCAGATAGTTCAGGCTCTTGACCTCGGGATCGAGCGCGCCCGCCGGGTCGCGGCGGAGCGTGACCGTGCAGAGCGAGAGCCCGGTGTCGCGCGTCGCCGCGTCGTAGAGTGACAGCGCTCCGCCGATACAGAAGAGACCCGGGGTCGGACAACGCGCCGGATCGACGCCGAGCGGCCCCACGCCCCGGGTGAGCACCAGGCGCAGATAGGCCGCCTCGCCACCGATCGCCCGGCCGACCGAGGTCACGATGTCGACCAGGGTGGACCGGTGGACGGGAAGCGCGAGGCCGATCGCCGCCGCGGAGACGCGGAGCCGCTCGTCGAGGTGACGGGAGAGGCGAAAGACGCGGCGGTGGCGCACGGCAATGCCCTCGAAGACCCCATCGCCGTAGAGCAGCCCGTGGTCCAGCACCGGCAGCCGCGCGTCTTCCGCGTCGCAAATGATTCCGTCGATCCACACCTTCATCGCGTCCTCCCCGGCGAGTCCTCGCGTTCCGAGACTCTGTGTACCCCGAGACGTGTATTTCGAAAATTGATATTTATTGAACTCGTGTATTCCGAAAAATGGAATGAACTGGAGAACCGAGCATGGATTTCGAGGCCCTTCGCTGTGTGCAGCACCTCTCGAGGACCCTCCACTTCGGCGAAACCAGCCGCGAATGTCACAAGAGTCCGCCGGCGCTCACCCGCATCGTGCAGCGGGTGGAAGAGGAGCTGGGCGCGAACCTCTTCGTGCGGACCCATCGGCGTGTCGAACTCACCGAGGCGGGTCGGCGCGTCGCCGCGTTCGCGGGGGAGATCCTGAGCCGCTACGACGCCCTCGCGGCGGAGCTCCGCGAGCGGGGTCCCGAGCTCGAGGGCCGGTTGCGCATCTTCACCACCGTCACTGCGAGCTTCACCCTGCTGCCGGACGCCCTCGAGCGTTTTCGCCGGGTTCATCCCCGGGTTCGGATCGAGCTCGAGACCGGAGACCCCGTGGACGCGCTCCCCCGCGTCGAACGGGGCCGGATCGATGTCGCCGTCGCGAGCGTGCCCGACCGGTTGCCCAAGGCGATGGTGGGGCGGACCCTGCTCCGCACGCCGCTGCTCATGGTGGCTCCGACGGCGCCGGGAGAGGTCGCCGAGCGCACGCGCGCCCGCCGTCTCCGCTGGGCTGAGCTCCCGATGATCCTCCCCCGCACCGGGGCCACGCGCGACCACGTCGACCGCTGGTTTCGGCGCAGGACGATCCGCCCGACGCTGTACAGCGAGGTGGCCGGGAGCGAGGCGATTCTCTCGTTGGTCGCACTCGGGTGCGGGGTCGGGGTGGTGCCCAAGTTGGTGTACGAGCGGAGCCCGCTGCGGAACCGCGTCCGCGTTCTCGATATCGAAGCGCCGATCGCAGACCTTCGCGTGGCGGCCTGCGCCGCGCGCGCGCGGCTCCGGCAGCCCGTGATCCGCGCGTTCTGGAGACGGCTCGAGGTGGGAACTCCCTGACCGGGCCTCCGCCTTCACACGTGTATCCTGTGGAGATGACGACCCAGGAACTACCCCGCGGCATCCCCGACGACAGCGCCCCTGGCGCCCCGGAGGCGCCCGTCGAACTCGGGATCGATGCGGCGCGCGATTTTGCCGCGCGGGCCTTCGTAGCGGCGGGCATGTCGGGAGAAGACGCCACGCTCATCGCCGAGAACATGCTCTGGGCCGACCGGCGCGGTGTCGACACCCACGGCGTGCAGCGCGTGTCCTGGTACCTGAAATGGTTCGACGAGGGGTTGTCGAGCCCGCGGGCCGCGGTCGATGTCGTGACGGAGGCCCCGGCGCTCCTCGTCGGGGACGGGCACAGCGGCCTGGGTCAGGTGGTCGCGACGCGTTTCTTCGACCGGGTCGTCGAGAAAGCCCGGCGCGAAGGTCTGTGTNNCTCGCGCCGTGGGGCAGCCGCAAGCGCCTGTTCGGCAACAACCCCATCGCCTTTGCCTTTCCGCGGCGCGCCCCCGCGCGGGCCATCGTCTACGACGCGGCGCTCACCCCGGTCGCCCTGGGCAAGGTGCTGCGCGCGCGGGCCGAGGGCAAAGAGATCCCGCGCGACTGGGGCTTCCGCGACAATGCCGGCAACCCCACCACCGATCCGAGCGATGCCTTTGCGGGCATCATCCCCGCGATCGGCGGCTACAAGGGAACCGGGCTCGCCCTCGTCACCAACGTCCTCGCCGGCATCCTGTCCGGGTCGGCCCACAGCGCCGCGGTGGACGTCGGGAAACGCGGGCAGTTCTTTCTGGTGATCGACCCGGGCGCGCTGGGGCCTCGGGACGACTACGAACGCGCCATCGAGGAACTCGTGGCGCAGATGCAGGAGGCCGGAACGGGGGAGGCCCTCCTCCCCGACCAGGAGGTCCTCCTGNNCCTCCTGCCGGGCGAGCCCGAGTGGCGCCAATACGATGCCCGCACCGCCGCCGGCCGGATTGCCTACCCTGCCTCCGTGGTGCGCAGCCTCGACAAGGTGGCGGACCGGCTCGCGATCGATCCCATCGAGAGGAAGGCCTGATATGCGGTACTACTCCTGCGATTCGCACGTCGTCGAACCCCGTGAAGTGTTCGAGGGTCTCGAAAAGCGCTTTGGTTCCGTCGCCCCGCATTTCGAACGGGACGTCAAAGGCCGACCCGGCGATTACCTCGTCCTGCCGGGCGCACCCGCCATCGCCATCGGCCGGCTGGGCATCGCGGGGCACCGCCTCNNTCGGCGAGGTGATGTACCCGAGCCTCAACATGTTCACCTTCGCGCTCGAAAACCGCGACGTCGTGAAGGCGGTGTTCGAGCGCCACAACGACTGGATCGTCGACTACTGCTCGGCCGACCCGCACCGCCTGATCGGGATCGGGTGTCTCCCCATTCCGGATGTCGACGCGTCCATCGCCGAGATGTCGCGCGCGGCGAAGAACGGCGTGCGCGGCTTTGCGATCCCGGCGCACGTCTCCCCCGACCGGCCCTACTGCCACGCCGACTACGACCGCTTCTGGGCCGCGGCGCAAGATCTGGGGGTGCCGCTCACGATGCACATCTTCACCGGCACCTCCTTCGACGGGGGCATGCCGGCGCACTGGGGGATGCCGCCCTTCACGATCAAGGGCTACACCCTCTGCCTCAGCACCGCGGTGAACACCCTCATCGACCTCACCTGTGGTGGGGTGTGTGAACGCTTCCCGAATCTCAAACTGGTGTTCAGCGAGTTCGAAACGGGTTGGGTGGCGCACGCCCTCGAACGTCTCGACCACGCCTACTACCGCACGCCACAATTTGCGGTGGAGGGCCTCAGCCTCAAACCCCCCGAGTACTTCAAGCGGCAGATGTATGTCACCTTCGAGGACGATCGCGTCGGCGTGCTGACCCGACACCACATCGGCGTCGACCGCATGCTGTGGGGCAACGACTATCCCCACCACGACGCCATCTGGCCCAACTCGATGGAGACCTTGGAACGCACCTTCGAGGGCGTCCCCGAGGCGGAGTGCGAACAGATGGTCTGGTCGAACACGATGGACCTCTACCAGATCGACATCGACAAACTCCCCACCCCCGCGTAGACGTGGCGTTGCGCAGGATCGCGCTTCGGTGACGGACGAGGAACTGNNACTGCGGACACTGGCACCATCCGCCGCGACCGCTCTGTCCGCGCTGCTGGTCCCGCGCGGTGACGGCGCAGGAGGTCGCGGGAACCGGCGTCGTCGCGCTGGTCACGGTCCTCCGCCAAGGCGGCCGGGCGCCGGGGGTCGACTATCGCGACGGACATCCCCTCGTCGCGATCGAGCTCGACGAGCAGGCGGGCTTGCGGGTGACGGGGACCGTCGTGGGGACGCGGGCCGACGCGATTCGCGTCGGGGATCGCGTCCGCCTGGTCTGGACCGAGCTCGAGGGCCGCGGCCCCCGTCCGGACTTCGAGGTGGTGCGATGAACCGCGGCGCGCGAAACCCGGCGGCGGACCAGGTGGCGATCGTGGGGCTCGGCCGCTCGCCCTATTCGCGCGATCGGGGCGCCTGTACCCCCGGTTCCCTGGTCACCGAAGCCTGTGTTGCGGCGCTGCGCGACGCGGGGCTCGGCGCATACGAGGTCGACGGAATCTGCGGCTCGATGCTCGCCGCGCAATACGTGCAGGCCGCCCTCGGAATCCCGCGGGTCGCCTGGTTCGCAAACCCCCAGGCGGTCATCGGCAACCAGATCGTCGCTGCCACCGCCGCCGTCCACTCCGGGATGTGCGACGTGGCCCTGGTCTACCACCACGCCTACCGACTTCCCTGGGCCTCGCGCTCCGCCGCCAAGGACCCGATGCGTCGTCGCGCCACCCTCGGCGTCGCCGACGCCCGCAGCTGGTGGGGTACGGGGCATGTCGACAGCGGCCCGAACTCCCTCTTTGGGGCGCAGGCCTATGCGGCCTGGGCGGATCGCTATCTACGCGACTACGGCTATGGCCGGGAGCACCTGGCGATGGTCGCGATCAATTCGCGCACCAACGCCGCGCGGAATGACAACGCGGTCTATCGCGATCCGCTGACCCTCGAGGGCTATCTGGAGGGGCGGATGGTGCGCGACCCGCTGTGTGTGTACGACATGGACGTGCCGATCGACGGGGCCGACGCCTTCGTCCTCACCACCCGGGAACGCGCGCGCGACTTCCCCCACGAACCGGTGTGGATCCACGCCGCGACCCTCGGACATACCGACTACGGCAGTGAAGAGCAGCTGCGCGACCTCGACCATTCGGGGCAGGTGGTGGTGGGCGAACGACTCTGGGCCAAATCCGAGCTCACCCTCGATGATGTCGACCTCTTCTATCCCTACGAAGGCTTCTCCAACATCGCGCTCACCTGGTTCGAGAACGTGGGCTATTGCGGACGCGGCGAGGGGGGGGCCTTTGTTGCGGACCACTTCAACCGCGGCGAGGGACGGCTGCGAGTCCGCGGGAATCCGGTCAATACCCACGGCGGGAGCCTGTCGGAAGGCGGAACCCAGGGCGCCGGCCATCTCTTCGAGGCCTGTCTTCAGCTGCGCGGAGACGCGGGGCCCCGTCAGGTCGACGCCGTTCGCGCGGCGCTGGTGACCCCCGGCGGTCACTACTTCAATTCACAGGGCTTCCTGTTGCGCCGGGATTGATGCGCCCGGCACGACGGGCTACGCGCTGCCCGCGGCGCTACACGCCGAGTGTGTTCCGCGCCGACCGGTAGTGATTGATGTCCAGGGTCTCCCGTGTCGCGGCCGACATTCCCACCGCCATGGAGTCGATCGGAATCCCCGTCGAGTCGGCGGTCTAAACCATCTGGTTGAAGTTCGCCGCGACGGCCGCGCACTCGACCAGGGCCTCTTTGGACACGGCGCGCAATTCGTAGTCGATTCCCTGGTGCTCGCCGCTCGCACCGAGCAGCATCGAGTGGGCGGTCGTTCAGTAGAAGCNNCCCGCGATCAGTTCGATCTGCGCGCGGGAAATCCCCCGACCCGGTTCGTGTTTGGCATCGAGCACGCGGGGACCCCGCACATACTGGGTATCGCCCATGTCGATGATTCCGTGGACTTCAGCGGGTACCAGACTCAGGGCCCGGATGACGTTGGCGTTGACACCGCCAAAGGTCTCCTTGGCTTCGTCGCCCCCTTCGGGCCCGTTCGGAATCATCGGAACCCATGCGTCGTCGACCCGCGCCGTCGCGGGTCGAACCCGGGAGGGCTCCGCGGGGCTGGGCGCGGGGTAGTCGTGCACCGCGACGCCGAGCCCGCGACAGAACACATCGACACTGACGGTGCGGACGATCACCCCGACGGCCTCGACATAGTGGGGATCCGCCAGACGCCCGGGTACCACGCTGTCGTACCAGGCGCGATCGAGGGACACCGGGTCCCCGCCGACTTTCCGGGCGACCTCGCGGGCGCCGTCCAGCAGCTCGGTCGGAGAGGCCTCGGGCGGCTCCGCGAGCCCCGCGTCGGCCCGCGCGCGGCGCGCCTCCCGCGCAATCTCGATCCGCTGCGCGGCGCTCCACCAGGCTCCCGGCTCCGCGAGGCTCTGCCAGACCCGCGCGTGGGTGGCCTCGAGATCGTCGCGGACGGGCACCGGTGAATGGGCATAGGACAGCATGTGGGCTCCCGGCTCGGATCGATTCGCCAAGTCTCTCGCGTCAGGTACCACCCCGCCGAACGCCCCCCGCCCCACCGAACGCCGGTTGGCAGACTCGATCGACCGGACGCGCGCGTGGATCACCGATCGGGAATCGTCGATCGCGGCCGGGCGACGTCTCCCGGTGTACCGTTTCCCCGAAAGGAGATTGCGATGCCCCTCGACCCCCAGTGCGAAGCGCTTCTCAAAGAACTCAAGGCCTCTGGTGCCAAACCCGTCGAGGAGTGCACGGTTGCGGAAGCGCGCGCGAATGCCTTCGCCTACACCGATCTCCAGGGCGAACCCGAAGCCGTGGCGGCCGTCGAATATCGCTTCATACCGGGCCCCACCGCCGATCTTCCCCTGCGCATCTACACACCGGAAGGCAACGGTCCCTTTCCCGCGTTGGTGCTCTTTCACGGAAGCGGCTGGGTCGTCGCCAACCTCGACGTGTGTGACGCTCCGGCGCGCGCCCTGGCCAACCGCACCGGCTGCGTGGTGGTGGCGGTGAACTACCAGAAGGCGCCGGAGCACAAATTCCCGACTCCCCTCGACGATTGCTACGTCACGACACAGTGGGTGGCCGAGCACGCGGGCGAGCTCGACATCGACCCGGCGCGGATCGGGGTGGCCGGGGACAGCGCGGGCGGAAACCTCGCGGCGGCGGTCGCGCAGAAGGCGCGCGACGAGAACGGCCCGGCCCTCGCCTACCAGCTCCTGATCTACCCGGCGACCGACTTCGATGTCGATACCCCCTCCTCGCTCGCCAACGCAGAGGGCTATCTCCTGCAGCGCGAAGGGATGCGCTGGTTCTGGGAGCACTATCTCGCGAGCCCCGAGGACGCCGACAACCCCCACGCGTGCCCGTTGCGCGCGCGCGATTTCTCGGGTCTTCCGCCGGCCTTCGTCGCAACGGCGGGCTTCGACCCGCTCTGCGACGACGGCAAGCGCTACGCCACGGCACTCCGCGACGCGGGGGTGCCGGTGACCTATCGCCACTACGAGGGGATGATCCACGGGTTCTTCTGGATGGCGGGCGTGCTCGACCAGGCGCGCGCGCTCGTCGAAGAAATCGGCAAGGACGTGCGCGCCGTCTTGTAGACCGAACCGTGGCGGCGGCGACCCGGGGCGCGAGGCGGCGGAACTCATCGCGGCGGAGCGCGAAGAGCGGCCGGCCCGGTTTTCCTGGGAGGGCGCCCGCCCGCTCTAGGGGGTGTCCAGCTCGACGATCGCGACGGCCTCGATCTCGACGAGCCAGCGGCGCAGCGCCAGCGACTCCACACCGATCAGGGTGCTCGCCGGCATGTCGGATTCGCCCAGGAATTCCTTGCGCACGGCGCGGAACACTTCGAGATCCTGCGGGCGATAGCTCACGATGTAGGTATTGATCTTGACCAGATGCTCGAATCCCGCGCCCGCGTCGTGGAGTTGCTTGCCCAGACTCTGAAACACGGCGCGGAGCTGCTCTTCGAGCGTGTCCCCTTCGCCGATCTGGCCCGAGAGGTACACGGTGCGGAGCCCGCCGTGGTTCACCGCGACGACCTGGGTGTACCCCGTGGCCGGGTTGATGTACTCGCGTTCGAGCGCCGCCGCGTCGAAGCGCGGCGCCGCGACCAGAGCGACGAACGCCACGAGAGCGAGCCGTCGATTCCGCTTGGGATGCATGCGATTTCTCCTCGAGTGGGGCCTCGGTGCGCCGAGGGTACGTCGCCGCAAAGAGTGGCGGAACCACCCGCCGGGGGCGCTACCGTTCGGAGACGAAGAGGAGGCTCTCATGGCCGCCATCACGCCCGCCGACTACAACCCCTTGGCGCCGGAGGTCTGCGCGGACCCCTACCCCTTCTACGAAGTGCTCCGCCGCGAGGCGCCGGTGCACCAAATCCACCCCGCCTTTCCCTTCTTCGCGGTGAGTCGCTTCGAGGACGTGCACTTCGTCCTGCAACACACGGAGCTGTTCTCCTCGACGGCCTGGCGCGCGGCCGCCAGCGGTGCGCTCCCCTTGGGCGGCGACTCCGCGGAAATTGGCCGCGCTATGGCGGACCACCGTCTCTATGTCACACCCAACATCCTGCAGATGGATCCGCCCGAGCACGGTCCGATTCGAGGGTTGGTGAACCGCGGGTTTACGCCGCGCCGGATTGGCGCCCTCGAAGATCGCTTGCGCGCGATCGCCACGGAGATTCTCGATCGCCACGTCCCGGCCAAGCGATTCGACCTGATGGCCGACTTCGCGGTGCCCTTTCCGGTATCGGTGATCGCCGAGCTCCTCGGNNGCCATCCTCAGCAGCATCTCGACCGTCGGCCAGGAATTCACCCCGGAGCAGGTACGCGCGGCCGCGGATGACCTGGCGGCGTATTTCGACCGCGCCATCGCCGAGCGACGCGACCATCCCGGCGAGGATCTGATCAGCACCCTGGTTCGCGCCGAAGAGGGGGAGAAGCTCAGCACCGAGCAGATCCTGACTTTTGTGAACCTGCTGCTGATCGCGGGAAACGAAACCACGACCAACCTCATCGGCAACGCGACCAAGGCCCTGCTCCGTTCCCCCGAGCAGTTGGAGGCCATCACACGAGATCCGGCCCTCATCCCCGGGATGATCGAAGAGGCCCTGCGC
>JABAHO010006816.1_pt1 | contig 12415 bp, 16 predicted proteins | sample 7062071 | NCBI WGS metagenome assembly JABAHO01 (sample SAMN14534356, study PRJNA622989) | marine sediment metagenome | biome: marine biome [ENVO:00000428]; feature: marine pelagic biome [ENVO:01000023]; material: deep marine sediment [ENVO:00002113] | place: India: Gulf of Kutch | collected...
CGGCGCTCGTAAGCCGTGTCTCGGCCTCCGTCAGTTGTGCGGACGCGTGTTGTTCCGCGCCGGCTTCGCGAGCCGCAGCAATTGCCTGTCGCGCATCACTCATTTCCTGGACCGGCGGCGCGGTCGCACAGGCCGCTGCGAGCAACGCCGCCACGAGAATCGCAGCAGCGGCTCGGGCAGCCGCGTTGATATTTGTTCGCACGATGTCCTCAACACCGGGAGAATGGAGACGTGAAAAGCTAGCAACCGGCTGTAATAGGGTCAAGTCATTGCTTGTCGAGCGAACTCGCAGAGCCGGGATGCTTGCGGGCCGCTACAATGTCGGATCACATCCTGATGACCGAAGTCGATATGCAAGCAAAGATCCTGCACAACCCCCGGTGCTCGAAATCCCGGGCGACCCTCGCGCTCCTCGAGAACCGCGGCATCGAGCCGGAGATACGGGAATACCTTACTGAGCCGCTCACAGNNCGGGCCGCGCGCAGCGACTTGGAGACAATGAGCGAAGAGGCCGTGCTGGCTTGGCTTTCGGAGCACCCGCGCGTCATGCAGCGACCCATCGTTATCGTTGGAGACAAAGCGAGGATCGGCAGGCCACCCGAAGACGTCCTGGAACTCTTTCCCGGTGTCTGAGGTTCTGATTCTATATTACTCGCGGCATGGTTCTACGGCCGCGCTCGCGCGCCAGGTGGCGCGAGGCGCCAATGCGATCGATGGCGCGGAGGCCGTTGTGCGTACGGTTCCCGAAGTCACTGCGCGGACTGAGTCACCGTTGCCGCCAGTGCCCGATGACGGACCGACTTACGCTACGCACGAAGACCTGGAGCGCTGCCACGGCCTCGTTCTGGGCAGCCCGACCCGGTTCGGCAATATGGCAGCCGCGCTCAAGTATTTCATCGATGGCACTTCGGCCGAGTGGCTCAGCGGGGCGCTCGCCGGCAAGCCAGCCGGCGTCTTCACGTCGACGAGTTCGATGCACGGCGGCCACGAGTCCACTCTCCTGACGATGGCGCTTCCTCTCATCCACCACGGCATGGTCCTCGTCGGCGTGCCTTTCACCGAGACAGCCGTCGGCAGCACAGTACGGGGCGGATCGCCTTACGGTGCGGGCCACATCGCAGCTACTTCAGACGACACCCGACCTGACAATGCCGAGACGGCTATCGCCCGGAAGCTCGGAGGACGCGTCGCGGAAGTCGCTGTGCGCCTCGCCGACTGGGAAGGCAGATGACCAGTCCGCGCGTCTGGATCCTGGGCGGGCTCGCGGGGCTGCTCGGCTGTATCGCCGCGTGGTCAGTTTCGGGCGGAGCCGAGAAGCCGGGTCTCCTGTCGGGCCTGATCCTCGCAGCGCCGGTCGCCCTCGCGCTGTTGACAGGCTTGCGCAATCGGGGGCGCACGTGGAGCGGCAGCGTGGCACTGCTCATGGTTGCGTATGTCACCGGAACCATTACCGAGACGATAGCCAATGACGGGTCGCGAATGCTGGCCGTAGTCGGGGCCCTTTTCTCCCTGGCTGCCTTTATTGGCGCCTGCGTTTCGATGCGCGCGACCAGCCCAGGCAGTTAGAGATTCAGGGTTTCCTTGACGAACGGCACGGTCAGGCGGCGCCCGGCCTCGAGCGATTCCGCCACCAGCTTGTCGAACAACCCGAACAGACTGGCAGCCTGACGTTCAGTATGCGTAAGAAGATACCTGGCCGTAGCCGTCGGCAACTCGAAACCGCGCCACTTTGCCCGGAGTGACAGCGCGGCAAGCATCTCGTTTTCATCGAGTGGCTGTAACCGGAATGTCGCGCCCGAAGAGAATCTCGACGTNNAGGGGGACACGACGCGGCAACCACGAGCGGAATGCCACGCTGACGAGTCTCCTCGAACGTCAGGAAAAGGGCGCGCTCCCAGTCACGCTGCCCCGCGACAAGATCGACGTCGTCAAGACACACGAGCTTGCCGCTTGCGAGTCCGTCGAGCGCAGCGGGCACGAGGCCGGAGAGTCCAAGCGGCAAATATGCAGCGTTGCCGGCCACAGCCACGACAGCCTGCAAAAGATGAGACCTGCCGCTACCGGCGTCACCCCATAGCCACGTGAGACCCGCCGCTCTGCCGTGGGACGCCTCTGTCAGCCGATAGACTGCGGCACCGTTCGGTCCAGCGTGATAGCTGTCGAAAACCGCGTAGTCCGCAAGGGTGATGTCGAGAGGGAGCTGCCGCACGGACTNNCTCATCAGGTCTTCGATGCCGCTGCAGCCTTTCGGCTCCAGCGAATGACGTAGTCGAGGCCGCTGACGACACTCGTGAAAAGCACCGCGGCGCCCAGCAGGGTCAGACTGACCAACGACGGCCAGCCGATCGCCGCGTTCCCCAGCACCGAGAGCAGATAGAGAAGCTGCACGGTCGTGTTGATCTTGCTGATCTTGCTCGGCTCGGGCTGAACGGGGCCCACGGTCACCGTGTAGACCCAGGCCCCCACCGATATGACCAGATCACGGCCTATGGCAACGGCGGCGAGCCACACCGGGACGAGCCCGACCAGTGCGAGCGAGAGAAACACCGAAACCAGCAAGGTCTTGTCCGCAGCAGGATCCAGGATACCGCCCAGACGTGTCCTCCAGTCGAAGCGCTTGGCGAGGAAGCCATCTGCACCGTCCGACACGCCCGCGATGAAGATGAGGATCAGCGCGAGCACGTAGTCCCCGGTCCAGATCGTGAAGACGATGGGTACCACGAGTGCTATGCGGAGCAAGCAGATCGCATTGGGTATGTTCGAAACGCGGAAGATCGTCATTCGCCTGTCCCTTGACCGCCCGGCAGGAAGGTGTAAACCAGGACGTCGGACACGACGCTCGGTGCCTCGGCGCGCACGACGGCACTGTCGCGGAGCAGAGCCGCGAGTCGGCCGGAACCACCCCGGACCGCTAGACGATATTCGACCGTGTCACCGGCGAACCGCCGGGCGCGGCAACTCTCGACGATGCCGATACCTGTCAGATAGTCTTCGACCCGCGCATGATCCTCGAGTTGCGAGATGCCTCTCACCTCGAGATCGACGATCCTGCGCTCGCTTGCAAAAGTCGCCAAGCTGGTTGCCAGTCGATCGGCGAATCCCGGAATTCCGCTGTCGATGCTCCCCCGCCATTGCTCGTCGAAATTGCCGAACATCATGGTCCAGCGCACGGGCGCAGCACTGTCGAACCCACCTCTGAACCGTCCGATGAGGATGGCATCGGGAGCGTATCGGCCGGATGCCAGCACGATCGCGCGTTCGAGACCCAGCTGGCGACGCTCGTTAAGGACCGCACTAATGTCAGTCANNAGTCACATCGCCGACGGGCAGCATCACGGATATGCCCCGCGCATCCGCCTGAGATGCCAGAAGAACACGCATCTCCTGCTGGAATAGTGCTTGTGCGGCCGGTTCATCATCGAATCCGCCACCCTCTTCATCGAAACCGGGACCAGCATAGACACCTCTGGTTGATCCGATGGACGGGCTTTCAGGTGCGCCGACAGCGTCACTCCCGGGATCTGGTGACGGCCCGGGCAACGACATCGGCGGCGAACCGAATTCGCTGATCCCGCTCGTCAATAGCCGGATCCGGCCGTCGGGCTCGTCGGCGATGAGCCAGATCAGCGTTTCCGGTCGCTCGTCACTCCATATGGGCAGACCCGCCGCGTCGATCGCTCTCCGCGTTGCATCCTCGTCGAACTGGACCCGTATGTAGCCTTCGCCGGCGCTGCCGTATTGCTGGACGAAGCTGGAGGGATTGTCGAATGCGGCGAGCGAAGGATCGGGCAACGAGATCGCTGCCTGACCGGTAACCTTGATCAGAACGAGGGTGAGGGCATCCGAGAATGCCGCGGACAGCGCCTCCCGGGTGCCGGCAGGGCGCTCCACGGTCGCCTCGTAAAGCGTCGATGCGAAAGCCGGCATAGCATCGCAGATGCCCGCCAGGCACACGAGCATAGCGCCGCGGCGGATCGCGGAAAGCACGCGACTTACTCGGCCGCCCGGCGTTTGAGATTCAGGTCTCCGGCACATTTGACTATTATACCGGCGCACCATTGCGATCCAGCACCACCGCAGCACCCGGAAGCTCGCCGATGACGACGCAGAAGCCACTGACCTACAAGGATGCCGGCGTGGACATCGACGCGGGCAACGCGCTCGTGCAACGAATAAAGCCCGCCGTCAAAGGGACCCACCGATCGGGCGTACTCGGAAACATCGGCGGATTCGGCGGACTGTTCGAGCTCGATACAACCCGATATCGCGAGCCCGTGCTCGTCGCTGCGACGGACGGGGTCGGAACGAAGCTCGACCTGGCCGTTCAGACCGGGCAGCTCGACGGGGTCGGTGTAGACCTGGTCGCGATGTGCGCGAATGACCTCGTCGTACAGGGCGCCGAGCCGCTGTTTTTCCTCGACTACTACGTAACGGGGCGACTCGACGTGGACATAGCGACCCGGGTCGTCGAGAGCATATGCGAGGGCTGCCGCCTCGCGGGCGCGGCTCTGCTAGGCGGTGAGACGGCGGAGCACCCCGGTACTTTCCCGGTGGGCGAGTTCGATCTGGCCGGATTCTGTGTCGGAGTCGTCGAGAAAGGCCGGATCGTCGATGGACAGTCAGTCGCTGCCGGCGATGCTGTGGTCGGAATCGCGTCGAGTGGGCCGCACTCGAACGGATTTTCACTGATCCGGCGGATCGTCGCAGACGGAGGCCATGACCTCGACGGCGGGTTCGGTGACGGCACGCTCGCGAGCGCCCTCCTCTCGCCGACTCGCATCTACGTGAAAAGCATTCTGGCGCTGCTGGACTCGGTCGCCGTGCACGGTATCGCACACATCACCGGGGGCGGGATCAGCGAGAACATCGCCCGGGTCCTGCCGGCCACCCACGATGCAGAACTCGACAGGCACTCGTGGCAAGAACCCGCGATTTTCGACTGGCTGCGGCAGAACGGTCGCGTCGAACCCCAGGAAATGTGGCGCACGTTCAATTGCGGCCTGGGCATGGCCGTGATCGTGCCGCCGGATGCTGCTGACAGGGCCGTGCAGGCCCTGCGCGACGAGGGCGAGGATGCCACTGTCATTGGCACCGTCGTTCCCGGCCGAGGCGAAGTCCGCATTACCGGATGACAGTCACCGGCCAGTTTTCGCGCGTCGTCGTTCTCGTTTCGGGGGGCGGCACCAATCTTCAGGCCATCATCGACGATGTTCGCCAGGGCGAACTGGCCGTCGATCTCTGCGGGGTCATGGCCGACAAGCCGGACGCGTACGGACTGACGCGAGCAGCCAATGCGGATATCGAAACCGTCATCGTGGACTATGCAGCCTACGCGGACCGCGACACCGCTGAATCGGCCCTCCACGACGAACTGACGAAGATGTCCCCGGACATCGTCGTGCTCGCGGGCTTCATGCGGATTCTGCCCGACCGGATAGTGCGGGACTTCGAAGGTCGGATGCTCAATGTCCACCCGTCGCTGCTACCCAGGTATCCTGGCCTGGATACCTATAGACGGGCACTTTCAGCGGGAGATGAGTGGCACGGATCGACTGTGCACTTCGTCACGCCGGAACTCGACGCCGGTCCGGCGATCATACAGTACAGGGTCAGGATAAACGCCGGCGAAACGGTCGAGAGCCTTTCGAGACGGGTTCAGCGCGGCGAGTACCTGATCTACCCGAAGGCGATAGGCTGGCTGGCCGAGGGCCGGCTGGCGATGCGAGGCGACCACGCCACACTCGATGGTCGTCCGCTGGACGAGCCCGTAGTCATTGATGAGGTATCATAATGGGTCGATTAATCATGATGTTAGCAGCTTTTATTCTAGCTGTGACTCATGTGCACGCAGGCGACTGGCCGGAGCAACTCGAAGGCTTCGATGCCAAGTACAAGCTTCGGCGCGGCCCGCTCAGCGTCTCCGTCACAATGCAGCTGTTGCCCGACGAACAGCCGGGAGAATTCCGGTATTCGGTTACAAACAAGGCCAAGGGCCTTGCGAAGCTGTTCGTGAAGTCCGGGGCCGGAGAATCAACACGATTCGCGCTCGAAGACGGCCAGCCCAGGCCGCTCGAATATCGCCGAACGGATGGTAGCGGCAAGGATAAGGGCCTGTCTCAGGTGTCTTTCGACTGGCAGGACGCTTTGGCGTACGCGACCCATGATGGCGCCGAGGCCACTGTCGATATCGTGCCCGGCATGCACGATCGGCTCACAGCGGACATCGCCGCCATGCTGGACCTGAGGTCGGGACGCAGGCTCGTGTCGTACGACCTCATCGACAGGAACACGATTCGCACCTATCTGTTCGAGGAACTGGGATCGGAAAACATCGAGACCGCCGCCGGGCCTCTGGAAACTGTCAAGTATCGGCGGCAGCGTGAGGGCTCGAGCCGCAGTGTACTGATCTGGTACGCGCCCGAGCTGGGTTACCTGCCTGTCCGGGTCGAACAGCAGAAGGACGGCGAGACCACCTTCACCATGGCGCTCGAACGGATCCCGCCGCAAGAAGCCGTCGTCCAGGCGCGAAATCAGGCTTTGGGCAACGTCACGCCGCGCTGACCCTGGTACTTGCCGCCGCGGTCCCTGTACGAGGTCTCGCAGTCCTCGTCGGACTCGAAGAAGATCATCTGCGCCACGCCCTCGTTCGCGTAGATCTTCGCCGGCAGCGGCGTCGTATTGGAAAATTCCAGCGTGACGTGGCCTTCCCATTCCGGCTCGAGCGGCGTCACATTGACGNNGGGCGTAGGTCGACTTGCCGAGACAGATAGTCAGCACGTTTCGGGGGATCCGGAAGTACTCGACCGTGCGTGCCAGCGCAAATGAATTGGGCGGGATGATGCACACATCGGCTTCGCGATCGACGAAGCTGTCCTGATCGAACGCCTTGGGATCGACGACTGCCGAATTGATGTTGGTGAAGATCTTGAACTCGTCTGCGCAACGGACGTCGTACCCATAGCTCGACGTACCGTAGGAGACGATCCGACCGTCGCTGTTCTCGCGCACCTGCCCCGGCTCGAACGGCTCGATAAGGCCATGTTCCTCCGCCATACGCCTGATCCAGCGATCCGACTTGATCGTCATCACGAATCCTCGACTACGATGTTTGGGAAACTCGAAGCGTATCCGCGGCGCTGCATGGCGAGCGCCGCCGCCGCGCGCCGTGCGATGTCGCCGTAGGCGCTGGCGACCGGCGACCCGGGCTCGGCTGCAACCGTCGGCGTGCCGCCGTCTGTTTCGCGGCGTATACGGATGTCGAGCGGCAGCTGTCCCAGCAACGGCGTGTCGTAGTCAGCCGCCATGCGTTCTCCCCCGCCGCTGCCGAAAAGGTCCGCAACATTGCCGCACTCGGGACATACGTAAGTGCTCATGTTTTCGATAATGCCGAGTACCGGTACGTTGACCTTCTCGAACATGCGAAGCCCCTTGCGCGCGTCCAGGAGCGCAATGTCCTGCGGCGTCGTAACGATGATCGCCGCATTGACCGGCACGCGCTGAGTCAGCGTGAGCTGGATGTCGCCGGTCCCAGGCGGCATATCGACGAGGAGATAGTCCAGCTCGCCCCAGTTCGTCTGCGTGAGCAACTGCGTCAGCGCCTGGGTCACCATCGGTCCGCGCCATACCATCGGTTGTTCCTCGTCGATCAGGAATCCGATCGAACTGGCAGCGATACCGTGGCGGCGAATAGGCTCGAAACTGGACCCGTCCTCGCTGGTCGGACGCTCGGATCCGGCGCCCAGCATACGCGGGATACTGGGCCCGTATATGTCGGCATCGAGGATGCCCACCGCCGCACCGTCGGCAGCCAGTGCAAGGGCGAGATTTACCGCCGTCGTCGACTTGCCGACGCCTCCCTTGCCGGACGCGACCGCGACGATGTTACTGACGCCTTCGAGCGGCTTGACGCCCGTTGGCACAGCGCGCGGCTTTACCTGCCAGCTTATCGCCACAGATCGCGGGACGAGTCCGTCCGCTTCCAGACGCTGTCGCACCGCGGCAGCGATGTCATCGCGCACACCGTCGACCGGAAACCCGAATTCGATCTCCGCTGAAACAGCCGCCTCCGCGCCGTCGATTGAGACACGCGCACCGGTCGCACCGATATCGCAGTCCAGCCACGGCAGCTGGACGGCTTTTATCGCATCGATCCACGTTTGAGACGCCGCTTCATTCACACCTGATAGCCCTGATCCAGATGACCGAACCCCTGTCCGGGGCGGCATTGTACCCGAACGAACGATCGCGGCCCGGACGATCTGCGAACCGGGTTTTGCACCCGGCACGCTGTGGCATAATGCGATCGCGCGTCCGATCGATCGCGCGTGGCTACGTCCTGCTGATCCGCTGCACCGAAAATGAAACTATTCAGCTCACTCAAGGCAGAACGTGCTATCGCCAATCTCCTGGCCGAGCAGGACCCTCGCTCGGAAGAAGCACGCAAGGCGGCCGAAATCCTCGGCAAGCTGGGTGCCGGTGCGATTCCCAAGATCGTCGATGCGCTCGCCACCGCGAACAAGGAACAGACGGGGGCGCTGGCCGGCGCACTGACGGATCTCGCTACCAGCGAAANNGTGCCGCCTACGCGCTGCGCCTCAGCCAGGCCTACGATCCAAACAAGCTGCTGGACTGGCTGTCGAATGACGATATCTCCAAACCCGCTGTCATCGAAGTGCTTCGAGAGCACCGGAGCGAGCTCAACGTTCGCGAACTGATCCGGCATGCGTACGATCTTGGCCCGCGGGAACAGGCATCCCTCTTCAAGCTCATCGGTGAACTCAGCACCGACAGCCAGGTGCCGGATCTGCTGTCACGCCTCGAAGGTCGCGATCACACGGTCCGTATGCACCTGACCCATGTCGTCTCCAAATTCGACCGGCCCGATGTCGCTCGGGCACTGCAGACGCAGCTCGACGACGAGCACAAGGGCGTCAGGCGAACGGCGCTCGAAGCACTCGCGTCGATGTCCGCCGGGCACGATATCGAGAAGATCGCGGGGATGCTCCGGGATCCGGACATCGAGGTCCAGAACCGAGCCGTCGACCTGCTCGTCCAGCTCCGCCATCCGGACACGATTAAGTACCTCATCGACATCATCCAGGACGAGAGCGAGTTCACCAGACGCTCGGCTGTCGAGGTCCTCAACGAGATCGCCGAACCGTCATCGATCGGTCACCTCTTCGAGGCTTTGCGAGATGACGACTGGTGGGTTAGCACGCGCGCTGGCGACGCCCTTGCTGAGATCGGTGGCCCGAAGGTCATCGAGCCGGTCCTCGAACTCGTCAGTCATGACGACGAACGCATCAGACGGGCGGCAGTCGAGATCCTGATCAAGGCCAGGGACGAGAAGGCCGTCGCGCACCTGATCGGCGCGACGAGAGATACAGACTTCATGGTCCGCGAGCGAGCCGTCGATGCGCTGGGTGAGATCGGCAGCCGCAAGGCTGTGCGACCACTCCTGGGCATGCTCGGGGAAGAGACGACGCTTCTGCCGGCGGTCGTTCGGGCGTTGGGGAAACTCGGTGACGAGCAGCTCGTCCCGCGCCTGCTGCCACTCGCCATCCGCGGTGAGAAGGAGGTCGCGGTCGCTGCCATCGGTGCCGTAGCGGCCCTCGCCGGCGACACCACGATGGACAGCGTGCGCGCTGCCTTCAGCCAGCTAAAAGGCTCGAACGAAATCTCGGTAGCTCAGGCAGCGGCGGAGGCACTGAGCCGGATCGAAGCGGCCGAACACGCATTCGAGTCGCAGATCCAGCAGACGGCTCAGGTTGCCGGCGGTACCGTCGCCGCGCCGCCGCCCCCGCAGACCATGCTGACCGGGAACGAGTCACTGACGCAGATCGCGGCCGGTGCCCAGGCTACGCTCGACATCTCGACGCTCACCGAAGGCGACGTGATCGAGGGACGTTATGCGTTCATCAAGAAAATCGGCAAAGGTGCCTTTGGCACCGTGCTGCTCGTCGAGGATACGATGGTCAACGAGCAGGTCATCCTCAAGTTCCTCAATCCGAACGTCAGCTCCGACGAGGAGATGCTCAAACGATTCATTCACGAGCTTCGCTACTCCAGAAAGATCACACACCGGAACGTCATCCGGATCTACGATTTCGTTCAGCTGGGCGGCATCCACGCGATTTCGATGGAGTACTTCCCGTCGCATACGCTGGGCCATGAGATCCAGGCTCAGCGGCCGTTGCCTTTCGACAAGGCGCAGAGCTGGGCCGCCGATATCGCCACCGGTATGGCCGTGGCTCACCAGGTCGGGATCGTCCACCGTGACCTCAAGCCGGCCAATCTCCTGATAAACGACGAGGGTCTGCTGAAGATCGTCGATTTCGGCGTTGCCGCCGCCGCCAGGAGCGGCGACACGCAGCTGACCAAGACCGGCTACGTGATCGGTTCGCCCAAATACATGGCGCCGGAACAGATTCTCGGCAAGAAGGTCGACAGACGCGCCGACATCTACAGTCTCGGCGTCATCATGTACGAGATGCTGACCGGGTCGCCGCCGTACGCGAAGGGCGACCAGATGTCGGTCATGTACCAGCACGTACAGGGCAAGGCGCCGCCTTGCGAGACGGTCAATCCGGACATCCCGGCCCATCTGGCAGCAGTCGTCCGCAAAGCCATGGCCGTCGACAAGGAAAAGCGCTTCGAGACGATGAAGGAGCTCAGGAACGCGTTGCTCGCCGGCTGACCGCGTCCGGGGTATCAACCACCGAAATGTTGGTACCATTGCGTTGATCCAGCGCCCGCGGTATCCACATGGCACGCATCGACGCTTTCCTCAAACTCGGTCTTGCACAGGGCTGTTCCGACGTCCACCTCGCGGTCGGCGTTCCGCCGATGCTGCGCATGAACGGCGACCTGATGCCGATCAAGTTCCGCGAACTCGGCAGCGCCGAACTCGAGGGCTATGTCGAGGAGATCCTGACCCCGGCGCTCCGCGAACGCCTGGACCGTGGCAGGGACCTCGATTTCTCGTACGTCAGCGAGGAAGGGGCCCGCTTCCGGGTCAATGTGTACCGCAAGGATTCGGGAATCGGCGCAACCCTGAGATTCATTCCGGGCGACGTGCCAGCCCTCGAGAGCCTCGGCCTGCCGGATATCGTTCGCAAGCTCTGCGACAACCATCAGGGCATGATCCTCGTGACCGGTTCGACCGGCACCGGCAAGTCCACGACGCTCGCCTCGATGATCGACCATCTGAACAAGACGCGTGGACTCAACATCATCAGCCTCGAGGATCCGATCGAATTCGTCCACCCCAGCAAGAAATCGCAGGTCATCCAGCGTGAACTGGGCACACATGTGCCGAGCTTCGCTGCGGGGATCCGCGCATCGCTGCGCGAGGACCCCGACGTGATACTCGTCGGCGAACTCCGCGATGCGGAGACCATCTCCATGGCCATGACCGCAGCCGAGACGGGTCATCTCGTACTCGGCACGCTGCACACGACGGGCGCCGTCAAGACGATCGACCGCATCATCGACGCGCTGCCGGGCGAGGAACGCGAGCAGACCAAGGGATTCCTGGCCCAGAGTCTGAAGGCGGTAATTACGCAAAACCTGATCAAGACGCGTGACGGACACGGGCGATCCGCGGTGCTCGAAGTCATGGTGATGACCAGAGCCATTGCCAAGTTGATCCTCACCGATCAGTCGCACCAGATCCCGGCCCAGCTACAAACCGGGCGAGACCTCGGCATGCAACTCATGGACCAGGCACTGCTCGAAGGCATCAACGAGCGTCGCATCGATCCGGACGATGCTTTCCGTTACGCGACGGACAAGAATCTGTTCCAGAAATTCGTGACCGACACGAGCGTGCTGCCGAAATTCGAACTGAGCTGACACGTTCGCTGCGGGGCGCTGCCCTGTTAAGATTAGCGACCATTCTGACGTCGCGGCCGCTCGCGTGAACCAGATCGACAAATACCTGAACGAACTGGTTTCCAGCCAGGGATCGGATCTCCACTTCATCGCGGGCGAACCCGCGCGATTCCGCGTTTTCGGCGAGCTGTCCGCCGCCTCCCCGGATGCGCTTCTGCCCGATCGCGTCCAGGAGATCCTGCTGGAGATCATGCCGTCCAAGGCAACCCGAGAATTCGACAGCGCGGACTCCGCGGATTTCGCTTACAAGATGGACGATGCCGGTCGATTCCGCGTCAACGTCTTCCGCCATCTCGGCGGCATGGGTGCTGTCTTTCGCGCGATCCCGTCCCGCGCCAAGACGCTGGACGAACTGAACATGCCGGAAGCGGTCGCCAACATGTGCAAGCACACGCAAGGCATGATCCTCGTGACCGGCAAGACCGGTTCGGGCAAGTCGACGACGCTCGCTGCGATGATCGATGAGATCAATGCGCGCGTTAAGGGACACATCCTGACCATCGAAGATCCGATCGAGTTCGTG
>JABAHO010000435.1_pt3 | contig 12395 bp, 12 predicted proteins | sample 7062071 | NCBI WGS metagenome assembly JABAHO01 (sample SAMN14534356, study PRJNA622989) | marine sediment metagenome | biome: marine biome [ENVO:00000428]; feature: marine pelagic biome [ENVO:01000023]; material: deep marine sediment [ENVO:00002113] | place: India: Gulf of Kutch | collected...
AATGCCTGCGATTAGTAGACCGTATGTGCAGATGGTTATGAGCGGAATATGGAGTATCAGATTCCAGAGGGTGTATCCGGACATTATGCCTGCATCCTGTGTGGTTTCTGAGAAGCAGTAGCCGCAATCTCGGCACAGGCAGCGTTGTACGTCGCCATGGCGCGTCTGGCGGGCGGACTAAAGAGGAGGAGGCCCAACCTGTAGGTCATTTGTGATGTCGTTCCACTAGACTCTTGAGATTTTTGATGCTCTTATTTTCAGTCGGTCCTCGTCAACATAGGTGCACGGCCATTTTGCTGACTCACTCAACTATCCTCTTGAGGAAAAATTCCCATGGTTCAATAATTTCAGAATATTTATCCGCGTTTTTCCTGGCATAATTTCTTGCTAGGAAGAGTAGAGCAGATAGCTCGATGATTCGCCGTTTACTTCTTGGAGGTCCTAGAANNGTACTCAGCATGTTGAACAATGAATAGATTGTCACGAACAATCGCAAAATCTCTGCCATACCGATCCTTGAGGTCTACACAGTAGGCGTGATCCTCTCCTCGTGGAATATATGGATCAAAAGGAAGCGACCTGAAAACCTTTTTGCCTAATATCATTGCGCCGCCTAAGGCATGATCGGGCATTAGAACTAGCCTCTGTTGTTGATCGGTGAGAAATGAACGTTTAAGAAACGAGTTCATACCGGTCAAGATTGAAGTTGGCGTAAGCTCGTCATAGATATGCCTTCCTTTTTTCTCCGAGAGCCGTAAATTTTCGTACAGCCCAGAGACGGCAACAATCTCTTTTCCATCCACTGTTCTTCCAATAAGTTGAAGTGCAGCTGTCAACCTTTCAGGCTTGTTCAAGTAGCAATCATCATCTAGAAAAACGATTTTGTCAGGGGCGAAAGCTCTGCACGCGCAGTAGATTCCGAGGTTGCGCGTCGTTGAATAAGGACTGAAAGACTTCGAAAGGATTGCAGAAAAACTCCCTCTGAACAGCGCCATTTTGGAAAGGGATTTCGCAAACTCGATAAATGGAGAGTCTAATCCAACACACGTCTTTACGATTGATCTCCCGCGCGCGCAATCGATTTTTTTCAGAAGACCCTCTACTTCTAGCCTCGCCTCCAAAGAGCTCTTGTGTTCATGAGTATCTCCATAGGAAAGAAGGAGGCTCTCTATACTCTCGAAGTTTTCAACTGAACTATCATCAATCAGAACAAGTGACAGTGACGGTATTCCTGAGCGAAAAATCGAATCTATTAACCGCTCTACCTGCAGAGGTCTGTCTCTGGTTATCACAACAACGGCTACTTTCATGAAAGTCCCTACGCCATCAACGACATAATTGATCACTAGCAAACATGAAATGAGTTTCCCTCACTTTCCTCCGCTTTCCACCAAGCAAGCTTTTGAGAGTTCGTGTTCCCCTATTAGCGGTATAGTCCTCGCCCAAAGGTTCTGGAAATCGAAGTAGTCTCTGCAATGTTTCTCAGCGTACTGGGGAACGTCCGACAAAGACGCTTTGATGTTCTTCAAGTATTCCATGGAATCTTCAGTACGAGATTCCAATACTGAATGAATAGCTGAGAGAAAGCCTGAAACAATGAACTTGAACATCGTGTTTCGTCTCAGAAAATATCCTGGATACGGTTCAAGCGACTTCGTACGAAGGGGAGATACTCCTGTTATATGTCTTTGATATTGCAGTTTCCTTCGCGTATAAGCAAATCTGTACACATCCTGTCGCATTTCCGACCAATGCTTTGCTACATACGCTGGAAAGTGCCGCACCCACAACTGGTTGTCCAGCAAGAACGCGAAACCGTGCATTCTAGCATTAACTAACATATCCATATCTTCTCCTCTATGTATGTAGGGATCAAACGGAACCTTCTCAAACAATCTCTTGTGAAGCACCATATTTCCGCCAAAGGCAAAAGGTGTTTCTTCTAGTCTGGCACTCCCTTCGATAATTTCGAACGCTTCATTCATCTTTCTCCTTTTCCGCCACCCCGTCTTCCACCATTCTCGGGCACTATCCTTCAGCCAATAAGAACCTGTAGGACCAATGTAGCCTCCTGTAACGCCTCCAATGATCTTTCCTTTGAATTTTTTGCCCACAAACTCTGTACATTTCTGGAAGAATCGTTCGTCCGCAACCACCTCATCGTCATCTAAGAAGATGACTGCTTCAGATCCTAAGATCCGGCTAATGATTAGACCGGTGTTTCTTACATTAGAATAGCCTATCAAGTTAGGGGAAAGAGCAGATTTTAGCAAGACTCCCTTCTTAAGGCGAGAAAAGAGAGAATCTAACTCAGAGGAAGAGAAGGAGACAATTCTCAATCTGTGCTTATGTTTTCCTAGAATAGATTCTGTTTTTTCCTTCGCTGCCCTCTCCAACTCTTCATGCGTCACTACCACCAAAACAACTATGCTTGGAACTTCTACACCTTTGTTACATAGTTTCTCAAGGCTTCCTAGCAACCTTGGCAACGTTCCTGGCTCAGTTATGAAAGTTGGGTGGTCATATATGGCGATCGGCTTTTGCTTTAAAGAAAGCTGATGAGGACCGCTCGTCCAATAGGTTGGTATTACTAAAGTAGTTTTCACGCTTAGTTCTTCCAGTGACCAACAGTTCTGTAACCATTATCACTCTGTGTACTTAGATAGTTTTTTACATTTCTTTGTATATGGATAGGAAAAGGGGTTCCAAACAAATTTTATGCATGGGGCGAAATGTTTGAGAAGGTCAAAAGGTTCAGCCTTGTCCGACAGCGCATGGAGAAAGCTCGAATCGTTAGAAAGTGTTAGTATTGTTATCGGAATCCCTTCATACAATTGCGCCCAAACCATCAATTACGTAGTATATCAAGTTGCAAAGGGATTAGCAGAAGCATTCCCAGACAGAAATGCCGTAATCATTGTTTCTGATGGAGGTTCATCAGACGGAACATTGGACGTTGCGAAAGCAATGAGAGTACCTTGGCATACAAAAATCTTCCCTGTGCAATACGTTGGTATTCCTGGAAAGGGAACAGCGCTGAAAGCTATCTTTGAAGCTATGATTCACCTTCACGCTGAAGCCGTAAGTGTGATAGATTCAGATCTGAGAAGCATCGTACCCCAATGGGTGGAACTCCTTGTTTCACCGACACTGAAGGGAACTGGACTCGTGACTCCTCTCTACACACGACACAAGTATGATGGCACGATAACAAATTTTCTGTGTTATCCATTTACAAGAGCTCTCTATGGCAAAAGGATTAGGCAGCCTATAGGCGGAGATTTCGGGCTTTCAAGGAGATTGGTGGAGAAGCTTCTAAGTTCCAGTCTATGGAATACTCCCTATGTTCCGCGTTTCGGAATAGACATTTTTGAAACCCACACGGCTCTAGGCGAAGGCTTTGAAGTCAAGCAAGCTTTTCTGGGTTCCAAAGTTCATGAGACCAAGGATCCATCTGAACAATTGGCGTCTATGTTTCAAGAGGTGGCTGGTGCAATGTTCTCTTGCACAGAGATTTATGAAAACATCTGGCGCAACATTCAGGGAAGCAAACCAACTGAAGTAATGAAACAGCATTTTCCTACAATCGAGCCGGAAGAGGTTCAGGTAGATCTCAAGAAGCTACTTCAAGGATACAAAGCGGACTTTCAAATGTTTAAGCACACTTACAGGAAAGTGCTGGAGGCTGAGTTATTGCGCGATTTCCAAATCCACCACTTGAAAGAGGGACATTTTCATTTTTCAAGCGAGGATTGGGCAAAATGCGTTTATTCATTTGCAGCTGCTTTCAGGAAGGAGAAGAATTCTAGGAGACAGAATAACCTACTGGAGGCGCTTAGAAATCTTTGGAGAGGCAAACTGACCAGTTTCATATCTGAAACTACGGGATTCAATATGGAAGAGGCAGAGATGGAAATAGAGAAAGAGGCAGATGTTTTTGAGGAACTCAAACCATGTCTGCTCGACAATTATTAGAGACTAATCACGGCGGCTCTCATATTGGAAAGTGGAGTGCGTTTTAACCTTAAAGTTAAAGAGGCAACTTGAGCTCTAGTCAGTTGGTGCACCCTTGCAAATCGCAATTCTGCGTTGTACTCTCCATAAAGGATCAGGCCAAGTGATCCATATATCTGAGCTTGCGAGGGGTCTGCGAAGTCTAGGTCACAATGTTGTTGTTTTTTCTAGAGAAGTGGAAATAGAGGATGTGGAGATACCCATCCAAGAACTCAGCTTCCAAGGAGACCACATTCCGTTTGTCAGAAATCTCGTTTTCCCTTTCAGGTGTTTACCTTCCTTTAAAGAATTTGACATTGTGCATTCTCAGTATCATCCCGCCATCTTCGCGGGCAACTTAGCTAAAAGAGCGTTGGGGAAACCGCACGTATTCACTTATCATGGTTTTGCTCCCGTCGGGATTTGGAGGAACCCTAGACAGCAAATGAAGATGGTGGACCATCGCTTCGGAACATTTCTGGCTCTCCGTTTCGGGGTTGATAGAATAATAACTGTTAGCCGGTATTTGAAAAGGCGATTATTGGATTCATACAAGGTCAATGAAGAAACGATTCATGTAATCTATAATTGCATAAACACGGAGAGGTTCAACCCCAAAGTTGAAGGTGATGAGATCAGGCGTAAATACGGCTTGAGTGATGCTCCTACCATTTTATACTTGGGTAGACTAGCGCCCTATAAAGGAGTCCACTACCTGATTAAAGCTATACCTCTGATCCTGCAAGCAAAGCCAGAAGCGAAATTTCTCATCGCAGGCTCAAGACGTTATGATATGTTAGATCTTCCCAGAATGGCAGAGTCTCTGGGTGTTAGAGAATCTGTCATCTTTACAGGATTCGTCCCAGACAAGCTCGTTCCAAAGTTCTACGCTTGTTGCGACATTTTCTGTTATCCCAGCCTATGGGAAGGATTTGGATTACCGGTGGCGGAAGCAGGGGCAACAGGTAAACCGGTTGTTGCTTTCCGGATATGTGCGATTCCTGAAGTGGTTGAAAACAAATCCACGGGTCTACTCGTCGAACCAGATCACACTCAACTAGCAGAAGCGGTCATTGCCTTGTTGGAGGATGAGAAAATGCGCAGAAAAATGGGGCAAGAGGCCAGGAATAGAATTTCCCGGCTATTTTCTTGGCGTAACATGGTGGAAAAGACGCTCAAAGTATACGAAGAGGTTTTGTGAGTGATAGAACTGCAGAAACGCAAAGGTGTGCGGGCGCTGGCGGTCTTTGATATGGATGGGACGTTGTTAGAATCCCGCAGCATAGATGTGTTATGTCAGAGATTTGGGTTGGAGACAAAACTCGGAGAGATAGACAGGAGATCGGAGTCACTACATGGTTATGAAGTAAGTGAGGCCGTTGCACAGTTGTTCGCAGGGATGAGAACCTCTGATCTCGAAATGGCTTTTGACAACATTAAGATTGTTAGTGGAGCGAAGGAGTTTATTGGCTTGCTACGGAGAACCAGATTCCTAACTGCTATAGTCACTGATTCATACACCTTTCTAGCGTCGAGGTTGGCAGAAAAACTTGTGGTCGACATGGCTTTGGGAAACAACCTTGAATCAGTTAATGATGTGATCACTGGAAGGATAATCATGCCATTGGGTTGGGAGAAAAAGGAGAACTGTCGGAAAAAGGCTGTCTGTAAGCTACATGCGATGTATGAGCTTGCACAGAAAAACGAAATCGGATTGGACAACACTTTGGCAATTGGAGACTCTAAAAGTGACCTCTGCATGATCGAAAGAGCTGCAATGGGGGTGGCTTTTAGGCCTAAAGACCCTGAGGTTGCCAGAATTGCAGACTTGGTGGTTCTCAAAGATTTTTTTGAACTTGCTGAGAAACTGAAACCCTTTTTAGACCGGTTCCAGTAGAGTAGTTCGAAAGGGAATGCGTACAAGTTCTGAAAAGATACTTGATCTAGGCGATTACACTACCTTTGGTTTGGATAGCTGTCTTAAGGATAAGACGGAAACCATGGTTTTGGATGAAGGTGGCCTCTAATCACCGTTAGCCATTTCCCTAATTATTCCAACACGATTTGGAAGTGAAGAAGGACGTGAGATTGAACGAGAAACATTAAAGAAGATACTTTCTGAGTGCAGCGAACTGGTTGATGTTGGCTACCTTGATGAAATCGTAGTGATAGATGCTACACGAGACAAAAATGGCAAACGTGACTTTCGTGTGCTTCAAAACGTTGTAAAAGTAGCTTATGAGGAAGTTGGACTTTTTAGAGAGCAAGTTCATCTACTCAACAAGTATGGTAGCGAAAATGAGAAGGGAAAACGAGGCTTAACTGACTTTTTCGTCAAAGTTGTACATCAATTTGACGACAACATTCCAAAGGTCTTAGCAAAATTCGGAGTCTTCGGAGTCACGGGAGTATTTGGTGTTCCCTACGGTAAAGGAGCGGGATTGTGGCTTTCAGTCCCTATCGCTGGGGGAGATATTTTATGTTTTGTCGATTCAGACATCCTGAACTTCAAGAAGGAATTTGTCACTGCCTTGTGCCATCCAATCGTCTATTCGTGGAATCTTAGGAAGGCAGCAACAAAGTTTGTCAAAGCATACTACACGAGGTTGACCAAGACTCCCGACCTCTCTTCCGAGGAAGCTATTCTAGGAGGACGAGTTTGCCGCCTATTTGCGCTTCCTCTAATACAATCAGTCACAAGTTCTCTAGATCTATACGGCCCTTTGAGAATGATTAAGTACCCGCTCGCCGGAGAGTTCGCGGTTTCGAGGGATGCCATTGAAGGATTAGATTTGTCGTCGGCATACTCTGTTGAAATGTATTTGTTATTTCAGTTGCTTGATCTAGTTGGGAGCGCATCGATGGCTCAGGTTGATTTGCAAGTTTACAACCACATCGGCCAGAAATTCCTGAAGCTGGAGAGCTTAGCCCATCAGGTTGGAACCTGCATCGTAGGAAGAGTCACTGAGAAGAGAGAGAAACCGCTTACTGACCATGAGAGTAAGCAGATTCTTCGTTCCTACGAGAAGAGCGCAAATCAAATGATCAAGAAATCTCAAAAGTGGATCTCTAGACTCCGAAAGTCCATGGAACCTAGAGTTCCCAAGAAGCTGATTTATTCTATAGAAGAAGACGAGAAGCGTATTCAATGCTTCCTCAAAGTACTGGAAAGTATTCTTAGCGAAAAAGCAAAAGAGAGAATTATCTCGCTTCCTTCTTGGGACACAATAAGGGCGAAAACGGGGAACTACTTCGTTCTTAGGGAAATGCTCAGAAGAAGAAGCAATCAGAGTACGTGGTCTCGATTGAAAGAATGTGGTCTCATAAGACGACCGCCAACTCTACGTGGGTAACCTTTATAAATTTCGCATCTTAGTGACTCTGGATTCGGGAATGGATTCTGGCTTCACAAGTTTGATAATTGTTTGCTAGAAAAAGGAGTCAGACGTAGAGTGGGTACAATGTATTTCCGCGGATAATGAGAAGAGGCGATAAAATCAAGATCGGTATGATCCATTACACATGTCCTGAAACCGAGAAAAGTGGAGTTACAACAGTCATTAGAAACCACGCGATTCATCTAGCAAATCTTGGAGACGATATTACGCTTATTTACGGCAAGGGTGGCGGCCTCGAAGGAACGAGAGAAATCTACATTGAAGAACTTAACCCGGATCACCCTGAAATCTTGAAACTCCAAGAGAAAATCCTCAACGGAAAACTGGATGAGACGAACAAAAAAGGCTTCGTCGGGATTAAAGAAAATTTGAAGAAGAAGATCCGAGATGCTATTAGAGGACTGGACATAGTTATAGTTCACAATATCCCATCAATGGTATTTAATTTCGCAGCAACAGTTGCTCTGAACGAATTGGCAGAGGAAAGTGGAAGTAAGTTTATCTTCTGGATCCATGACTCCATTGTCTTGCGTCAAGAATGGAAGAAGTCTTTGAAGACTTGGCCCTTCACAGCACTCCATTATCAACACCCGAATGTTTCCTACGTAACGATTACTGAATTTAGGGCGAAACAGCTTTCTCAGATACGAGATGAACATTACAGATTGAGAGATGTTAAGGTTATCCCAAACGGCATCAACGTGGGAGAATACGAAAGGCTTGATGAGACAACCATTAAACTCAGAGAGAAGCTGAGCTTGAGATGGGAAGATTACGTGATTTTGATGCCGATAAGAGTTCTTCCGAGAAAAAACATCGAGTTAGGATTGAAAATTATTTATGAACTAAAAAAGCTTGTGGGAGAACGACGTGTAAGACTTGTAATCACTGGTCCGTCAGATCCTCAAGCGCGGGCACATTCGCAGAGATATGTGGATTACTTAGACAAGATGAAGAAGAAACTAAACATTGAAGACGACATTTTGTTGATTCACGATCTGATATCCTTCAGAAGACTATACAAAAACAACGAAATAGTAAGATGGGGAATCGCTGACGCCTATGCACTAGCTGACTTGGTTTTAATCACAAGTAAAGAAGAGGGTTTCGGCTTGCCAGTTTTGGAGGCGGGAGTGGCAAGAAAACCCCTTTTCGTAAGCAGGATTAAACCCTTCGAAGAAATACTAAAAGAAGGCATCGAGGCGCACATGTTTGGACTGAATGAGAAACCCGCTAACATCGCCTTTAAGATCTTCAGATACTTCCTGAATGATACTATCCAATACAACTTCAACAATGTTATAAGAAAACACCGTTGGAGCCTCATAGTTCAGGAGAAAGTTCTTCCCTTCATCAGAGAGGCTGCTGAGGCTGCGTAGCCTGTCGCACAAACAGAAACATGTTCTCACAGGAAGGGCATTTGAGACATCTTGATGAAACGCCTGCGCGAGCATCGAGACTGACATCAAACTACACAGAGGACAAGCGACTCGTTCAACAATACTGTAGGCTGACGACAATCCAGACCTTTTTTATCAATTCATTGTACCTGTTTCTTATGGTGACCTCTATTACACCTGCGACCTCTGCTACTCCCCTCTGAGTTCGATAATCGCTAATGAGTTTTGAAGCAACGTAGCAAGATGTTGCGGCAACACCTTTAGCTGCTCTACCAGATGTTAGCCTAAGCTCCCTTGCAGCTTGAAGTATCTCGTAGCTCACTCCTTCAATCTCTCCACTTAGACCAAGCTTGCTGCAGGATTCGGCTATATAATTGCGAGCCTTCTGAGGCGATACAACATAACCAAGGTTTCTACCAATAACCGGTAGTAGCGCGCAACATCCAATTTGGCGATGCCCGCTGCTTGGGCTAACTCATCGAGGGTTCTTAAGAGCTTGCACTGACGGCAAGCTAGGTACACGGCAGCGGCAGCCATCGCTCGAACTAATCTGCCACGTGTCAGGTGTTTCTTAACGGCTTTGCGCTACATAATAGCGCTGTTTCGAGAATGCTCTTTGGCAGATTAAGGGGGTCTGCAACTCTGTGAATTTCGGATAAAGCTGCAGTGAGGTTTCTTTCTGCGTACCCGGAGAGGTGGATTCGCCTCTGCCACCGACGAAGTCGAATAGCTGGGCCTTTCTTTCAGAAGGATAACCGCGGATGTCACGTCGTTCAATGTTTGTGGATAGACCTTTGCCGTGAATCGCAAACGTGTAGCGGGCTCCAACCTTAGCTCTCTTTGTGTACTGTTCAGGGGTGAAGGCACGCCACTCCGGTCCTCTATCCATAATCTTCGTGGTGATGACAAAACCGCAGGTCGTGCACACGATTTCTTCGCTTGATTGATCATGTACAAGCAACGAACCATCACATTCAGGACATCTTTCAACTGGAGGTGATTCCAAACCAGCTCTTTGGTCAGCGGTTGCTATCTACCCTACGCTCTCGTTATGTGCCCAATCAGCCATTCTGAAAGCGCGTCTGCCTTCTCCTCAACAACACCCTGTAGGGCCCGCCCGATGTCATACACAAACAAAAGAACAACTCCTAAAACGACGAATGTCGTAATTGTTTGAAGCGAGCTTCCAACGTCACTCAAATCATTAAAGAAAGGAGATATCGCTGCTGAGCACAGAATGGTAGCGACTATAGCAATAGAATCCTTCATAATCCGTTCTCGAGCCTTGCCTCCTTTTATGCCTAGGCGTCTCAAAAAGGGTCTTATCGTTTTGTCGCCTATTTGCACGGCGTTCAGCAAAGCTCTCACCAGAAAAATCCCTGCAATAAACAGCATTGAATATTCTACCAAGAATCCGCTTTGCTGGTTAAGACTGCCTAATGCATGTGGAGTGACGATGCTAGTCTGCCAAAAGGTCAAAGCTAACAGCAGGTTAGTTACCAACTTGAAGATACTACGGTTGATTTTTCCTTTTACAGGATTCACACTCATCTAATCCAATATGATTTCGCTTGCTTATTCTCGCCGACGCCTGATATGTATCCACAGCACAATAACGTTCGTACATCGTACGTGGCCGACGATCAGGAGATACTAAAGCAACGACGCTGCTATCTTCTCATGACGTTTTATAAACCTTGTCTCTGATTGAAATCGATTGCGCATCCAATAAACAGGCAATCCTACTGCTTGGTCGTCAGAGTCTTGCCGCCAGCCTTCTCAATCTTCTCGGCACCGGACTTAGAGCATGATTCCGCTCGTACAATGAAAGGATGAGTAACTTGTCCTTTTCCAAGCAACTTGTCGTGGCCAAGACGATTTAGATGAACCGTTATTCTGTTCTTTGCTTTTCTGACCTGCTTGTTGTCCAGAAGCCTGTGAATTTGCGCGTCCAGTTTCTCAACGTTGATTGCACATTTCATCGTATGGGTCCGTTTGTGCTTGCATAGCCCTGCATTCCCGTGCCCGCCTCTTTGGCCACCTCCTATATGTTGGCCCAGTTGACTGTATCCGTAAGTTCTTGATCCGCGTTTTTTCCTTGTTTTTTCTTTTTGGGTGGCAGTTTCTATGACCCTGCCTGCGATTTTGAGGGTGCTCTGTGTGTAACTAGTCTGTGCTCGCGAATGGCATCTGACTTCTTCTATCGACACATTCCCAAAGCTCAAATACTGATCATTCTTGTGCCTTTTCAATCGCTAGAAGCTTCGCCAAATCTCTTTCCAAGAAGCTTATCCACCCTTGCTCTAAATGAAAACTAGCATTATCGCTAATCAGCCGAACATCACACGAATGGCTGCCATCAACATAGCCCTTGCAGTCAGACTCCTTTGCCGGAACCTGACCACATTTCGCCTTACACAAGTTCTCTATACACCCTTCGATTGTCACGTAAAGCTGTTCCACCTCAAAATGAGGGGTAATTCGCTCCGAAACCGCCTCGATGTTTTCTCTCTCCATTTCACTTTTAGCTGCTTCTGTGAACCGCTTTCCAATAAGAATGCCTTTATCATAATTTCGTTTCTCAAGAACCTCATTCATCTCCCTGACAGTATCGACCCCAATGAACCCTGACTTTGAATCCGACTCAGTTATCACCCGTATCAATATTTTATCATCCGACTCAGAAGGTGAAACCGTGTAATCTACCCTTCGTTCATTCCTTCGAGTCTGACCGCTTTCATAATCTCTAACCGCCGAAATCACCTCAGCTTTCTCAACGAGCCCTACTTCACTCACCACTTCACCTCCTCACAGCAGTACTCCCAGAACCGTTCACCTGAACGAGTTTCATCTTCATACCCTCGACTACGCTTGCACTTCTGCACCATGGATACCTCACGTGAGCAAGGGTGCTCTGACATTCTACAACATCCAGTATCTGAGGCTGCAAAAACACGCAAAACTCGAATTGCTGGAATTGCACCTCTATATATACTATACTCATAATCGTTTAAAAGGCATTCTCGCGCGCGCGTGCTCAAGGAGTCCTCCAACTGTACAGCTCGACGGCGCGTGTAATGGCTTATTTCTGATTGGAATATTCATATCACATTTTAATACGTCATGTGTTCAATCATACTCTTGGCGAATCTCATGTCCGAAGACTCGTCTCCGCTGGATCCGGCTGTCGTCGAATCGCAGCTGAAAGGAAAAACACTGATAGTATACTGGCACATGTTGCGGTCTCCACGCTCCAAAACTGGAGTCAGAGAGATCCAGCGCACACTTGGCTTTTCAAGCCCGAGCGTAGCTGCACATCATTTGGATAGACTCCTTTCGCTTGGCTTGATAGAAAAAACAGGAACCGGCGAGTACTTTTTGGCACAAGAGGTTAAAGTGGGCTTGCTTCGATTCTTCACACGACTCGGTCGATTTCTCGTTCCACGCTACCTGTTCTACTCTGTTTGGTTTTCAACCATGCTGACGGTTTATATCATATTCTATGGCCACACTTTCAGCATCCACAACATAGTCGCCTTGATTTTCGGCATTGCGGCTTCGCTTGTTCTATGGCTTGAAACCGTTAGGCTTTGGAGGGAAAAGC
>JABAHO010000890.1_pt1 | contig 12391 bp, 11 predicted proteins | sample 7062071 | NCBI WGS metagenome assembly JABAHO01 (sample SAMN14534356, study PRJNA622989) | marine sediment metagenome | biome: marine biome [ENVO:00000428]; feature: marine pelagic biome [ENVO:01000023]; material: deep marine sediment [ENVO:00002113] | place: India: Gulf of Kutch | collected...
CCAACGAGCCCCAGCCCCGGCCGCGAGCCGCTGGTGGGCCTCTTTGACATCATGGGGCACCAAGTCACCATCGTCGGCAATCACCTCAAGAGCAAGGGAGGCGACGATCCGCTGTACGGCGTCAACTGGCCGCCCATCCGCGTCACCGAAACCCAGCGCAAGGGCCAGGCCCAGACNNACCATCTTGGACGAAGACTCGAACGCACTGGTCATGGTGGCCGGCGACCTGAACGACTTCCAGTTCAGCGAGCCGGGCGAAGGACCAGACAACCCGGTGGCTATCCTGGAAGGCGGCCCCGGCGAGGTCCCGCTCACCAATCTGCTCAATTTCGAGAAACCAGCCGAAACCTGGACCTTTGTCTTCGACGGCAACGCCCAGGTGCTGGACCACATGCTGGTCAGCCCGGCGCTGCTGGACTACTTCCAGGCTGCCGACGTATTGCACTTCAACACCAACACGCCGACGTTGTTGCTGGAAGGTGACTCCAACAGTCCGCTCAGCGCCTCGGACCACGACCCGCTCGAGGGCCGCTTCAAGCTCAAGTAGCAGGCGCTTGGGGCTAAATGTTACCCAATAAGCGCAAACCCAGCGGGCGCTGCTCATCCTGGCAGCGCCCGCCGGAAAAAAAATTCAGAAAGGAGTTCTAACAGTGAAAAAGCGGTTAACAATCTATGCCATACTGGTCAGCGTGTTGCTCATCAGCATGGTGGCGCCAGGCTCGGCGCTGGCCGGCCCCCCAGACCCAAAGGAGGTCCACTTCTACCTGACCATCTTGCACAACAACGACGGCGAGTCGCAGGTGATCAACGCCGGCACCGACTTGGAGGACTTTGGCGGCGCGGCCCGCTTCAAGACCGTCGTCGCCAATTTGAAGTGGGAGGCCATCCATGGCCCCTGGACACAACGGGGCGCCAAGCGCGGTGTGCTGATGATCTCCTCCGGCGACAACTTTATCGCCGGGCCGGAGTTCAACGCCAGCCTGGTGAATGGGGTGCGTGCCCTTCTACGACACCATCGCCATGGAGCTGATCGGCTACGACGCGGTCAGCTTCGGCAACCACGACTTTGACTTCGGACCCGACGTGCTGGCTGACTTCCTGGACGGCTACATGGACCCGCCGCCCTACCTGGGTGCCAACATGGACTTCTCGGGCGAGCCGGTGCTGCGGGCCTACGTGGATGCTGGCGTCATCGTCCCCGCTACCATCGTCAAAGAGCGGGGTGAGCTGATTGGGCTGATCGGGATCAACACCCCCAACCTGCCATTCATCTCCTCGCCGCGCAACGTGGTGGTCTCGGACGACCTGGTGAACATCGTCCAGGGACAGGTCGACATGTTGGAGGCGCAGGGCGTGGACAAGATCATCCTGGCCGGCCACCTGCAGAACATCGAGAACGACATAGAGCTCGTTGCTCAGCTTGACGGCGTCGACGTGGTCATCGCCGGCGGCGGCGACGAGCTGCTGGCCGACCCCAGCGACCTGCTGCTCCCCGGCGACGAGGGGGCGGTCTACGGGCCGTATCCGCAGATCGCAACCGACGTAGACGGGGATATGGTGCCGGTGGTGACCACGTCCGGCGAGTACCGCTACGTCGGTAAGCTGGTGGTCGGTTTCGACAAGCACGGCGAGGTGGTCGTCGTCGAAGAGGATCGCAGCGGTCCGGTACGTGTAGCGACCGGCGACTGTAATGGCACCACACCATGCGANNCGAGCCAGACCCGACGATGCAGGCCATGGTGGTCGACCCGGTTGAGGCGTACTTGGCAGCACTGGGCGAGACCGTGATCGGCACGTCCGAGGTGGACCTCGACGGACTGCGCAGCAGTGTGCGGTCCATGGAAACCAACGAGGGTAACCTGATCGCCGACTCCCAAAAGTGGCAAGCGGAGCAGCTGGCGGCTGCCTATGGGGTTCCTGAGCNNACCTTCGGCATGGCGCCCTTCCCCAACTTTGTGAGCGTGGTACCGAACATCCCGCGGGATCAATTCAAGGAGATCCTCGAGAACGCAGTCGCCTGCACCCAGCCGGATGACTTCACGGCCAATCCACTCTGCGGCAGCGGTCGCTTCGCCCAGGTCTCCGGCTTCTCCTTTGTGTGGACGGCTTCCGGCACCGGCATGATCATCGACGATGACGGCAACGTCGTGACGCCCGGCACGCGGGTATTAGATGTAGTTTTGGATGACGGCACAGTCATCGTGGACGACGGCGTCGTGCAGACGGGTGACCCGATCACCATCGCCATTTCTGACTTCCTGGCCAACGGCGGCGACCAGTACCCCTTCCGCGGGGCAGCGTTCACGACCATTGGAGTCACGTATCAGCAAGCGCTGAGCAACTACATCGTGGACGGGCTGGGCGGGCTGATCAGCGCGGCTGACTATCCAGAAGGCGGCGAAGGCCGCATCACCGAGGTGTCCTCGCTGCCCTGATGGCCTGATCCTACACCCTCCGCGTCACTCCCTGGATTGGTCGTCCAGGGAACGACATGTCGAAGCAGTAGGAGGTTGTAGTACTCGGGCACACAGCCTAACGCGCCGTGACCTGGATAGCCAAAGTTCTCACGGCGAGAAAGACATCACCGTGGGTCGCTTCCCCTGGGAAGCGGCCCGCAGGTGACCTTCAAACAGGAGGTGAGGAAAACCATGAAAGCTATGACCACCGGTTGCAAGACCAAGTTGATGATGATGGGCGTTGCGTTGCTGATCATGACGCTCATCGTGCCCACCGCGCTGGCTCAGGACCCGAAGGGGGCCCCCACCCCGGTCCGCTTCGCGGCCTTCAACGCCTCGCTGAACCGCTTCAACGCGGGGGACCTGGCCACTGAGTTGTCGGCCCCAGGCAGCGCCCAGCCAGATACCGTGGCCGAGATCATCCAGCGCACCCGGCCCGACGTGCTGCTCATCAACGAGTTTGATTTCGACGCGGGCGGCGTGGCGGCGCAGGGGTTCCAGGATAACTACCTTTCGGTCCCGCACGGCGATGCCGAGCCGATCGTCTACCCCCACCGCTTCGTAGCGCCCTCGAACACCGGTATCGACTCGGGCCAGGATTTCAATAAGAACGGCGTCTTTGGGGAAGCAGACGACGCCTTCGGCTTCGGGTTCTTCCCGGGCCAGTACGGGATGGTCGTCTATTCCAAGTATCCCATTGACTATGACAACGTGCGTACCTTCCAGCTCTTCTTATGGAAGGACATGCCCGGGGCACGGTTGCCAATCGATCCGGACACCGGCGAGTCGTGGTACGACGAGGGGGATCTTGCGGTGTTCCGCCTCTCCTCAAAGAGCCACTGGGACGTGCCCATCCAGATCGACGGCAAGACGGTTCACTTCCTGGCCAGCCATCCGACCCCGCCGGTCTTCGACGGGCCGGAGGATCGCAACGGCACCCGCAACCACGACGAGATCCGCTTCTGGGCCGACTACGTCATTCCGTCGCGCAGCGGCTACATCTACGACGACGCCGGCAACTGGGGCGGTCTGAGGCCTGGGGCCATGTTTGTCATCGCCGGCGACCAGAACGCCGATCCCTTCGACGGCGACAGCATCCCCGGCGCGCCGCAGCAACTGCTGGAGCATCCGCTGGTCAACACCAAGGTAACCCCCAGCAGCGAAGGCGGCCCGGAGCAGGCGATTTTGCAGGGGGGCGCCAATGAGACGCACCTGGGCGATCCGGCCTTCGACACGGCCGACTTTGCCGACACGACGCCCGGCAACCTGCGGGCCGACTATGTGCTGCCGCGCAAGAACTTGCGCATCGTCGAAGCTGGCGTCTTCTGGCCGCTCAGCACCGACCCGCTCTTCGGCCTGGTCGGCACCTTCCCCTTCCCCAGCTCCGATCACCGGCTGGTGTGGGTGGACGTCTGGGTGCCGAGCCACTGAATCGAGGTCGAAGCAGGCAATTGACACGTCTCCACACCCAGCGGATGCCGGGGCGAAGCAAGGGGCGGGCGAACCCTGCGCTCGCTGACCGTCCGGTGTTAGCGTGAGGATGGCCGATGTCTTTGACATCTAGTATCACTACAGCTTTCTTCGGAGACACATTGAAAGGGGGGATGCCNNGGAGACATGGGGAAAGGGGGGATGCCTATAAACCTACACGTATCGCCTGCCGCCGTGTGAAATAGGAATAGGCGCGACGGCATACTGTGAGTTTAGGAGGACATTCAAAACGGTTAAGGGGAGGAAAAAAATGAAGCGCAAGATACGGTACTACTTTTTGGCGATCCTCTGCGTTACCATGATGATCGCACCTGCTAGCGTAATGGCCAGCCCACCAGCGTCGCCACCAAGCCAAGGCCCTTGGTGGGACGTCGTCCCAGAGGAGGAAAACCCATCACCCGACTATGACTCGATTCTCTACTCGGAAATAGCTCCAAGCTTACGCGAGATTGAGGTAAACAGCAACCGAGTCAAAGTCGAGGTGATCGGCCAGTCAGCGGGTGGGCGAAACCTGTTCCTGGTCACCCTATCCGCTCCTGAGGCGATGGGACGCCTGGGTCAGTACCAGGCCATCCGCCAGACGATGCTGAAGGACCCTGAAAAAGCGCAAGACATGATTGACAAGTTCGGCGATTTTGGGCTTCTAACAATTCCACCAATTTTAGGAGTAGGTTTATTATCTGCAGTTGCGTTTAAAGATGACAAATTAGCGATGAGTATTCCCGGAACAGCTGGTATCCCACTGAGTTTCCTATCGGGGGCATTCTTCCCCCTTCCTCCTAAATTGATCCTCTTTGGCGAGGTGGAAATCTGGCATGTGAATCCACTATATTCGGCAAGTGAGGCGATTCGGAAGATTCTCTTTTACGAGTATACCCTATCACAAGTATTCATGGAAATTACATTCCTTTTAACTATTGGAAGCCTTATATTTCTAATCGGAGCGGTTTTATTTGTTAAAAGAGTATATAGACTCGATTAAGCGGGAAATAATGTGTAAAGTCCCCGCCAGAATTACTTTTTAAGAATAGTTCGATGATAAAACTCAAAACTTCAAGGTGATGTGAAGATGGGAGGTTCAAATTTCATATGCATCAATCTCGGCGCAACTGAAACCAAAGCCGCAATGGTTTCAAACAGCCCATAATTCGGCGCAAAATAAAAAAAGGAGGTTAACGCGTTGGAATGGGAAAGAATACAGTTGTTTTGTATTGAAAACTTGGTATGGGTCTTAGTCGGAATCACGTTCATTATATTTTCAGTACTTAATCCTCGTTTTTCTGCGCCCCACACCATATATTCTATTCTTCAAGATGCCAGTATGCTAGGTCCTTTGGCGTTGGGATTGGGGCTCTGCCTCCTTGCAGGAAGTTTCGATGTTTCATTATGTCGAATAGCAGGTCTTTCATGCGTTATAGCTGCTTGGCTCTGCAGGTTTACTGATTTACCTTTGTTCTTGATTATTCCGGTACCGCTCGTAGTAGGGCTAGCTATCGGAACTTTTAATGGAGTGCTTGTCGGAAAAGGAGGACTAAATCCCTTCCTGGTTACGCTTGCGGGCTATTTAATGTGGTATGCCCTCTCGAGCGATATTATGTACGGTAAGTACTTCCCACCTGGTCGCTTTGACCCAATGATCCTCCTTTTTGGAAGAGGGCGAATCGTGGGGGGGATATTTGTTTCTACGGTCATCTTCATAGGATTGCTTTTACTCATTTGGTTTTTTGTGAAACACACCCGTAAGGGAAGTGCAATATACGCTGTTGGGGGATCGGTGGATACGGCGAGAAGACTCGGGATAAACACGAATAACACAAAGTTGCTGGTTCACGCCATAGCCGGAGTACTCGCAGGACTCTGTGGACTCTCCTATGTTGGTTATGCAGTAGAAATCAAACCTGTAGTAGTCCCTCCTTACACAATATTTCCCGCTTTCGTTGCCATAGCCATAGCTGGAATTAGTATCACTGGCGGTAGAGGGAATCTCCTCAACATTCTAGGGGGGGTGATTTTAATTGCGATGACTAAAGTAGGAGCCACCATGATGGGAGCGCCATTTGAATTCGCATACTACGTCGTACCGGGGATTCTATTTCTAGTTGTGATTATTCTAATCAATCGGCTGGATGTATTCAGAGACAGGATACTATCCGGAATCTACATCCGTTCTTACGCGGGATCGGTTCCCTCAGAAGGACGATCTGGATCTAAAGAAAAGTACGGATCGATTCGGGGGGAAGACCGAAGAAAAACATAACCTACGGAATCCAGCTGTCGTCGGTCTAAGAGGGCATCAGCAGACGGTCTTTCATTTTGACTATGATTGAGTCCATTATTATCCCTATGAGTATTAAAATGCCTATTGTAAGATGTACCCGGGCTACGGGTGTTATACCCAGCATGTGAGCCCCCATATCCACAGTACCGATGAAAAACATGCCAGCAATGACGTTCTCGATGTTTCCTCTTCCACCCCCAATGGCTATTCCGCCCAATATGGCCATCGCGAAAATCCAGAAGAGCCACTCGTCCATCATGTACGGTGAAGTTGCTCCAACATCCCCTATGAAAATCAAGCCACTGAGACCTGCAATCATCCCTGCAAGTGTATGGACGAGGAGCCTCATATTCCCCACATTTATTCCCATCATTCTGGCAGCATCAGCGCCCCCCCCGATCGCGTACATCCTCACCCCGGTTCTGGTATAATTCAAGATCAGCCACGTGAGAATTACCATGAGCAGCAAGAAAACAATTGAAAAACTGAATTCCCCAATAATCTTTCTTCCAGGGAGAAGAAGTATGTCGCTGTGCGTTATCCATAAAGTTCCCGGACGGATTGCCTTCCTCATCCCTATAAATAAAAAAGATGTTGCCAAAGTGACAAAAAAAGAGTGAACTCCTGTCCTGCTAATGATCAAACCATTAACGGCTCCGATCGCAGCCCCAACAATCAAGGGCAGAAGGAACAGAAGGATACTTGGCGCACCTGGGAACCAAATTTCGCCGAACTCAACAATAAAAGCCCCCGCAAACCCACCAATTGCTGGTAAGGATAGGTCCATAGATCCAGAAAGTAGACAGATCCCCGTTGCAATAGCAAGGACGCCGTATCCAGCATACACCCGAAATATATCAACAACCATTGAAAGGTCGAAGAATAAACCTGGTGATAAGAAAATAAATAATGTATACCCAACTATCGCTATGATCCACGCAAAACGCTCCAGCATGAACAGCTGAACTTTTCTCCAGTTCATGTTTTCACTGTCCCCTTTTTTATCTACCCCTCTTTTACCATATTAACTGGGCTTTCACACCTTTTAATTAACTATACCTACACCGAAAAAACCTCAGACTGCGGCTCTCTTTCACGCACTAGGGAAACGTGTTCACCGATACGTGCGTAAATCAATATGAGATCTTGAATGCGTTGATAATATGAGGACTTTCCCCAGAATTTTGGAGGGTGGTGAGGTAAGTTATTGAAAAGCAAGGATAAACGGATATAAAGAAGTGGAAATGGAGGTTCCTCCTATGGTAGAAGAGTTTCAAGGGAAAATTTTGAGGAAACTCTTAAAACCGCAAGGAGGAACCCATGGACAATGATAGCAAAATTGCCGGAAAAATTAAAACCCAGATGACCCGCTTTGCCCATAAGATCTCTTCTGGCTTTCAGAAGCCTGCAAAGAAGTTCATGGTTCAGATGCTCTATGGGATTCAGGCAAGCAAGGATGTGAAGCTTTCCAACATCTCAAGGAGCTTAAACGAACAGATCCCTTTGATTAAGACCGAGGGAAGGTTATCGAGGAATATCGGAAAGCACGATCTCACGGAGCAGATAAACGGAAACTTATTGGCCGATGGTGCCAGCAGGGTAAACCCCGATACGGTGATTGCCCTGGATATTTCTGATATCGATAAGCCGTATGCGAAAAAGATGGAGAATTTAGCCTTGGTGAGGGATGGTAGTACGGGAGAGCTGAGGAGCAATGGGTATTGGCTATTGGAGGTCCTTGGGGCTGATGTGGAGGGGGAGGATCTTATTCCTCTTTATGGGGAGTTGTATTCCCAGGAGGCGAGGGATTTTCGCAGTGAGAACAGCCAGATATTGGGTGCCATGGATAAGGTAATAGCAGGGGTGGGCACCAGGGGGGTATGGGCCATTGATCGGGGAGGAGACCGAGGTATTCTGCTGAAGGGGTTACTGAAAAGGGAGCTAAGGTTTGTGGTGAGGCTGGTGGGCAAGAGGAATTTCATCCTGAAGGATGGGACAAGGAAGAAGGCTTTGAAGATAGCCTGGGCTTGTTCTTGTCCTCACCGGAGAGAGATGATCATTCGAAGAGACGGGCAGGAGCAGAAAAAGACCATTTCCATTGGTCGTATAGCGGTCCGGTTACCTTTTCATAGGGCATGGTTATGGCTCGTCGTGGTGAAGGGCTATGGTGAGAAGCCGCTGATGTTGTTGACAAATCTGCAGGTGGATCGTCTTGGTGTCCTGAGGATTCTGGAGATCTATCTTACCCGGTGGAAATGTGAGGAGAGTTACCGTTTTATCAAACAAGCCTATAATTTAGAAGATATACGGGTATTGAGCTACACTGCCTTGAGGAATATGATGGTTTTGGTGCAAGCTGTATTCTATTTTGTTAGTGTGGAGTTGGGCAAGAAGCTGAAGCTCAACATCCTGCTTAAGAGGATATACGAGAAGGCAAAGAGGTTCTTTGAGATCCCGGATTTTCGTCAATATGCCATTGCTGATGGGATTTACCGGATCCTTTTTGCCTCCAAAACAGGAATAATGCCCAATCTGGTGAGAAGAGAAGTTGAGGGTCAACTGTTACTGCCTTTTGCTGTTCAACTCTTCTAAAAATTTTGGGGAAAGTCCACAGATAATTTTCTGGAGTTTCCTGAATTTTTTCATCTGAAATGCTGTAACTTCTTGAAATAAAAGGGGAAGAAAAATTTCAGAAGTGAAAAGGGCGTTCTTTTCTGCTATAAAAGATTCCTGAGTTTTTTAACAGGGATCGGCTGAAGATCCCTTCTATAGCAGAAAGGAGAACGCCCATGGACGAGAATACCATAGTGGTGGCCAAAATCAAGGCCCAGCTTTCCAAATTCTCAGGAATCATTTCCAAGGGTTTTCCCAAGGTCAAAAGGAGGTTGATCAAGGAGATTCTCTACGGGATACAGGCCACAAAGGATGTGAAGCTCTCCAATATCAGTCGATCCTTGAATGAGCAGCAGCGGTTGATCAAGACCGAGGATCGGCTGTCGCGCAATTTGGATGATGTGGATTTTACCGATGGGATCAACCGCGAGATCTGTCGTTTGGGTGCTTCTAAGGTGTTAGAGGAGATGGTGATAGCCATAGATCTGGGGGATATTCGCAAGAGGTTTGCCCGCAAGATGCAGTACCTTGGTGGGATTCATGATGGCAGCCAGAGGGAGGTGGGCAATGGCTATTGGCTCTGTAAGTGTGTGGCGGCAGATATTGAGCACACTCGGGTCATTCCCCTTTACTGTGAGGCTTATTCTCAGGAGGCTCGGGGGTTTCTGAGTGAGAATGATCAGTTATTTCGTGCCATCGAGGTGGTGGGTCGCCATGTTGGGACCAGGGGGATATGGGCCATTGATCGGGGAGGGGATCGGGACAGGCTCTTTGATAAATTTCTCACCAAGGAGGCCCCCAAGCGTTTTGTGGTTCGCTTAAGGAAGCGAGATTTGATTCATCGTGGGCTAAAGAGGGATTGTTGTGAGATGGCCAGGGCCTTGCCGTGCCATTTTAAGGCCACCCTGATCAAGTATGAGGAGGGCAAGGAGAAGGTGAGGACCGTTTGGTATAGTGCTATCTCTGTGAAGCTTCCTGGAAGGGATGAGAGGCTTTTCATGGTGGTGGTAAAGGGGTTTGGCGAGGAGCCTACGATGCTTTTGACCAACTGTCGGATCAATCTGCGGGTCAAGGAGAGTATCTGGCGGATCGTGGAGATCTATCTGACTCGCTGGAAGTGTGATGAATCCTTCCGATATATCAAGCAGAGCTACAATCTTGAGGATCTGAGGGTACGAAGTTACATCGGGATCAGGAACATGGTGGTTTTAGTGCTTGCGGTGAGTTATTTTGCCGCTGTATACCTGGGACAGAACCTGAAGCTGAAGCTTTTGGTGGAGCGGATATTTTTGGTCTCTAAGCGGTTTTTCGGGGTTCCATCGTTTTTCAATTATGCCATAGCTGATGGCCTCTATAATCTCCTTTTCCCTGATAAAACGGGCCTCAAGGCCAAAAGGGGTAAAACTGAGGATTTTCAGCTCTGCTTCAGCTTCTGGTGACAATTGCTGAAATCAAAACTCAGGAAACTGTATGCCGTGTATACTGTATGACCAGTGGGTTAGAGTCCCACCCTGGGAGTTGTCAGTTCGCCCAGGTAGCTTGAGGGAGGTATGAGGGGTAACCTGACACACTGAGTTCCCTGACAAAGGCATCGGTTAGGGATGTCGAGCAAGCCTGCAGGTTGTAGCGAAAGCGAACCTACATGTAGCCTCGTTAGAGTTTGATTGGAGGTGTCGACCCTTTGGTTTCCGGGGGAAGGCTGGAACCGCCCATCGTGAGTTCAACTGACGTTGATGGGTGGACCTTCCGGGGTAGCAGGGATGACATGCAGGTGAGGCCATACAGGGTAGCACGGGAGGCCCTTGCAGGTGTTGTGCGGGGCGACAACTGGTGGATATAAGGGTGAGCCGAAGTTCCACTGGGCCTGCACGGGAGTCGGAGTTGCCCGTAGTACCGTTTGTATCCTAAGGGAGCAAAACTGAGGAGAGGGAAGGGGCAATACCTTCACCACGTTTCCGAAGGAGGAAAGGAGAGGGGATTGCGGTGATGCTGAAAACCCCAGAGAAGATCCGGGAGCTCCAGAGGAAGCTATACCTGAAGGCCAAGCGGGAGAGGAGTTTCAGATTTTATCTCCTCTATGACAAGGTATGGAGGTGGGACATCCTGAGTCACGCCTACCGACTTGTCCGGGCCAATGGGGGCGCATCGGGGGTAGACGGGGTGACTTTTGAGGCCATAGAGGAGGGGGAAGGAGGTGCAGAGGGGTATGTAAGGGAGATACAGCGGGGCCTTAGGGAGAAGATCTACAATCCCATGCCTATACGGAGGGTTTACATTCCTAAGCCAGGTGGGGGCAGAAGACCTCTTGGGATACCGACCATCCGGGACAGGGTGGTACAGATGGCGACAAAGATGGTGATAGAGCCGATCTTTGAGGCCGATTTTCAGGGATGTTCCTATGGGTTTAGGCCCAGGAGGGATGCCCACATGGCGGTGGATGATGTGACCCGAGAGCTTCGGAAAGGCAGGGTGAAGGTTATTGATGCCGACATTTCCAAGTATTTCGATACCATTCCCCATGACAGGTTGTTACAAGAGGTGGCAAGGAGGATAGTGGACAAGCACATCCTGAGGTTGATCAAGATGTGGCTCAAGGCCCCCATCGTCGAGGAGAGGGGGGATGGCAAGAAGGAATATCGGAGAAGTGACAAAGGGGTGCCTCAAGGTGGTGTGATCTCACCGCTGTTTGCCAACATCTACCTCAACATACTGGATAGTCTTTGGGAGGAAAAGGGTGTTGAGGAGAGGTTTGGGGCGAGGCTCATCAGGTATGCCGACGATCTTGTTGTGGTTTGCAGGGGAGATGCTGACAGGGTACTTAGGGGAATGAGGAAAGTGATGGGAGGGCTTGAGCTTAGCCTCAATGAGGATAAAACCAAGATTGTGGATCCGCGGCGAGAAGGGTTTGAGTTTCTTGGGTTTACCATACGGGTGGTGAAAAGTCGGAGGAGTTTGAGGAGCTTTCCCCTGACGAGGCCATCAAAGGAGGCGCTCAAGAGCATCAGGGTGGAGATCAAAGAGGTGACAAAGAGGTCTAGCCTTCATCTTCCTAAAGAGTTTATTATCCACAGGCTCAACGAGGTAGTAAGAGGATGGGTACAATACTTTCATGTCGGCCATTGCACTCAGGATTTTTCCCGACTGAGGCGCTACCTCACAGAGCGGATCAGGATATACCTGAGGCGCAAGCACGGGAAGGCAAAGAAGGGGTACAAGGAATATCCTGACCACTATCTCTATAAGGTCTTGAACCTGTATGAAATACCCCTCAGCGCACCTTGGAAGCAGCCTGCGAAAGCCTTGAGGTGAGAGGTGATTGGAAAGCCGTATTCGGGAAAACCGAACGTACGGTTTGACGAGGGGGAGATGGGAAGATGGCGAAATAGACCGTAGTTCCCATTAGTCGCGTGCGACGAACGGTTCGTGGGTCAGGAGCCATTGCACCATTTCTCTACTCTACCCAGTAAGATTTTGGTTGACAAGATTTCCCAAATTTGATAGGTGAATTTAGTCCTTTGACAAAGCCGCACATCCAACAGGCGGGGCGGAAAGT
>JABAHO010008813.1_pt1 | contig 12363 bp, 10 predicted proteins | sample 7062071 | NCBI WGS metagenome assembly JABAHO01 (sample SAMN14534356, study PRJNA622989) | marine sediment metagenome | biome: marine biome [ENVO:00000428]; feature: marine pelagic biome [ENVO:01000023]; material: deep marine sediment [ENVO:00002113] | place: India: Gulf of Kutch | collected...
ACCGTCCGCTCTCCGCCTCCATACCCGCATCGGCGAGTTGTTTGATCACCAATCAATCAAGGCCCTCGAACACGGCGGCTCGCTTTCCGAGGAACAACTCGGTTTTCTCCAGATGCTGGCCGACGCCGCGACCCTCCCCCGCTCACTGATCTTGCGCGAACTCGGCCGCGTCGATCCCGCCCTGGCCGTGCTTGTGTCCGGCCTCGCCACGGCCCAGGTCAACGCCCGGCCGGACCTGGCCGACATTCCGTGGATCGGGCTCGACACCGCCCGTCGCCATGCCACTGAGTTCCCGATCGAGTCCCAACCACGTCNNCGGCGCCGCCGATACCCTGCTCGAACGCACCCGGCAACATGCCGTCAACCGGATCCAGTTCCCCGGCCTGTTCAAGGACGAGGATAACCAGGACGGCATCGCGAAGTTCGGCGCCGTCAAACGGCTGCTGGGCCAGATGGAATACCATCACTACGCGCTCCAGGCGCTCTTCGATAGCGACGACGGGCGCGCCTCGCACAACGCCGCGGTTCCGGCGCTCACCAAGCTGCTGGTCACCCGCGCGTTCGGCCCCGACGAAGGTAGCCTGGCCTATAACGCCGGGCAGGTTCTCGGCGGCACCGCTTACAGCGAGGATGATATCTTTTCCAAGTTCTTCCGCGATAGCGTGGTCCTGCCGCGGTTGTTGTTCGATAACGCCGCGCTGCTGCGCGGGCTCGGTCCCGACGCCGAGCAACAACTCGCCGCGTTCTCCCGCGAAACCGTTCGCGCGCGCGCTGGCGATCACCCGACGGAACTCGAACAGGAACTTGTCGCCCTCGCCGCCGGGCAAGCCCAACCCCCGCCGCACGAATCGTCCACCAGCTTCGCCGCTCTCGGTGCGCTGATCCTGGAACACGGTTACCCGGAACAACCGCTCGCCAACCCGCCGACGTTCTCGTACCGCGCCGAGCTCGACAAACCCAACCCGTACGACTACGGCGATTATCTTCTCAACCCGCTCGATCCCGCCGCCTGGCGGTACGTGCCGGAAATGCTCCACGCCGATCCCGACCTGCGCGCTTACCACGAGGAACTCCAACACCATTTCACCAGCCGCTACCGCGACCGCACCTTCGACGGCCGGCCGTATTACCGTCTCGTCGAACACCTGCACCAGGTACCGCTCGAGGATGTCCGCGACATGATCCAACGCGGGTTCACCCGCATGTACATCCCCACCGCGTACGGCGGCGAAGGCCGGCTCAAGGCTTATTATTATATTCTCTGCCCGCTCTCCATGCGGTACGCCGACCCGGCCTATGCCCTGACCATCATGGCCCATTCCAGTATCGGGACCACCCCCATCCTNNGCGTTCCTCGCCAACCCCGACCAGGTCGACGATCGCAAGTCCGATATCGAGCATCTCCTGCAAATGCTCTCCTCGCCCCAGGCGATCCGCGTCAAGGGCGCGTTCATGAAACTCGCCGACCGCGTGAAACAGGATCTCGGCAGCAAACCAATGCTGCGCGCCGTCGCCAGCAAGTTCCTCCAGCATTTCATGGATGCCGGCCGCGCCGGGCTCCGCGCCGATCTCGCCACGTTCCGCACCGAGCTTGAAGCCTGCCAGCCCGCGCTCGATCTCGTGCGTCCCGGCGCCGAGCAGGTGGTGGCCGAGCTCGACCGCCGCACCGCCGCCCATGAACTGTTCCTGCGCCTGATCTCCGCCGGCCAGATCAGCGCGTTCGCCCTCACCGAGCCCAGCGCCGGCAGCGATTCCGGCGGGCTCCAGACGCGCGCCGTCCTGAAACGCGTGCCGCTGTCGACCGACAGCGACGGCACAAAATCTTTCATGGTCGGCGACGAGAAAAAGATCCTGCTCGACGCGGCGACCGTCGAGGTCGCCCGCATTGAGTACCGCGAGGACGGCCGCTACTACGACGGGAAACGGTTCGATGACCTGGCCCAGGTACGACAGGAGAACGGCACCGCCTACTATGAATACTATGAACTCAACGGCACCAAGATGTGGATCACCAACGGCCCCGACGCCGACGTGCTGGTGGTTTACGCTACCGTCGATCCCGCCGCGGGGGCAAAAGGTATTACCGCCTTCCTCATCGAGAAAGGCATGAAGGGATTTTCCACGGCGCAGAAGCTCGACAAGCTGGGCATGCGCGGCTCAGACACCTGCGAGCTGGTGTTCGCCGATTGCCAGGTACCCAAGAGCCAAGTCCTCGGGGCCGTGGGCGCCGGCGTACATATCCTCATGAGTGGGCTCGACTACGAGCGCGTGGTATTGGCCGCCGGGCCTCTGGGCATCATGCGCAGTTGCCTGGATGTGGTGCTGCCCTACGTCCACGAGCGCGAGCAGTTCGGCCAGGCGATCGGCGAGTTTCAGCTCATGCAGGGCAAGATCGCCGACATGTACACGACCATGAACAGCTGCCGGGCCTACGTCTACGCGGTGGCAAGAGCCTGCGACCGCGACCAGACGACGCGTTTCGACGCGGCCGGTTGCATCCTGGTTGCGGCAGAGAAAGGCGTCGAGGTGGCGAGCCAGGCCATCCAGGCGCTCGGCGGCAACGGCTACATCAACGAGTACCCGACCGGGCGCCTGCTGCGCGACGCCAAGCTCTACGAGATCGGCGCCGGCACCAGCGAGATCCGCCGCATGCTGATCGGCCGCGAGCTGTTCGAGGAAACCGGATGAGGAGTGAAGCCATGAGCGACCACGACCCGATCGTCATCGTTGGCGCAGCGCGTACACCGATGGGCGGCTTCCAGGGCGACTTCAACAACGTGACCGCCGCCGAGCTCGGCGCGAGAAGCATCGCCGGCGCCATCGGCGACGCGGGTATCGAAAACGCCGACGTCGAGGAAGTCATCATGGGCTGCGTTCTGCCCGCCGGCCAGGGACAGGCGCCCGCCCGGCAGGCCGCCTTCGGCGCCGGCCTCGGCGAGGAAACCGGCTGCACGACCATCAACAAGATGTGCGGCTCGGGCATGAAGGCGACCATGCTCGCCCACGACCTGCTGCGCGCCGGCAGCAACGAGGTCATGGTGGCCGGCGGCATGGAGAGCATGAGCAACGCGCCGTATCTGCTCGAGAAGGCCCGCAGCGGCTATCGCATGGGTCACGGCCGCGTGCTCGATCACATGTTCATCGACGGTCTCGAGGATCCCTTCGACAAGGGCGGTCTCATGGGCAGCTTCGCCGAGGACTGCGCGCAAGCCTACCAGTTCACCCGCGAGGCCCAGGACGCATTCGCGATCGCGTCGCTCACCCGCGCGCAGACCGCCATCGAAGACGGCAGCTTCGAGGGCGAGATCGTCCCGGTCACCGTGCGCAGCCGCGCAGGCGAAAGCGAGATCACCGTCGACGAGCAGCCGGGCAAGGCCAGGCTCGACAAGATTCCGCATCTCAAGCCCGCCTTCCGCGAAGGCGGCACCGTCACCGCGGCCAACTCCAGCTCCATCTCCGACGGCGCCGCGGCGCTGGTGATGATGCGCCGCTCGCAAGCCGAGCGGCGCGGTCTGCGGGTGCGCGCCGAGATACGCGCTCACGCCACCCATGCGCAGGCACCCGCGTGGTTCACCACCGCGCCCATCGGTGCGATTCGCAAGGTGCTCGAGAAGACCGGCTGGTCCGCGCCCGAGGTGGATCTGTTCGAGATCAACGAGGCGTTCGCCGTCGTCACCATGGCCGCGATGCGCGATCTGAATCTGCACCACGACAAGGTCAACATTCACGGCGGCGCATGCGCGCTCGGCCATCCGGTGGGCGCCTCCGGTGCACGCATCCTGGTGACGCTGCTCGCGGCGCTGGAGAAGCACGATCTGCCGCGCGGCGTGGCGGCGCTGTGCATCGGCGGCGGCGAGGCGACGGCGATGGCCATCGAGAGGCCAGCGTCGTGAGCGCGACCGGCAACGCACCCATCGATTTCTACTTCGATTTCTCCTCGCCGTACGGCTATTTCGGAAGCTGCCGCATCGACGACATCGCCGGGCGCCACGGCCGGGAGGTCATCTGGCGCCCCTACCTCATGGGCGCGGCCATGAAGCTCACCGGCAGCACGCCGCTCGTCGAGCGCGACATGATCGGCGAGTACGCGCGCCGGGACTTCGCGCGCACGGCGCGCCGCTACGGCATCGCCTTCAACGATCCACCGCCGCCGTTCCCGCTGCCGAGCGTGGTCCCGTGTCGCGTCTTCTACTGGCTCGCCGATCGCGACCCGCTGCAGGCGCGTGACTTCGCGCGGCGCGTCTACGCGGCGCTTTTCGTCGACGGGCGCAATATCAGCGAGGTGGACGTGATCGTCGACCTCGCCACCATCGCAGGCGCCTCGGCGCAAGCCACGCGCGCGGCGCTCAACGATCAGGCGGTCAAGGATCGGCTGCGTCAGGAAACCGATGCCGCCATCGCGCGCGGTGTGTTCGGCTCACCGTTCTTCATCGTCGACGGCGAGCCCTTCTGGGGCAACGACCGGCTCGACGACGTGGACAGGTGGCTGCAAACCGGCGGCTGGTGATCCCCGGGAGGGCCCATGCCCATCCTCGAAACTAGCATCGACACGCGAAGCGAGGCTTTTCGCGCCAACGCCGACGCCATGCGCTCGCTGGTCGCGGACCTGCGCGCCAAAGTCGAGGAGATCTCGCGCGGCGGCGGCGCTGCGGCGCGCGAGCGCCACGTGGCGCGGGGCAAGCTGCCGGTGCGCGAGCGCATCCGTCTGCTGCTCGACCCGGGATCGCCGTTTCTCGAGCTCTCTCAGCTCGCCGCCCACGGCGTCTACGACGACGCCGTGCCCGCGGCGGGGATCGTCACCGGCATCGGCCGGGTGGCCGGGCGCGAGTGCGTGGTCATCGCCAACGACGCCACGGTGAAGGGCGGCACCTACTACCCGATCACGGTCAAGAAGCATCTGCGCGCCCAGGAGATCGCCGAGGAGAACCGCCTGCCGTGCATCTACCTGGTGGACTCCGGCGGCGCCAACCTGCCCAACCAGGACGAGGTGTTTCCCGATCGCGAGCACTTCGGCCGCATCTTCTACAACCAGGCGAACATGTCGGCCAAGGGCATCCCGCAGATCGCCGTGGTCATGGGCTCGTGCACCGCGGGCGGCGCCTACGTGCCGGCCATGTCCGACGAGAGCATCATCGTGCGCGGCCAGGGCACGATCTTTCTCGGCGGACCGCCGCTGGTGAAGGCGGCGACCGGCGAGGAGGTGAGCGCCGAGGAGCTCGGCGGCGCCGACGTGCACTGCCGCACCTCGGGCGTCACCGATCACATGGCGGCGGACGATGCCGACGCGCTCGGCATCGCGCGGCGCGCGGTGCGCCATCTCGGAGCCCCCAAGGCGCCCACGCTGTCGGTGCAGACACCGCAGGCGCCACACCACGATCCGGCCGAACTCTACGGAATCATCCCGAGCGACGTGCGCGTGCCCTACGACGTTCGTGAGGTCATCGCGCGCGTGGTGGACGCATCGGATTTCGACGAGTTCAAGCAGCTGTACGGCGCGACGCTGGTATGCGGCTTCGCCCGCATCCACGGCTACCCGGTGGGCATCGTCGCCAACAACGGCATCCTGTTCTCCGAGTCGGCGCTCAAAGGCGCGCATTTCATCCAGCTGTGCAGCCAGCGCGGCATACCGCTCGTTTTCCTGCAGAACATCACCGGCTTCATGGTCGGCAAGAAGTACGAGGCCGGCGGCATCGCCAAGGACGGCGCCAAGATGGTCACCGCCGTCGCCTGCGCCCGGGTGCCCAAGTTCACCGTCATCATCGGCGGCAGCTTCGGCGCCGGCAACTACGGCATGTGCGGGCGCGCCTACGGCCCGCGCTTCCTGTGGATGTGGCCGAACGCGCGCATCTCGGTGATGGGCGGCGAGCAGGCGGCCAACGTGCTCGCGCAGGTGCGGAGCGACAACCTCGCGCGGCGCGGCGAAGCGTGGAGCGCAGAAGAAGAGGAATCATTCAAGCGCCCGATCCGCGAGCAGTACGAGCGCCAGGGACACCCCTATTACGCGAGCGCGCGGCTGTGGGACGACGGCATCATCGATCCTTGTGATACCCGCGACGTGCTGGGCCTGAGCATCTCGGCGTCGCTGAACGCACCCATAGAGAAGACCGACTTTGGCGTCTTCAGGATGTAGCGCATGAGCAGCAACGAGCCTGTCCTGACCGAGATCGACCCGCGCGGCGTAGCGTCGCTGATTCTCAATCGCCCCGAGGTGCACAACGCCTTCGACGACGTGCTCATTGCACGGCTTACCGACGCGCTGACAGCGCTTGCCGGCAACGACGACGTGCGCGTGGTCAAGCTCGTCGGCCGCGGCAAGAGCTTCTCGGCGGGCGCGGACCTGAACTGGATGCGGCGCATGGCCGGCTACTCGCGGGAGCAGAACCTCGAGGACGCGCGCAGGGTGGCGCACATGCTCCACACGCTCGCGACCTTCCCGCGCCCCACCGTGGCCGTCGTGCATGGCCACGCGTTCGGCGGCGGCGTCGGGCTGATTGCCTGCTGCGACATCGCGGTGGCCGGCGAGCACGCGCGCTTCTCGCTCTCCGAGGTCAAGCTCGGCCTGATCCCCGCCACCATCAGCCCGTTCGTCCTCGAGGCCGTCGGCCCGCGCCAGGCGCGGCGCCTGTTCCTGAGCGCCGAGCGCTTCGACGCGGACACCGCCATGCGGCTCGGTCTCGTTCACGAGGTGAGCCCGGCCGACGGCCTGGAGGACGCGGTCGAGGCGCTGATCGGGCAGCTGCTCGAGAATGGCCCGCACGCCATGGCGGCGGCAAAACGCCTGGTCAATGCCGTCGCCAAGCGCCCCATCGACGAGGCCGTTCTCGCCGACGTGGCCGAGCGCATCGCCGAGCAGCGCGCCTCCCAGGAGGGCCGCGAGGGCGTGGCCGCGTTCCTGGAGAAACGCCGCCCCGACTGGATCCCTGATTGAGCGCCCGCTTTCGTAAGATTCTGATCGCCAATCGCGGCGAGATCGCCTGCCGCATCATGCGCACGCTCGAGCGTCTCGGTATCGGCAGCGTGGCCGTGTACTCGGACGCGGACCGGGAGGCGCTGCACGTGGCGCTCGCCGATGACGCCGTTCGCATCGGCCCGCCGCCGGCCGCCGAGAGCTATCTCGACGCGGCGACCATTGTCGAAGCCTGTCGCGCGAGCGGCGCCGACGCGGTGCACCCGGGCTACGGATTTCTGGCCGAGGACGCCGGCTTCGCCGAGGCCTGCGAGGGGGCCGGCGTGTGCTTCATCGGCCCGCCGCCCGCCGCGCTTCGTCTCATGGGCAGCAAGGACGCCGCGCTCGATCGCGCGGCCGGCGTCGGTGTGCCCGTGCTGCCCGGCTATCGCGGCGCGGACCAATCGGACGCGGCATTCGCCCGGGCGGCCGACGAGATCGGTTTTCCAGTGCTGATCAAGCCCGTCGCCGGTGGCGGCGGCAAGGGCATGCGCGTGGTCGATTCGGCGGGCGCTTTGCAGACGGCGCTCGCCTCCTCGCGCCGCGAGGCGCGCGCCTCCTTCGGCGACGATCGCCTGCTGCTCGAGACATACCTGCCGCGGCCCCGCCACGTGGAGCTGCAGGTTTTCGCCGACGCCCACGGCAACGTCGCGAGCCTCTTCGAGCGTGACTGCTCGATCCAGCGCCGCCACCAGAAAATCGTCGAGGAGGCGCCGGCACCGGGGCTGGCGAAGAAGGTTCGCGAGGCGATGGCCGAGACGGCCGTTGCCCTGACCCGCGCCATCGATTACCGGGGCGCCGGCACGGTGGAGTTTCTCGTCGACGCATCGAGCCCGGGGCAGTTCTTTTTCATGGAGATGAACACGCGCCTTCAGGTCGAGCACCCGGTCACCGAGCTGATCCTGGATCTCGACCTGGTGGAGTGGCAGATACGCGTCGCCCGGGGCGAGCGCCTGCCTGCCGGGTGGAAGCGGCTTCGCGCTTCGGGCCACGCCATCGAGGCGCGCATCTATGCCGAGGATCCCGAGCGCGATTTCCTACCCGCCACGGGCAGGCTGCGGCGCTTCCGCCTGCCGACGCCCGACAGCCGGCTGCGCGTCGACACCGGCGTGCGCGAGGGTGATTCGGTGGGGATTCACTACGACCCGATGATCGCCAAGCTCGTCGTGCACGGGGAGGATCGCGCCGACGCCGTGCAACGCCTGCAGATGGCGCTCGACGCCTGCCGCATCGCCGGTCTGCCGACCAACCTCGGACTGCTCAAGCGCGTGGCGTCGAGCAGCGCCTTCACCGAGGCGAATCTGGACACCGCTTTCGTCGACGCGCTGGGCGCTGCAACGGATGACGGCGACGAGACCATCGCCACGGCCATCGCCTGCCTGTACCTGCTGCTCGAGCAGGCCGAGGCGGCAAGGCGCAGCGGCAGCGCGAGCCTGGATCCGCATTCACCCTGGCACGGCCTGCGCGGCTGGCGGCTCAACGCCCGCGGCGACGACGTGCTCGTCATGCGCGTCGGCGCGCGCGACGCTCGCGTCGCTGTGCGCTACGAACCGGACGGCTTCACGCTGCAGATCGACTCGCAGACGCTTCTCGTGCGCGGGCGCCTCGAAGCGGACGATCGCCTGAGCGCGTCCATCGATGATCGTACCCTGCACGCCGATGTCGTGCGCGAGGCGAACGATCTCGACGTGTTCTTCGCCGGACGGCACGTGCACGTGCGCTGCGAGGATCGCGACCGTCCCGGCGTGTCCGAAGACGCCGTCTCCGGACGCCTGGTTGCCCCCATGCCGGGGCGCGTCGTCTCGGTGCTCGTGGACACCGGTGCCGATGTCTGCAAGGGGCAGGCTTTGATGGTCATCGAAGCCATGAAGATGGAGCACACCATCCACGCACCCGCCGATGGCACCGTGACCGCAGTCGCATTCGAAGAGGGCGATCTGGTCGACGAGGGCGTCGAGCTGCTCACAATGGCTTCTTCGCAGAGCCCATGAGCCGGGTTCGGGGCGCGGAACCCTCGGGCTGGAGCTCGCGTCGTGCCGCTTTTGCTCGCAGCAAACGCGAAACACCCGCTCATGCCTCCTAAACCCAGTTGACCCGTGCTATCGTGGTCGCGATGGAAAACAGCACGACATTAAAAATCGGCCCCACGAGGTAGCGCATGTTCGGTCGGTCTAAAAGTGACCCGAAGATAGAGTTCTTCACCAACATCGAGACGCTTCCCGAGGTCGTTCCTGTCGTGCACGGAGCGAGGTCGATGCCATCGTGGTGGAAGCAGACACCGGCCGCCGTTCAGAATACCGATCCACGCACCGAGCCGGGGACAGTGAAGGTATGCCCGGCATTTCCCGATCTCTATTCCCTGGGCTATGTCGTTCCCCTGTGGTGCGATCTGATATTCGATTACAACAACGGTCAACCGCGTGCACGCACGTCGGCACCGGATCTCTTTTCCGTGTCCTTTCACGGCGATGGACAGTTTCTGAATCACGCTCCGGAGTCGGTGAGGGCATCCACGGTAGCGGTCATGAAGCTGGAGTCTCCGTGGTACTGCCGGACCAGCCCCGGGTACTCCGTTCTGCAATTACCCGTGTTCTACGAGTTCGATCCCAGGGTGACCATCATGATGGGAGCCATTCGCACCGATGTGCACCATGAGATCAATCAGCAGGTGATGGTTCACCACAGAGGCAGCTTCGTTCTCGAGCGCGGCACTCCGATCGCGATGTATATTCCATTCAAGAGAGAGCAGTTCGACTTCAGCGTGAAGGAAGTTACGGCAGAGTTCAGACGCATCATGCAGAAAAGCCAGCTCAATATCATGACCAGGTTCAGGCGCGGATACCGGCATTTCTCCGATTAGCCTTGCCCGACGAGCTCGAGGCCGCCCACAGGCGGGCGGCCCGACTAGCCGCCGGCGATTTTAGGGATGATGTGCACCTCGCTGTCGGGGCCGATGTCGGCGAACAGCGCGTCCTGGTAGATCTCGCCGTCGATGGCGACGGCAATGCCTTCCTCGAGATGCGGCGCGAGCTGCGGGTAGCTTGCGCCGAGCTGGGCGAACAGCTGGCGCACGTTCTTCGCATCGAGCTCGAACTCGCTCTCGCCGCCGCTGTATCGCCTGAGATTTCCGTTGAGGACGACGCGCGCCACGCGCCTAGTCCGCGGCGTCCGCCACCGCGCCGCGCGCCGCGTCGATGGCCGCCAGGACCTTGGGCGGTGACATGGGCAGCTCGGTGAAGCGGATGCCGGTGGCCTGCTCGATGGCGTTGGCGATGGCCGCCATGGGCGGCACGATGGGCGTCTCGCCGACGCCGCGCACGCCGTAGGGGTGCGACGGATTCGGCACCTCGACGATGACCGTGTCGATCATCGGCACGTCCGAGCAGACCGGAATGCGATAATCGAGGAAGCCCGGGTTCTGCAGCTTGCCGTCCTCGCCGTAGATGTACTCCTCGTTGAGCGCCCAGCCGATGCCCTGCACCGCGCCGCCCTGCATCTGGCCCTCGACGTAGCCCGGGTGCACGGCCTTGCCGGCGTCCTGCACCACCGTGTAGCGCAGGACTTTCGTGGCCCCGGTTTCCGGGTCGACCTCGACGTCGCAGATGTGACTCGCGAACGACACGCCGGCGCCGTCGGCCACCGTCTCGCTGTGACCGGAGATCGGCCCGCCGGTATTCGGCGAGGCTGCCGCCAGTTCCCGGAGCGTCATGGACTTGCGCTTGCCATTGCCTTTGGCAATCGCCTTGCCGTCCTTCCACGAGACATTCTTCACGCTGATGCCCCAGGCCTTCGCCGCGCGATGGCGCATTTCGTCGATCGCGTGGCGGGCGGCAAAGATCGTCGCCATCCCCGACGAGAACGTCCCGCGGCTGCCGTCGGTCATGTCGTTGTGCCCGAGCGATGCCGTGTCCGCGACGTTGCAACGGACCTGCTCGTACGGGATGCCGAGTTCCTCGGCCGCAATCAGCGACAGCGACGCGCGCGCGCCACCCACATCGACGGTGCCGACGCTCAAGCCCACCGTGCCGTCGACATCGATGATGAGGTCGGCGCAGGTCTGGCCGCCGAAGTTGAACCAGAAGCCGCAGGCCACGCCGCGGCCCTGGTTCTTGCCGAGCCGTGCGCGCATGTGCGGATGGTTCTTGACCGCTTCGAGTGTCGGCACGATGCCGATCGGCCCGTATTTCGGTCCGTAGGACGCGCGCGTGCCCTCGCGCGCCGCATTCTTCAGACGGAACTCGACGGGATCCAGCCCCAGCTCCTCGGCCATCATCGTGAGGGTGCTCTCGACGGCGAACGCGGCCATCGGCGCCGACGGCGCCCGGTAGGCAGCGACCTTCGGCCGGTTGACGACGACCTCGTAGCCGACGCTGCGGACGTTCTCGATGTCGTAGCAGGCCCACGCCGCCATCGCGCCGATCTCGCCCCAGATGCCGGTGAAAGCGCCGCCGCCGTAGCGCAGTGCCGCGTCCGCGGCGACGATGCGGCCATCCTTCGTAGCGCCGAGCTTGATGTCGATCGACGTCGGCGACGTCGGTCCCGACGCACGGAATACGTCTTCGCGGCTCATCACCAGCTTGACCGGTCGATTGGCCTTGCGCGACAGCGCGAGCGCAACCGGCTCCATCCAGACATGGGTCTTGCCGCCGAAGCCGCCGCCGATCTCGGACGAGGTCACCTTGAGCTGCGACATCTCCATGCCGAGGAGCGCGGCGCACCAGTTGCGATACGCGAACTGGCCCTGGGTCGTCACCCACAGCTCGCCGTGCCCGTCCGGGCCCACGCTCGCGAGGCAGGCATGCGGCTCGATGTAGCCCTGGTGCGCCTGCTCGGTCTTGTAGCTCTTCTCGATGACGACGTCGGCTTTCTCGAAGCCCGCGTCGACATCGCCGTGTCCGTAGGTCGCTACGCCGGCGAGGTTGGTCGACCTGGGTTTTTTGCCCTTGGTCTTCACCCGCGGCTGCACGATCGGCGCGCCCGGCTTCAACGCCTCGTCCACGTCGGTGACGTGCGGCAGCACCTTGTAGTCCACCTTGATGAGCTTGAGCGCTTTGCGGGCGGTCTCGGCATCGCTGGCCGCCACGGCCGCTACCGCGTGCCCGTCGTACAGCGCCTTGCCGCGCGCCATGCAGTTCTCGAGCATGTCGTAGAGCTCGGCATCACCGTCGGTCAGGTCCGGCAGGTCGGCGCTCGTGATGACGGCCTTGACCCCGTTGAGCTTCTCGGCCCTGCGCGTATCGATGTTGCGGATCTTTGCGTGCGCATGCGGCGAGCGCAGGATCGCGCCGACGAGCTGACCCGGCGCGAACGTGTCGGCGCCGTAGCGCGCACGCCCGGTGACCTTGTCCACACCATCGGGACGCATGACCCGCTTGCCGACGAGTTTGAATTTCTGATTCGTGAATTTGCTGTCGTCT
>JABAHO010002839.1_pt1 | contig 12353 bp, 14 predicted proteins | sample 7062071 | NCBI WGS metagenome assembly JABAHO01 (sample SAMN14534356, study PRJNA622989) | marine sediment metagenome | biome: marine biome [ENVO:00000428]; feature: marine pelagic biome [ENVO:01000023]; material: deep marine sediment [ENVO:00002113] | place: India: Gulf of Kutch | collected...
GGATCTCGACGACGTGCAGGAGGTCTACAGTAACGCGGACATCAGCGACGATGTGCTCGCGCAGCTCTGAGAATTGAATTGACCAATACGCGACGCATCCTCGGCATTGATCCGGGCTCCCGGAAGACCGGTTTCGGCGTGCTCGATTTCGCCGGCGACGAGCCGACCTACGTGGCCAGCGGCATCGTGAGCAGCGCCGACGGCGACTTTCCCGACCGCCTCAGGCAGATCTTTAACGCGGTCAGCGAGATCGTGGCGCAATACCGNNGCGATCGGCCGCGCTGTGCGCGACCTTCGGATTCGACACGGAGGTCTACGAATATGCGCCGCGCGAGATAAAGCAGGCGATCGTCGGCACCGGCGCGGCGACCAAGGAGCAGGTTCAGCACATGGTGGTTTCTCTCCTTGATCTGGACGCCCCGCCGGCACTGGACGCGGCGGACGCACTGGCCGCGGCCTTGTGCCATGGTCACCAGCATCGCATCAGGACAAGGCTCGCGATGCGCGAGGCCGGGGTGCGGCAGCAATGATCGCTTCGCTCCGCGGCCGGCTGACGCTCAAGCAGGCGCCGTCGATCATCATCGAATGCCACGGCGTCGGCTACGAAGTCGAGACGCCGATGTCGACATTCCTCGAGCTGCCACCGACCGGCGACGAGCTGTTCCTGTTTACACACATGGTGGTTCGCGAGGATGCCCAGACGCTGTACGGTTTTGCCACCGAGCAAGAGCGGTCGCTGTTTCGTTTGCTGCTGAAGATCAGCGGTGTCGGCGCGAAGATGGGCCTCGCCGTGCTGTCGTCGATGAGCGTCGAGGGCTTCAGGCGCTGCGTCGAATACGAAGATACCGCTTCGCTGGTCAAGGTGCCCGGCATCGGCAAGAAGACCGCGGAGCGACTGATCATCGAGATGCGCGACCGGATCGACACACCATCCGCACAAAGCGGCGCTACAAAGGTCGAAGTGGAGGCGGGAGCGAAGTCGGAAGCCGTGGATGCACTCATTTCGCTCGGCTACAAACCGCGCGAGGTGCAGAAACTGATCGGCGAACTCGACGTTGACGGCAAGTCGGCAGAGGATATCATCCGGCTCGCATTGCGACAGGTGGCGCTTTAACACATGACCGGTATCGAACACGACCGACTGACAAGCGGCGAACGGAGGCCCGAGGACAAGCTGTTCGACCGTGCAATCCGGCCGAAAGTCCTCGACGAGTATGTCGGCCAGCCCGGCGTCAAGCAGCAGATGGGCATCTTCATCGAAGCAGCACGCAAGCGCGGCGAAGCGCTCGACCACGTGCTGATATNNAGCGCGGCGAAGCGCTCGACCACGTGCTGATATTCGGACCGCCCGGCCTCGGCAAGACGACCCTCGCGCATGTCATCGCCAATGAAATGCAGGTAAACCTGCGGCATACCTCCGGTCCGGTGCTCGAACGCCCCGGCGACCTGGCGGCGATCCTCACCAACCTCGAGCCCAACGATGTGCTGTTCGTCGACGAGATCCATCGGCTCAGCCCGGTCGTCGAAGAGGTGCTGTACCCGGCGATGGAGGATTTCCAGCTCGACATCATGATCGGCGAAGGGCCGGCGGCGCGATCGATCAAGCTCGACCTGCAGCCGTTCACCCTGGTCGGTGCGACGACGCGGGCAGGCCTGCTGACGTCGCCGCTGCGGGATCGATTCGGCATCGTGCAGCGGCTCGAGTTCTATTCCGTGGATGAACTTGAAGCGATCGCGCGGCGCTCGGCCGACATTTTGCAACTACCGATCGAGGATGAGGGCGCGCAGCAGATTGCGCGCAGAGCGAGGGGAACACCGCGCATCGCGAACCGCCTGTTGCGCCGGGTACGCGATTTTGCCGAGGTCGAGGCGGACGGCGTCGTCACCGGGTCGGTGGCGAGCAGCGCGATGGACATGCTGCAGGTCGACCCGCACGGTTTCGATGCCATGGACCGGCGCCTGTTGCGAACGATCATCGAGAAGTTCGATGGCGGTCCCGTGGGCATCGACAGCCTCTCGGCGGCGATCGGCGAGGAGCGCGGCACGATCGAGGACGTGCTGGAGCCATTCCTCATCCAGCAGGGATTCATGATGCGCACCGCGCGTGGCCGGGTTGCAACGAAGAACGCCTACCTGCATTTCGGCCTGACTCCACCGGCCTCCGATGCCTCGCCTGAACTGCCCCTTTTTGACCGGGAGTGAAACAACCTTGGCGGATGTGACAGAGACGCAACCCTTCCGGTGGCCGGTGCGCGTTTACTACGAGGATACGGACGCGCAGGGCGTCGTGTATTACGCGAACTACTTTCGTTTCATGGAACGAGCCCGCACCGAGTGGCTGCGGGCCCTGGGTGTCGACCAGGAGCGGATGCTCAATGAGGACCGGCGCATGTTCGTCGTGACCCGGACGGAGCTGGACTTCATCGTGCCCGCGAGATTCAACGACGAGCTGATCATAACGGCCCGTCTCTCAGGACTGAGCCGCGCTACCTTCGACATCGAGCAAATCATTTACCGCGACAGCCTCGACGGCACGATCTGCTGCCGGGGCGGTGTTCGCGCCGCATTTCTGAATGCCGACACGCTGAAACCGCAGCGCGTGCCGGCGTCGCTATTCGAGGAAAATCCATCATGACAAGCGACCTTTCGGTCATCGGCCTGCTTCTGCAGGCCAGTATTCCCGTCAAGATCGTAATGATCCTGCTGATTCTCGCGTCACTGGTGTCGTGGACCATCATCTTCACGAAGCGCCGGCTGATCCGGCGTACCCGAGCAGCCTCCGACGACTTCGAGGCGTCGTTCTGGTCGGGCGGCGACCTGAATACGCTGTACCAGAGCGCGTCCAGGAAGAAGGGCGGCGCGATCGGTATGGCGAGTATCTTCGAAAGCGGATTCAGGGAATTCAATCGCGGCCTGCAGGGCGGACAGGCCAATCCCGACAAGTTGGTCGAGGAGTGCCGCCGCGCGATGCACGTGTCGCAAATGCGCGAAGTGGACCGGCTCGAACAGGGCCTTGCCCCGCTGGCGACGATCGGTTCGACCAGCCCCTACGTCGGCCTGTTCGGCACGGTGTGGGGCATCATGGGTGCCTTCATGGAGATCGGCAACATGCAGTCCGCGACGCTCGCGACGGTGGCGCCGCCGATTGCCGAGGCGCTGATTGCCACCGCCATGGGACTGTTCGCCGCGATCCCGGCCGTTATCGCTTACAACCACTACGCGGACAAGGTCGTTCGGCTCGAATACCGCTACGACGGCTTCATGGAAGAGTTCTCGAGCATCCTGCAACGTCACGCGCGAGCCAAGGTGAGGTAACCGACATGCCGACACCGCTGCAAAAACGCAAACTGATGGGCGAGATCAACGTCGTGCCGTATATCGACGTGATGCTCGTGCTGCTGGTCATCTTCATGGTGACGGCGCCGCTGCTGACGCAGGGCATCGAGGTCGACCTGCCGAAAGCCGCGGCGGAGCCGATCCAGGATGTGCCGAATTCGCCGCCGCTCGTGCTGAGTGTCGACAAGGAAGGCAATCTCTACATCAATGTCGGCGATGACGAGGACAAGCCGACGACGGGCGAGGAGGTCATTCGCCGCGTGGGNNGTCCCCTACGGCAACGTGGTCGGGGCGATGGTGGTCCTGCAGCAAGGCGGTGCGGAGAGCATCGGTTTCGTCACTGATCCGCTGGATACCTACCCAATTCCGGAGTAGTGCGTGATTCAAGACCGGCACAACATCATCCCCATGTTCATGGCGGTGCTGCTGCACGGCCTGATCGTGGCTTCGATGGTGTTCGCGTTCGACTTTACGACGCGCAANNGAGGAACAGGCGCGCCTCGCCGCGGAAGAGGCCAAGCGGCAGCAGGATGCGTTGATCGAGATGCAACGGCTGGAGGAGATCAAGCGCCAGCAGGAGGCGGAAGAACAGCGCAAGCGCGAGGAGGCCGAGCGCCGCAAGCGCGAGGAAGAGGCGGAAGCCGAACGCAAGCGCCGCGAGGAAGAGGCCGAGCGCAAGCGCCGGGAAGAAGAAGCCGAGCTGGAGCGCAAGCGCCAGGAGGCGGAGCTCGAACGGCAGCGGGAGATCGAGCGCCAGCGCGCGGAAAACGAGCGCCAGCGGCGCGAGGCGGAAGCTGCGGCCTTCCAGAGTGCCGTCGACGAGGAGGCGGAGCGCCTCCAGGCCATGAACTCCACGGAGATGGCGGCTTACCAGTTCGCATTGCAGCAGAAAGTCCTGCGGAACTGGGCGCGGCCGGCAAGCGCGCAGGCCGGCCTGGATTGCATGGTGCAGGTGCGCCAGTCCGCGACCGGCGAAGTAATATCGGCGCGGGTCGTAAGCTGTAATGGCGACGCGGCCGTTGAACGATCGATCGAGGCTGCGGTCTACAAGGCATCGCCGCTGCCGTTGCCCGATAATCGGCTGCTTTTCGATCCGAACTTGCGATTTCGCTTCATACCTGAACAATAGCCCGCCAATGACGGAGGTAGACGTTCATCGTGCTTAGAAATGCAATTATCGCGGGTGCCGCGGTCTTCCTGTTCGCGGGCAGCGCGCTCGCCGACATCACTGTCGAGATCACCAAGGGCGGCGTGGCGCGGACGCCGGTCGCGGTCGTGCCGTTCGGCTGGCAGGGCCAGTCGGCCGACATGCCGCTCGATATCGCCGAGGTGATCGCGGCGGACCTGCAGCGCAGCGGCCGCTTCGCGCCGATCCCCGAAGAAAACATGCTGCAGAAACCGACCAGCGGGGCCGAGCTGGACTTCGACGACTGGTCGTTCGTCAAGGCGGAAGCCGTGGTCGTCGGACGCGTCGTGCAGACGGGCGAGAATGCGTACGACGTGAGCTTCCAGCTGTTCGACGTGTTTCGCCGCCAGCAGCTTGTCGGCTATCGCATTCCGGCGAGCCGCGGCACGATGCGCATCGTCGCACATCGCGCGGCGGACATGATCTACGAGAAGCTGACGGGCATCAAAGGCGTATTCGCCACGAAGGTCGCCTTCGTTACGGCGGAGCGGCACGAGGACGAGCAGACCTACCGGCTCGTGGTCGCAGACCAGGATGGATTCAACGAGACCGTGATCCTGCAGAGTACCGATCCGCTCATGTCGCCTGCCTGGTCGCCCGACAGCAGGCGCCTCGCCTATGTTTCCTTCGAGAATGACCGCTCGTCGGTCTGGGTGCAGACGCTGCGCACCGGCAATCGCATCCAGGTATCGAACAAACCCGGTATCAACGGCGCACCTTCATTCTCGCCGGACGGGCGCCAGCTCGTGCTGACCCTGGGCGGCATCGACGGCAACCTCGATATCCACGTGCTGGACCTGTCGACGCGGCAGACCCGGCGCCTCACGACGCACCGCGCGATCGACACGGAGGGCAGCTGGTCGCCGGACGGCCGCTATATCTATTTCACCTCGGACCGCAGCGGCGGGCCGCAGGTCTACCGGGTACCGGCCGCAGGCGGGACGCCGGAGCGCGTGACCTTCGAGGGGAGTTATAATGCCCGGCCACGGCTGTCGTTGGACGGCAAGCGCCTCGCGATGGTGCATCTCGATCGCGGCAGCTACCGGATCGCGGTGATGGACGTCAGGAGCAAGGAATTGCTGGTCGTGTCCGCGGGACAACAGGACGAGTCCCCGAGTTTCGCGCCGAACAGTGACACCTTGATCTATGCCACGCGGCAGGCACGCAACGGCGTGCTCGAAACGGTGACGGCCGACGGATTGATCCGTCAACGGGTCAGTTCGGGGCAGGGTGATGTGCGGGAGCCGGTCTGGTCACCGTTCCCACGCTACTGATTTTTAATAGGTTACATTATAAAAGGGCTGTAACTATCTGTTTTAAATAAATTCCGATCTGGCCGGAATACACTTCGCAAAGGACGATACGATGCTTAACTACAAATTCGCTTTAACTACCCTCATGCTGGTGCTGCTTGTTGGCTGCGCGTCGAACACGGTGCCTGACCCGGATCCTAACGACAGCACCTACGACGCGGACGGTTCCGGCGCGGATACGGACGTATACGGTGACGACCCGATGGGTGCCGGCGAGGCGCTCCAGGACGATTATTCCGCGGGCGAACTCACGAACATCATATATTTCGATTTTGACTCATCCGAGGTTCGGGCAGATTTCACAGATGTCGTTGCGCGCCATGCGCTGATTCTCGCGAATGACTCGACGATTCGCGTGCGGCTCGAAGGGCATGCCGACGAGCGCGGGTCGCGTGAATACAACATCGGCCTCGGAGAACGGCGGGCGCAGTCGGTGCGCCGCATGCTCATGATCCAGGGCGCCTCGGCGTCGCAGATAGCGACGGTGAGCTTTGGCGAAGAGCGGCCCGTCGCCCTCGGCAGTGACGAGGGCTCGTGGGCGCAAAATCGCCGGGTCGAGATCAAGTACACGAACTAGGACTACGGGTAATCAGATAGTGAAAGGCAGTCGTACCCTCGCAGTCTTGCCGGCAGTCCTGGTGATGTCCGGATGCCTGGCGGTGACGCCGCCGTCCGAAGACCCTGTGCTCATCAAGCTGGACGAGCTGGATAGCCGCTTGCAGGCGATCGAGAGAGTCGTGCAGAACCAGAGCCTGGTTACGATGACGCAGCAGCTGAGCGCACTCGAACGGCGCGTCGACGAGCTGCAGGGCACCGCCGAGGAAATCGACTACAACGCGTCGACAACCTACGATCGCCAGCGTGAGCTGTACGCCGACCTCGACGCCCGCATCCAGAGCCTCGAGAGCGCACTTCAGGCGCGGGGCAACGTCAACGTCCTCGATGGTGGGCCGCTGTCGCCGGGCCAGCTGCCGGTTCCGGGCGGCTCGGACCGTGACAACTACCAGGCGGCGTTCGAACTGCTAAAAGAGCAGCGTTACGAGCCTGCGGCGCTGGCATTTCAGCAGTTCCTCGTCACGTACCCGGAAAGCGAACTGGCGGACAATGCGCAGTACTGGCTGGCCGAGTCGTATTACGTCACGCAACAGTTCGAGCAGGCGCTGTCCTCTTTCCAGACCGTGATCGACCAGCATCCGCGTTCGCGGAAGGTGCCTGACGCTCTGCTCAAGATGGGGTATTGCAATTACGAACTGGAACGCTGGGATGCCGCCCGCGCCGCCCTGTCGAAGGTGCAGGCGGATTACCCGGAGACCACAGCCGCGAGACTCGCGGGTCAGCGTCTCGAAAGGATGGGTTCGGAGGGCGTCTGAGGCGCACGGCGCTTGTCATTTCACGCCTTTGCGGTATGATGCGCGGCCTCGCGACCAGAGCCCGTGTCTCGGATACCATGGGGGTATAGCTCAGTCGGTAGAGCATCGNNTCCTAGGTTCGAATCCTAGTGCCCCCACCACTCTCTCCGCCATATCGAAAAACGACCGACGACCGGTGCGGCTTTATCGTTTCAGATAAAACAGGCGACGCCGTCAGAAACTGTCGCTATCATTCAGCGTTTTGCGTAAAGGGCGCACGGGCAATTGGCGAACGATCGCTGGAAAATCCATAAATTCGGGGGCAGTAGCCTCGCCGACGCAGACTGCTTCAAACGCGTAGCCGGCCTCATGATCGAGCGCCCCGGGGAGCGCGTCGGCGTGGTTGTATCCGCGATGGGCGGCATGACGGATGCGCTTCTCAACCTGGCCAGCCAGGCCGAGCGCGACGACAACGCCTTCGAAGCAGGGCTCAACACCATCGGGGAGCGCTATGCACGGACGGCGAAGGCGCTGCTCGATGGTGAGGCTCTCGTTGGAGTGCTCGATGCCTGGGGCAAGGACGCAGAGGACATCCGCGACGTACTGAAGGCGATTGCGCTGGTTCGATCCGCGCCGCAGCGCAGCCGCGACGTCGTGGCGGGCTACGGCGAAATCTGGTCGGCACGCCTGCTCGCAGCGCTGTTCGGAAAGCTTGCGCCCGAGCGCGGCGGGACCTGGATCGACGCGCGACAGGTCATCACGGTCCACCAGACCGAACTCGGCCCCACGGTGCTCTGGGAAGAATCCCGGAAGAAATTCGGCGACGTCGTGCCCGCGGATTTTTCGGGCATCGCCGTCATGACCGGCTTTATCGCGACGGACGAGACCGGCCTGCAGACGACCCTCGGCCGTAACGGCAGCGATTATTCGGCAGCAATCTTTGCGGCGCTCAGCAGCGCCTGCGAACTCAGTATCTGGACCGACGTCGACGGCGTCATGAGCGCCGATCCGAATCGCGTGCCCGAGGCACGCGTCATCGATCAGCTGACCTACAACGAAGCGATGGAACTCGCGTACTTCGGCGCGAAAGTCATTCATCCACAGACGCTCGGTCCGGTGATCGACAACGAGATCCCGGTGTTCATCCGCAACAGCCACAACCCGGAGCATCCGGGCAGCCGCATCGCGGCCGACGCGGCGCTCGCGGACAGCATCAAGGGCATCACGGCGATCGGCGACATGGCGCTGGTCAACCTCGAGGGTGCGGGCATGATTGGCGTTCCGGGCACCGCGGATCGCCTGTTTGCAGCACTCAAGAATGCGGGCGTGTCGGTAACACTGATCTCCCAGGCGAGTTCCGAGCATTCGATCTGTATCGCGGTGCCAAGGGTATTGGCGGAGCGGGCGAGGGGGGTCATTTCCGATGCATTCGCAGAGGAACTGGCCAGCGGACAGATTCACAGCGTCGACGTGACCGATTCGCAAAGCATCGTGGCCGTGGTCGGCGACGGCATGGCCGGTACGCCCGGCATTGCCGCGCGGTTCTTCGGTACGCTGGGCCGGGCGGGCATCAACGTACGGGCGATCGCGCAGGGTTCGTCGGAGCGCAATATTTCGGCCGTGGTCGATTCCGACGAGGCGACCCGCGCGCTGCGTGCGGCACACTCGGGCTTCTACCTGTCCGCAAAGACCGTCTCGATAGGCCTGATCGGCCCTGGCACCGTCGGCAGTGAACTGATACGGCAGATCGAAAAGCAGCACGCGCGCCTCGAGAACAGGTTCAATCTCGACCTGCGCGTGCGCGGCATCGCGCGGTCCGACCGGATGTTGCTCGGTGATCGGCGCATCGATCTTACGGACTGGCAGTCCGAATTCGACAGGAAGGCCGTGGATATCGATCTCGCGGCCTTCGAGGCCCACGTGAATCCGGATCATCTGCCGCATGCGATCATGATCGACTGCACGGCCAGCGAATTTATCGCATCGAAGTACACGGAGTGGCTGTCTCGGGGCATCCACGTCATCACGCCCAACAAGAAGGCTTTCAGCGGCACCATCGAGAGCTACCAGGCCTTGCAGGCGGCTGCGGACGCGGGCAGCGCGCACTATTTCTACGAGACGACGGTGGGCGCGGCGCTGCCGGTCATCACGACGCTCTGCGACCTCACTCATACCGGCGACGAGGTACATTCCGTGCAGGGCATCCTCTCGGGCACGCTCGCGTATCTCTTCAACGTCTACGACGGCTCGCGGCCGTTTTCCGACATCGTCCGCGAAGCCAGGGAGAACGGTTACACGGAACCGGATCCGCGCGACGACCTGTCCGGCATGGACGTCGCCCGCAAGCTCACGATACTCGCACGCGAACTCGGCGAATCGATCGGGATTGGTGATTTCCCGGTCCAGAACCTGGTTCCGGAGGCTCTGCGTGAATGCAGCATCGAGGAGTTCCTCGCAAGGCTGCCGGAGTACGATGGCGAGATCGATTCGATGTATCGCGATGCGGTGAAGCAGGGTAAGCGACTGCGCTACGTCGCCCGTTTCGATGCCGGTGGCAATGCATCGGTCGGCCTCGAGGCCGTCGACACCGACCATCCGTTCTGCAACATCAACCTGACCGACAACATCGTGCAGTTCAAGTCGGATCGATACTCGGCCAATCCGCTCGTCGTGCAGGGGCCGGGCGCAGGACCCGAAGTGACGGCCGCCGGGGTCTTCGCAGACCTGCTGCGCCTGGCGAACTACCTCAGCACCGGTGCAGGCTATGTCTGATTCGGTAACGGCATTCGCTCCCGCGTCTATCGGTAACGTAGGTGTCGGCTTCGACATGCTCGGCCTCGCTCTGGGCGGCGGGGCCGGCGACAGGGTAACCGCCACGCGCTGCGGCACGCCGGGCATATCGATCGCAGAAGTTCGCGGGCTCGACGGTGAGCTCCATCCTTACCTGTCGACCGATCCGCTTGAGAATACGGCGTCTATCGCGGCGCAGGCGCTGTGGGACGCCGCCGGCTCGTCCGGGGGTGTTTCGCTCAANNGCGGCCGTCGTGGCGGTGAACGCGCTGCTGGACGCGCCCCTCGAGCACGCGGAGCTGCTGCCGTACGCGCTGGAGGGAGAGCAATACGCGAGTGGTGGACTGCACGCGGACAATGTTGCGCCCAGCCTGCTCGGAGGCCTTGTACTTTGCCCCACGGTGCTACTGCCCGACGTCGTGCGCCTGCCGGCGCCGGCGGGTGTCAGTGCGGTGCTCGTGCACCCGGAACTGCAGGTCAATACAGCACATGCGCGGCGAGGCCTGGCAAAGGGCTATTCGATGGAGCAGTGGCTCCAGCAGCAGGGNNGTCAAGGAAGTGGCGATGCGATCAGGCGCCCTGGGCTGCAGCCTGTCGGGCAGCGGCCCGAGCATCTTCGCTCTTTGCGAAGAGCGCAACGCGCTCAATATGGCCAGCGCAATGGAGCAGGCCTGCCTGGCACTCGGAATTGAATGCCAGTCCTGGGTGAGCCCGCTGGACGCGGAAGGCGCCAGGCTGGAAACCTGACCATGCGCTATTTCAGCACACGCGGCGCTGGTCCGGTTACGCTGGATGAAGCCCTCGTGAGCGGTATTGCGACGGACGGCGGATTATTCCTGCCGGAGCAGCTGCCGGTATTCACGGCCGACGATTTTGCGGCCGCAAGTTCGATCCCGGAGGTCGCTGCGATTTTGATGGCGCCGTTTTTCTCCGGCTCGGCGCTGAGGGATGACCTGCACGCGATCCTCCGGGAAACGTTCGGCTTCCCGATTCCGGTTACGCCCCTGCCGGCCGGACAGGGAGATGCAGGCCTGCTCGAGCTTTATCACGGGCCGACGGCTGCGTTCAAGGATGTCGGCGCCGGGTTCCTGGCCGCCTGCCTTACGCGGCTGGAAGGCGACGAGGAAAATCCGCTGACGATACTCGTCGCCACCTCGGGAGACACCGGCGGTGCGGTTGCCGCGGCCTTCAATGAGCGCCCCGGCATGCGCGTGGTCGTACTCTTCCCGGAAGGGCGGGTTTCGGAACGTCAGGCGCACCAGCTGACATGCTGGGGCGATAACGTGCTGTCATTGTGCGTTCGCGGTGCATTTGACGACTGCCAGGCGCTCGTGAAAAGCGCGCTTGCCGATGCGGACCTCGGCGGTCGTTTTCGCTTCAGTTCGGCGAACAGCATCAACATCGGCCGGCTATTGCCACAAAGTACCTATTATGCGCAAGCGAGTCTCACGCACTACGCGAAAACCGGGCGCAGTCCGGGATTCATCGTGCCGACCGGAAATCTCGGCAATGCGCTCGCGTGCATAATGGCCCGCGAGATGGGATTGCCGATCGGCCCGATTATTCTCGCCACGAACGCAAATCGTACGATCAGCGACTATTTTGAAACGCTTGAATGGCTGCCCCGCCCCAGCGTGCAGACACTCGCGTCGGCTATGGATGTGGGCGATCCCAGCAACATGGAAAGGCTGCGCGGCCTCGTCGGGGATGCGGAAATCCTGCGTCAGCGGCTGGGCGTCCTTGCCGTTACGGACGACCTGATCGAGGCGGCGATACGCCGGGACTATGAAGAATTCGGTTTTGCCACCTGCCCGCATACCGCGACGGCGACGCACACCTGGCGCCAGCTGGACGACGAACTCAAATACGGGCACGACTGGATACTGGTGGCGACCGCACATCCGGCCAAGTTCGAAACGATCGTCGAGCCGCTGATCGGGGCGACGGTGCCGCTGCCGAAAGGTCTCGCGGAGATCCTCGCGCGGCCNNTGCAAATTCTTTTCGGCGTAAGCGCTTGACGATGGCGCAATCAGTCGCCATTAATACGGCAAGTCACAGGGAGCTTGCTCCGGCGGATGGCAGACGTTCTTAATTCAGTTAGCGCGACCTGGTTATTGCCGGTCCTCCTGCTGCTGCTAGTTGTGTGGCTCGTCTATCGGCGCCGCGCCGGTGGCGACCACCTGCAGCGTGTGCTCAAGGAAATTGCCTACGCGCGCATCGAGGGGCTCGTGGTTCCCGACTCCGACGAGGGCGAGATACAGATCGACTACCTGTTGCTGACTTCGCAGGGCCTGCTCATTTTGCACATCAAGGACGTGCAGGGCGTGGTCTTCGGCAGCGACAAGATGCAGGACTGGACGGTAATCAGCGAGGACCGTC
>JABAHO010005283.1_pt1 | contig 12328 bp, 10 predicted proteins | sample 7062071 | NCBI WGS metagenome assembly JABAHO01 (sample SAMN14534356, study PRJNA622989) | marine sediment metagenome | biome: marine biome [ENVO:00000428]; feature: marine pelagic biome [ENVO:01000023]; material: deep marine sediment [ENVO:00002113] | place: India: Gulf of Kutch | collected...
ATGGGCATGATCTTGCCGCCGACCGGGCGCACCCTATTTGCGCCAATGCCGGTACCGACAGATCAGATAGGGGAATTGGCAGGGATCGAAACCCCGACCCTGCTGGCGACGCTGGGGGAACGATGATGGTCGGGCTGAGCGCTGCAGTCCCTAGCGGCGACTCGGGCCGGCCCGAGGAGTAGGCGGTGGGGCGCAAGAGCTGGCGCCCCCAGCACGTCCGGCTCTTTCTAGTCGGTGCTCTGTTCCTAGGAGCTTGGTTGGTTCTTGGGGCTCGGCTGATTCTGGTGCAGGGTGTCCAGGCTGCTGAGCTCGAGGACCAGGCTCTGGATCAGCGACTGAGGCGGATCACTCTCGATGCCGAACGGGGAACCATCTATGACCGCGATGGCCGCGAGCTGGCCCTCACAATCGAAGCGACCACCGTCTATGCCAACCCGCAAGAGATAACCGACCCGCTTGCGACCGCCACCGCCCTGTCCCCGGTTCTCGATCGACCGATAGTTGACATCCTGGCCGAGCTCGAACAAGAGGGGAGCTTCACCTACATCGCCCGCAAGCTCCGCCAGGAGACTGTTGAGGAAATCGAGGAACTCGATCTGGATGGCATCCACATGCTGCCGGAGCCAAAACGGGTGTATCCCTCGGACACCCTGGCTGCCCAAGTACTCGGCTTTGTGGGCGTCGACAATCAGGGCCTGGAGGGAATTGAGGCTTCCTACGACGACGTGCTGTCCGGTCAGCCGGGGGAGCTGCTCTTTGAGCGATCCGGGCGCGGGCGGGTGATCCCGCAGGGGCAATACGAGGTGCGGGAATCCGTTCCCGGCCTCGATGTCGTGCTCACCATCGATGGTGAGCTGCAGTTCATGGCAGAGAAGGTAGCTGCAGAGACTGCTCAAAAGACGGGAGCCGAAGGGGTACACATCGTCGTCTTAGACGTGACCAATGGCGATGTGCTGACTATGGCGAGCTTTCCAACATTCGACCCCAACCTCATCGGGGATGATCCCGAAGTGTTCCGCAATCGCATTGTCACCGATATTTTCGAGCCGGGCTCGACCCAGAAACTGATCACGATCGCCGCTGCAATCGAGGAAGGCGTGGTGACGCCAGATCGGGTGTTCGAGGTGCCGGATTCACTGGAAGTATTCGATCGGGAGTACTTCGACTTCAGCGAACACGAGACGCAGGAATGGACGGTGTCGGAGATCGTTGCCAAGTCGTCGAACGTCGGCACCATTCTGATTCAGCAGGAGCTGGGTGATCCGCTTCTATACCGCTATCTGCAGGGTTTCGGGTTGGGCGCGCCTACGGGAATCGACTTCCCAGGTGAAGCTCCGGGCCTGCTCCGGGAGGCACAGAAATGGTGCGACTCGTGCGGGGCATCGACGGCGATTGGCTACCACGTAGATGTGACTCGGCTTCAGATGACTGCGGTATTCGCCACGGTCGGCAACGATGGCGTGTGGCTGCAGCCACGGCTCGTGAAAGAGGTAATCGACGTAAACGGCCAGCCCATAGTCGACAACCAGCAACGCCAGCGTGTCCTTTCGGTCGACACAGCCCGCGTCATGCGACAGATGCTGGCCGGTGTAGTCAACGTTGGCACCGGCACGAGAGCCCGCGTGGACGGTTATTCGGTGGCGGGCAAGACCGGGACAACCGAGAAGTTCGAGCCCGAGCTGCTCTGCCCCGGCGCCGAAGTGCCGGGCTGTTACGGCGAGGACGTGGTGGCCAGTTTCATCGGGATCGGCCCAACCGACGAGCCGCGTTTGGCCATCGGCGTATTTGTCGACTCGCCGAGTAAGCGCCGCAGGCGCACCGGTGGGTCGGCGGCCGCGCCGGCGTTCGCGCAGATCATGCAGTTCGCCCTTCACCAGCTCGGAGTCCCCCAAGATGGATCATGAACCCGTGACCCTGGGGCAACTCGCTTCCGTGACCTCCGCCCAGCTAGTCGGTTCGGCCGATATCGAGATCCGCGACGTCAAGCATGACAGCCAATCGGCGATCCCCGGTGACCTGTTTGTGGCGATGCGAGGTTCTAACCGGGACGGTCACGACTTCGTGGAAGGCGTGAAAGCGTCGGCAGCCTGCGTTGAGGAGCTGGTTGACGCGGCGATTCCCCAGATCGTGGTGACCGACACCCGTCAGGCTCTGTCGGTGCTCGCCTCAGAAGTGCACGGACATCCATCGCACGACCTTGCCGTCGTCGGAGTCACGGGAACGAACGGCAAAACCACTGTGACCTACATGCTGGCCTCCATTGTCGAATCTGCCGGGAAGCTTCCGGGGGTGGTCGGCACCGTGGGAGCTCGGCTGGGGACGGAGCAGGTCGAAATCGAGAGGACGTCGCCGGAGGCATCCGATTTCCAGCGGCTGCTTGCCCAGATGGTCGGGAAGGCCGTTGATGTTGCGGCGGTGGAGGTCTCCTCCCATGCGCTCACGTTCGGCCGCGTGGGATCGACCGAGTTCCGCGTGGTGGCCTTCACAAACCTCTCTCAGGATCACCTCGACTTTCACGGGAACATGGACCGCTATTTCGAAGCCAAGGCGGGCTTGTTCACAAGCGGCTCCGGCCCGGCCGTGATCTGCATCGACGACGACTGGGGTCGCCGGCTCGTCGATTTGACCGAACGACCCGTCATTACCACCGGCGAGCACGGCGAGATTCGGGCGGACAATGTTGTTTTGGGACTGGAGGTATCCCGCTTTGACCTACACACACCCGAGGGGATGGTGCAGGTGGATTTGTCGCTGGCAGGCGGCTTCAACGTGTCGAACGCTCTAGTCGCAGCAGGCTGTGGCCGGGCGCTCGATATCCCTCTAGAGACGATCGGTGCCGGGCTGAGTGGGATGGGGTCCATTCCCGGACGAATGGAGCTGGTCAATGCCGGCCAGGAATTCAAGATTGTCGTCGATTACGCACACACTCCCGAGGGGATCAGTGAGGTTGTGAGGGCGGTCAAGCCGATGGTGGCCGGTCGGACATTGGTCGTGGTCGGAGCGGGCGGCGATCGAGACGAGGCCAAGCGGCCCGCGATGGGCCAAGCTGCTGCGGAGGCCGACATCGCTTTCATAACCTCCGACAACCCCCGTTCCGAGGATCCGACGGCCATTGTGGCCCAGGTGGTGTCCGGTGCCGGCGATGCGGGACAGCTGATCGTTGAGCCGGATCGCCGGGCGGCGATCGAGCAAGCCGTGGCAACCGCAGCGGCCGAGGACGTGGTTTTGATTTTGGGCCGGGGCCACGAGCTCAAGCAGGAGTTGAGGGGCGAGTTGCTGCCGTTCGATGATCGCGCGGTCGCCCGCGAGGCGGTGATGAGCCTGTGAAGTGGTCTCTGGAGGACATCGCGCACATCGTTGGGGGCACCGCGGTCGGACAGGCTGTTGTGACCACGGTTACCACTGATTCCAGGCAGGTTCCCGCCGATTCATTGTTCATCGCGCTGCGGGGCGACTCGTTCGACGGCAATGAGTTCGCCCGGGAGGCACTGGGAGAGGGCGCGGCGGCGGTTCTGGTCGAGACCGGAGTCGATGTTGAGCCGCGGGTTGAGGTCTCCGACACCATGCAAGCCCTAACGGCGCTAGGTGTCTATCGCCGCCATGAACTGAACGCTCAGGCCGTGGCCATCACCGGCAGCACCGGCAAGACCTCGACCAAGGACCTTCTCGCGGCGGCCCTTGGCGTCGGCACTTGGGCATCGCCCAAGTCGTTCAACAACGAAGTAGGCGTCCCGCTGACCGTGCTCATGGCGCCTGATGACACTGAAGTGCTGGTTCTCGAGGTCGGGAGCCGGGGAATCGGCCATATTCGAAGTCTGCTGCCGGTGGTGCGGCCTGATGTGGCAGTGGTCACGGGTATTGGACAGAGCCATATCGCCACCCTGGGCGACGTCGACAACGTCCGCCAGGCGAAATGGGAGTTGGTCGAGGGCTTGGAAGGTGGCCCGGCTGTCCTGCCGGTCGGGGAGCAGCAGATGATCGACTGGGCCTTTCAGGCCGGCATCGAAGTTGTGACTTTCGGTGAGCGAGGCGCCGACGTCGAAATCATCGGCCTAACGCTGGACGCCAGAGGACGGCCCAGCTTCACACTTCGCTCGCAAAGCGAGCAGGCTCAGGTACGTCTGCAGATGGCGGGAGGCCACCAGGCCAAGAACTCAGCCGCCGCGACGGCAGCAGCTCTGGCGCTGGGACGGGCCTTGCCCGACATCGCGGCCGGCCTGGAGCTGGCCTCGGGCTCGCCGTGGCGCATGGAGGTCCACGAGGGTCNNCGCCAACCCCGACTCTATGGCTGCCGCGTTGCACACCGTGGCGTCCATGCCGGGCCGCCATTGGGCGATCCTCGGACAGATGGCTGAACTCGGCGAGGCCGCTCCTGAAGCTCATCGACAGGTGGGCGCATTGGCCAAGCAACTCGGCTTTGAGGCAGTTTTCGTCGTCGGTGATGATCCGGGCCTGGCCGACGGTGCCGGGAAGATCGCCCATTCAATGGCTACTCCTGCTGATGCGAGATCTGCTCTCGAAGAGNNGAGGAGGTCGTCGGTGAAGGGGACGTGGTGCTCGTGAAGGCCTCGCGAACTGTCGGGCTCGAAGAACTCGCTGAGGAGCTCGCCGGATGATCGCCCTGCTATTTGCCGTTGTCTTCAGTTTTGGAGTCGCATTCGTGGTAATGCCGGGGGCGATCTCGTTCCTGCGGGCGCGCGACGTCGGTCAGTTCATTCAGGACGACGTTGCCGAACACTCTCACAAGCGGGGAACGCCGACCATGGGCGGCTCCGTGTTGATTGTTGCCACCGTCATCGGATATGGCCTCGCCCACATACGGATCTGGTCTCCCGACGAGGGCTTCGGCTTGGACCCGCGCCCGTTTGCCCCCGAGGCGCTGCTCGCTCTGGGGGCGTTTGTCGGCATGGGGCTCATCGGGTTCATCGACGACTACCAGAAGTATGCCCGTGCCCAGAACCTTGGTCTGAGCAAACGCTGGAAGTTTGGGGGACAGCTCTTGGTAGCCGGACTTTTTGCCTGGGGAGCGGTCGCGGCCGGGGTCTCAACGGAGATCTCCTTTACTCGCGAGTTGGGCTTGGACCTGAACTGGATTTATGTGCTCTGGGTCTTGCTGCTACTGACGGCTACCGCCAACGCCGTCAACCTCACTGATGGGCTCGACGGGCTCGCAGCCGGATCCGGGGCGCTCGTTTTCGGCGCCTTCGTGATCATCGGGTTCTGGCAGTTCCGCAACCCTTCGGTGTATGAGGTCGACGGTGCTCTCGACCTGGGTATCTTCGCCGCCGCGCTGCTCGGGGCCGCGATGGCCTTCCTGTGGTACAACGCGGCGCCGGCCGAGCTGTTCATGGGTGATGTCGGTTCGCAGGCTCTCGGGGGAGCCATGGCGGCACTGGCTCTGCTCACCAACACCCACTTGCTCTTGATCGTGCTGGGCGGCCTCTATCTGCTCGAGACAACGTCGGTCATCATCCAGGTGGCTTCCTTTCGCATGTTTGGGAAACGGGTCTTTCGCATGGCGCCGATCCACCATCATTTCGAGCTGGGGGGATGGCCCGAAACCACCGTGATCGTCCGCTTCTGGATCATCGCCGGCATTTGTGTCGCGCTAGGGCTTGGGATCTTCTATGGAGATTTCATCTCAATGGAAGGCGGGCTGTCGTGAGGACCCTGATCATCGGCGCCGGCATAAGTGGGAGGGCAGCTGCCAGCCTCGCCCGGACGCTTGGTGACGAGGTGACCATCTTCGATCGTGATCCCGATGCGATTGGTGAGCTGGCGGCTGTGTATGCCACGGCCTCTGGCACTTGGTCGCCCGATCTGCTCGACCGCGTGGACCGCGTCGTGCTCAGCCCGGGGGTGCCAGAGCACGCGACGGAGGTACGCGATGCGATTGAGGCGGGAGCTCAGGTCATATCGGAGATCGAACTGGCAGCATCCTCGCTCGATGCCACCCTCGTGGCCGTTACCGGCACCAACGGCAAATCGACGGTTACGGGACTGATCGCAGAGATGCTCGAGGCAGATGGTCGCAAAGTGGTCGCGGCCGGGAACATCGGCACTGCGCTCAGCACAGTGGCGGTCGAGCCCTGGGATGTGGTCGTTGCTGAAGTATCGAGCTTTCAGCTGCGCTTCATTGATAAATTCCACCCGGCTGTCGCGGTCTTGCTCAACATCGCACCCGACCATCTGGACTGGCACGGGGGTTTTGAGCCCTACGCGGCCGCCAAGATGAGGGTCTTCGAGAATCAGACCGCCGAAGACTTTCTCGTCTACGACGCCGACGACCCGGAAGCCAGCTCGCGGGCGGCCGCCGCTGCTTCGCAGCTGATGCCAGTCTCGGGCCACCGTTTCCCTCCGGGCGGCGGAGGGCCGGACGATGGCAGGCTGGTTCTTCCTTCGGGTGAGGTGAGTCTGGGCTCCGTCACCGATCCTGCGTATGTGCTGGATCTGGCGGCGGCCGGGACCGCGGCCGGCTTGCTCGATGTTTCCCGCGATGCCATCGAGAAAGTTGTCGTGGGCTTCACGCCGGGCCCGCATCGGCGGACGCTGGTCGGTATGTGGGATGGAGTTGCCTGGGTAAACGACTCCAAGGCCACGAATCCCCACGCCGCGCTGGCGTCGATTGAGGCCTTTCCCTCGGTGGTGCTGATTGCGGGAGGACGCAACAAAGGTCTGGACCTGACAGCGATGCTGGGCGCTGCCAACTTGCGTGCTGTTGTCGCTATTGGCGAGGCAGTTTCGGAGCTTGCAGGCCCGCGGACGTTCGAGGCGGCAGACATGGACGAGGCGATCGAGGTGGCGGCCGGCCTCGCCCAGGAAGGAGACACAGTATTGCTGGCCCCCGGCTGCGCCAGCTTCGATATGTACGAATCCTATGCGGCCCGCGGAGAGGCGTTCGAAGCCGCCGTGCGGGCGCGCTTCGTCGACCCGGAGGAAAACAGTGACTAGCCGGGTGACCTCCATTGTTGGTGCGCGGCAAGGGGCACGGCGCCGGGCGCACGAGCAGGTGGTGAGTCGCCGAATCGTCACTCTGCTGATACTGCCGATGGCTGCCCTGATCGTGGTTGGGCTTGGTGCCATACTTTCCGCCTCCTCGGTTCCGGCGCTAGCCACCTTCGACGATTCGCTGTACTACTTCCGTCGGCAGCTTCTGTGGGTTGTGGCCGGCACCGTTGCCCTCGGGGTCACGTCGCGAGTTCCCTATGACTTCTATCGGAGGGCAGCGACGCCGATTTTGGCGATCTCGGCCCTCTCGCTCATTGCCGTTCTCATGTATGGGGTAGTGCGGGGTGGGAGCCGCTCCTGGCTGCAGGTAGGACCCTTGACGGTTCAGCCATCGGAGTTTGCCAAGTTCGCTGTGATCGTCTTCCTCTCAATGGTGATGGCTCGCAAGCGTGATCTGCTCACCGACTTCGCTCACTTCTTCTGGCCGGTGGCCGCTTGCCTTGGTCTCATCGGAGGCTTGATCATTGCCCAGCCCGATCTGGGCACGACGATCATCGTCGCTTCCGGTGCTGTCGCCGTGTTGATCGCATCGGAAGCGCCCTTCCGTTTCGTAGCGGTGAGTGCGGCCGGGGGTGGGATGGCAGCATTCCTGCTGGCCATGGCGGCCGACTACCGCTGGGACCGGATCACCGGGTTTCTGGACCCCTTCAGCGATCCGTTGGGCAGTGGGTTCCAGGGCGTTCAGTCCCTGTTCGCACTCGGGACGGGTGGTGTCTTCGGCGTGGGGTTGGGCGCCAGCCGGGCCCGCTGGGAGTTCCTGCCCAACGCTCACACCGACTTCATCTACGCAATCATCGGCGAGGAGACCGGGTTGATCGGCACGGGAGCTGTGCTGATTCTGCTGGCGGCTTTCACTCTGGCGGGAGTGGCGGTGGCCATCCGCGCCCGCGATGACTTCGGTCGAATGCTTGCAGCCGGCATAGTGACCTGGCTGGCCATACAGGCGATTGTGAACATCGGTGGAGTCACCTCAACGCTTCCGATCACCGGCCTGCCCCTCCCGTTTGTCTCATTTGGAGGGAGCGCATTGCTCGTCGAGATGGCAGCTGTGGGGATACTCATCAACATCGCCCGACGGGCTGAACCGCGGCGGGGCCAGTGAACCTGGCGATCGCCGCGGCCGGCACCGGAGGCCACGTCTTCCCGGCCCTGGCAGTGGCCGAACAGCTCATAACCCGCGGCGTCGCACCCGAAGACATTGTTTTCTTTGGCGGTGATCGCCTGGAAGCGGTCGTCATCCCCGACGCCGGGTTTGAATTGATCCAAGCCGATGTGCAGGGACTGCAGCGCAACCTCTCCATGGAAAACATGCGTGCCCTTCGCAAGGCGCTTGCCGCCCGCAAGCAGTTCCACCGCGCGCTGCGGGACCGTGATGTTCGGGGCGTGCTGGCTATGGGAGGGTACGTGACCGGGCCGGCGGCCCTGGCGGCTAGAAAGGCCCGGGTGCCGCTGGTTCTTCATGAGCAGAACGCAGCGCCCGGCCTCGCCAATCGGCTGGCAGCCCGTTACGCCACGAGGATCCTGGTGGGGTTCCCGGCAGCTGCAAGCCGGCTCCGGGGTGCCCGAGTGGTCGGCAATCCGATTCGAGAGGCTTTCGCTGCCTACGTGCCGAGTGCCCCGGCAGCCCGAACCGGATACGGGCTCGATCCTTCTCGAGCCGTCGTCGGTTTGATGGGGGGGAGCCAGGGTGCCCATGCCTTGAATCATGCGGCCGCAACGCTGGCAGAAAATATGGAATCCCAACTATTGCATTTGGCGGGGCCGGCGCAGGCCGAGGAATGGCAGGAGGCCAGCGAGGCCAATCCGGATTGGGTCGTCGTGCCCTTTGAGGGTCGCATGGAGCGCTTCTACGCCGCGTCAGATTTGGTTGTCGCTCGCGCGGGGGCTCTGACTATCAGCGAGCTGGCCGCCACCGGAACGCCGGCGATTCTCGTTCCCCTCGAGGGACCCGCCGGTCATCAGCGGGCCAACGCAGCTTTCCTGGTTGACGCCGGTGCCGCCGCGCTGCTCGATCAGGCCGATCTCGCGACTCTGCCCCAGATGNNAGGCGGATCTCGCGACTCTGCCCCAGATGGTCAAAGAAATGTTGCTTCCTGCCGAACTGCGCAGGATGGGGGCGGCAGCTGCTGCCCTGGGGCGGCCCGGGGCCGCAGCGGAGGTTGCTCAAGAATTGCTCGAGGTGGCCGGTGGCTGAACTCCCCAAGCGTATTCACCTGGTCGGCGCCGGCGGCTCTGGCATGAGCGGTTTGGCCAAGCTCCTGGCACAGTCCGGTCGGATCGTTACTGGATCTGACCTGCGGCCCAGCCCGGCCTTCGCCGAGCTGGCCGATCTGGGTGTCGAGGTATGGACCGGGCACCATCCCGAGGCGCTGGGCGCTGCCGAACTGGTGGTTGCCTCCTCGGCGATCCCTGATGGCGACCCGGAGGTCAGGAGTGCGGTGGAACGAGGAATACCGGTTTGGCGGAGGCCCGATTTGCTGGCGGCTCTCACCGACGAGATGCCGGCCATAGGGATCACCGGCACCCATGGCAAAACGACCAGCACGGCGTTGGCTGTGACTGCGGTGCAGGCGACCGGCCGCGATCCCAGTTTTCTGCTCGGCGGCCGCATGCTTTCGCTCCGAACTGGAGCCCATTTGGGGGAGCGAGACCTCTTTCTGCTCGAGGCCGACGAAGCGTTCGGAACCTTCCTGCGCTTGAACCTGCGCGGTCTCCTGGTCACCAATATTGAAGCCGATCATCTCGATCACTACGGAAGTGTCGAGGCAGTGTCCGAGGCCTTTCTCGAGGTGGCCGGAGGGACTAGAGGCCCAGTGGTCGCTTGCAACGACGACCTGGGATCTCGCCTTCTGGTCGAGAGACTGGGAGCGGTGAGCTACGGCACCGACCCGTCCTCGGAATGGGTGGTGAGCGAAATCCGCAATCAAGGTCCCGAAGTCCGCTTTCGCTTGGCCGGGCATGGTTCCGACTGCAACGTCCTAGTACCCACTCCCGGAGCTCATGTCGCTCTCAATGCAGCCGGGGTCGTTGCCCTACTGGCCGAGCTCGGCTTTGAACCCGCCGAGGTTGCAGCAGGCCTGGCCGACTTTGGAGGCCTGCGGAGGCGTTTTGAGATACGAGGAACCATCGGGGGCGTGGAGGTGATAGACGATTACGCCCATCACCCCACAGAGATTGCGGCAACAATCGCCGCAGCGCGCAGCCGCCATAGCGGGCGGGTCGTGGCTGCCTTCCAGCCCCATCGCTACAGCCGCACCGAGGAACATGGCGCCGGTTTTGGTGATGTGCTGGCTGCAGCCGACCTCGTGCTGGTTACCGATGTGTACGCAGCGGGCGAAGCACCGATCCCGGGGATAACGGGTTCTCTGGTTGCCGGAGCCGTGGAGGCGGCCGGCACCGAAGTGCGCTATATCCCTCACCGGTCTGACTTGGCCTCAGCCGTCGCGGAGGAGATCGCAGCCGGTGACCTTCTTCTCACACTCGGAGCTGGGGATATCACCGGGCTGGCTACCGAGTTGGTCGAGCTGGGGGAGCGATGAGCCGGGCACTCTTGGACCTCGTCGAGGCCGACGTCATCCAAGCGGAGGTCCACCTGGGCTCTCTGACTACTTACAAACTCGGGGGTCCGGCCCGCTACTACGCCGAGCTGAATGACGAAGCCGCTCTTTCATTGATTGCCGCGGCGCTCGTAGAAGAACCGGTTGAAGTACTGGTGATCGGCAGGGGTAGCAACCTGGTGATCTCGGACAAAGGCTGGCCCGGATTGGCGATCAGGTTCGGGCCCTCGTTTGCGACAATCCAGATCGCCCCGAGCGGCACGGTCTTGGCCGGAACCGCCGTACCCCTACCGCGCCTTGCCAGAGAAACGGTCAGCCAGGGTCGGGGGGGCCTCGAGTTCTTCGTCGGAATACCAGGGTCGGTGGGCGGTGCGATACGGATGAATGCCGGGGGCCACGGCAGTGATACGGCGCAATGGCTCCGGTACGCCCGGGTCTTCGACCTGCGCACCGCCGAATCGAAGGAAATGACGCCTGGTGACCTTGAAATGTCATATCGGAGCAGCAACCTCAGGTCCGATCAGCTGGTGCTCTCGGCAGAATTCAACACCGAGGAAGCACCGGAGGAAGCGGGGGCGGCGCAGCTGCGAGAAATCACTCGATGGAGGCGACTCCACCAGCCGGGCGGCACGCACAACGCTGGGAGCGTGTTTCGCAACCCTCCAGGCGATGCGGCGGGGCGCATAATCGACGAGCTCGGCCTCAAGGGCTTTCGGGTACGGGGCGCGGCGGTATCCAAGAAGCATGCCAACTTCTTCGAGGCCGATCCCGGTGCCGCCGCGCAGGACGTGTTTGACCTGGTGATGGAAGTGCGGCGTCGTGTCGAAGACAAGACCGGGATCGAACTGGAGCCAGAAGTACAGTTCGCGGGGGATTTCGAATGAGTGTCCGCGCCCACCCACGAATCATGCGTCGGCGCGCCCAGGTGCGCGAGCGGGGCGCGCGCGGGCAGCTGCGGCGTCTGCTGCGCTTCCTGATGGCTGTATTGGTTGTGGCCGCGCTCGTGTGGTTCGCACAGTCTCCGGTCTTCTCAGTCGCGGAGATAACTATCAATGGTTCCGTCGAGTCGGATGCCGAGCAGCTGCTGGCCGACGCCGAGGTCTACGAGGGCCGGCCGCTGGTTCTGATCAGAACCGGTCGGGTCGAGGCTGCCATCGAGGCAGACCTGTGGGTCAAATCGGCCGAGGTGCACCGGCGTTTTCCGAACGGCATCGAGTTGGACGTGGTGGAGCGTTTTGAGGTCGCCGCCACACGGGTCGGTGCCTCCTGGGTCACGCTGGCCGACGACGGCGTGATCATTCGCACCTTTCCGACACGTCCGGCCGGCCTGGCGAAGATGCTTCCCAGCCTGAGTTCGGGAGCCGTCGGTGCGCCGGGTGATCTGGTTTCGACCGACGCGCTGGCGGCGGCTGTCGAGTTCACGGCCGCGCTGAAGCCGGAGCTTCGAGCCATCACTGAAATCTCAGTAGATCGGAACCATCTACGGGCCGCGGTCGGCGATCACCAGGTCCGGCTCGGCGGGCTCTCCGACATGGAAGCCAAGGGAGTCGCCCTGACCGCCCTGCTGGACGATGGCATGTTGGCCCCCGGCGACCGCATCGACCTCATCGCCCCTTCCCGGCCGGCGGTGAGCGCGCCCGCCTCCCGAATCGAGTCGCCGCCACGTCCTTAGCCCGACGAGCTGGTTCGGGAGTTCGCCCAAGTCGGTCCAAGCTCGCCAAGTCTCCACCTCTACTTGAGGTCGAAGGTCGCCCCTTGAGCGC
>JABAHO010008370.1_pt2 | contig 12312 bp, 11 predicted proteins | sample 7062071 | NCBI WGS metagenome assembly JABAHO01 (sample SAMN14534356, study PRJNA622989) | marine sediment metagenome | biome: marine biome [ENVO:00000428]; feature: marine pelagic biome [ENVO:01000023]; material: deep marine sediment [ENVO:00002113] | place: India: Gulf of Kutch | collected...
GCCATCAACCGCGCCCGAATCGATCTCGTCGCGCAACGGGACCGGGAGCTGTGGCGCATCATCTCGGTGGACCGGCTGCGCAACGGCGAGGACGCGGACACCGTCCACCAGCGGCTGGACCACGCCGCCGGGGACAGGCTCAAGGAGCTGCTCGCCCTGGCAAGGCAAAGGGGCGAGCTGGCCGCGGACGCAGATGTGGGCTTGCTCGGCGACACGCTTCAGGCCCTGGGCGAAAGGGCCGTGGCCCGCTACCTGGAAGCTTCCACCTCTTCCCGGCGGGCCGTTGCAGAGTCCCTGGCTGCCCAGACCTCGCTGCTGGTCACCCCTTACCTGGAGCCGGCGCCATGACGATACGCTGGGGTATTCTCGCGACGGGCATCATCGCCAACACCTTCGCCCGGGCCGTGAAGCAGTCGACGACGGGCAGGCTTCAGGCGGTCGGCAGCCGCGGGCCAGAGTCCGCCGAAGGTTTCGCCCGAGCCCTGGAGATACCGAGCGCTCACGGGAGCTACGCAGAGCTCGTGAGCGACCCCGAGGTGGATGCCGTTTACATCGCCACCCCGCACCCCGACCATGCCGAATGGTCGATCCGCGCGCTTCGCGCGGGCAAAGCCGTTCTCTGCGAGAAGCCCGCCGGGCTCAACCACGCCGAGGTCATGGCCATCATCGACGAGGCCGAGCAGCGCCAGGCCTTCTTCATGGAAGCCTTCATGTACCGATGCCATCCGCAAACCCTTCAGCTCGTGGAGCTGTTGCGGGAGGGGGCCATCGGAGAGGTTCGCCACATCGAGGCCCGCTTCGGCTTTCATGCCGACTTCGACCCGGCAAGCCGGCTCTTCGACAACGCGCTGGCCGGCGGCGGCATCATGGACGTCGGCTGCTACCCCGTCTCCATGGCCAGGCTGATCGCGGACGCCGAGCCGGAAGAGGTCAGCGGCCATGGAAAGGTCGGCACGAGCGGCGTCGACGAGTGGGCCAGCGCCCTGCTGAAGTTTTCCAACGGGCTCGCCGCCCAGGTCGCCTCGTCCGTTTCGCTGAATCTGGACAACTCCGTTCGCCTTAACGGCAGCGCCGGGCAGATCATCGTGAAGAATCCCTGGCACTGCGCGGATGCGGAGGGTCGGTGGGGGTTCCAGCTTCGCCGCCCAGGACGCGGTCCGGAGATGATCGAAGGCACGGCGCCGCCCCTCTACGTGATCGAAGCCGACCACGTCACGGACATGATCGCTCAGGGGCAGAAGGAATCACCGCGGATGAGCTGGACCGACAGTCGCAACAACGCCCTGGTGCTCGACGCCTGGCGGCAAGGGGTGGGCGTCGAGTTCCAGCAGGAGACCACGGCCGCCCCCCTGCTCGGAGGGCCCCTTGGTCGGCCGGAGAGGCCGCCCATGACCTACGGCCAGGTCGCCAATCTTTCCAAACCGGTGGCCCGCCTGGTGATGGGCTGCGACAACCAGCCCAGCCTCAGCCACGCCGCCATCATGTGGGATCACTACTTCGAGCGCGGCGGAAACGCTTTCGACACCGCCTACATTTACGGCGGCGGCAGCATGGAGAAGCTGCTGGGCCGCTGGCATACGAGCCGCGGTGTTCGCGACGAGATCGTCATCATCGGCAAGGGGGCGCACACGCCCGACAACCGCCCCGAAGCCGTCTCGAGGCAACTGGACCGGAGCCTGGATCGACTCCAGACCGATCGGGTAGACGTCTACTTCCTGCACCGCGACAACACGGACATCCCCGTGGGCGAGTTCGTCAGCGCTCTGACCGATGAAGCAAACCGGGGCCGCATCAGCGCGTTCGGCGGATCGAACTGGACCCTGGAGCGCGTGCAGGCCGCCAACGCCTACGCCGCGGACAATGGGCTGCAACCGTTTACCGCGCTCTCCAATCATTTCAGCCTGGCCCGCATGGTTCAGCCCATCTGGCCGGGCGTGGAAGCCGCCTCCGGGTCCCCGTTCAGGGATTTTCTGGCCGACTCTCAGATCGCCCTCTTCCCGTGGTCGTCCCAGGCGCGGGGCTTCTTCACACCCTGGGCAGACCCGATCATCGCCGAGGGGGGAACCGAGAATCGCGTGGTCACCACCATGCAACCGACCATCGCCGAGCTCAAACGCACATGGTTCGCCGAGGACAACTTCGAACGCCGCGAGCGGGCGGGCACGCTGGCCGAGCGGCTCGACGTGGAGATGATCAACATTGCCCTGGCCTACGTTCTCAGCCAGCCGTTTCCCTGCTTCCCGCTCATCGGCCCGAGGCTGCCATGGGAGACCCGCAGTTGCCTTGCCGCGCTAAAGCTGGCGCTGAGGANNTGACAAGCGACACAACGTTCTCGCCACCAACATGATCCTGCCTCAGCGACAGGGCAATCTCCCAGGTGTACGTCGTCTTGCCATCGCGTAGAAAACCCCGGAAGCCCAGCCCGCCGCTGACCTCGAACAGGGCGAACGTCACGTGAACCGTCTGGTCCTCGTTCCAGATGAGCCCGAGATTCGGCGGGCTGTCCAGCTTCGCAGTGCCGGCCAGGGATCCCTTCAGGGTGCGCACGCTCACGTCGTAGGTCCCCTGCTCGTCCGGAGCGATGCGGATGTTCATCGCCCACGAGCCAAGTTCCTTCGCGTCGACTTCGGCGTTGATGGTCGCGCCCTCGTCGTCGCGCCGCACCTCCACGTCGCAGGCGACTCCTTGACCAAGGCTCTGCCCCTCGGCCAGCACGGATCCCCTGCCCGTCCACTGGCCTGATCGAATGAGTATCATGCCGGCCGGTCCTCAGCGATCGCCAACGCTTTGCCGATGGCTTCGGTGCAGCGCGCGTCTTTGTTGCGGGCGTTGTTGACGTAGCTGGATACCGGCACGGCATCCAGCGCGATGGGAACGCGTGACGCGCAAAGCGCTTTGAGATCGGCGACCCCCACCGAGGCATCGAGCCAGACCTGGGCGTCCTGCAGGCCGAGCATCACGGGCTGACGTTTGTGCACAAACGTCAGCTGCTCGTTTGCCTCACAGGTGAGCACCGCGAAGCTCAACAACGGGCCGTCTTCGCCGCCCTGCCAGCTGTCCCATATTCCCGCGAGCAGCATACCAGGCGCAAGATGGGGCGTCAGGTAATACGGCAGCTTGCGGTCGTTGCTGCGTGCCCACTCGTAAAAGCCGCTGATCGGCACGACGCATCGACGGCGGCTGAAGGGTTCCCGGAAAGCCGGACTCTTCTCGACGGTCTCCGCTTTGGCGTTGAACATGCTGTACTTCGTCGTCACCGACTTGGACCAGAAAGGCGTCAACCACCAGCGCATCGGAACGAGCTCGGGCCGGCCTTCGTCGTCCATCCGCAGAACGACGATGGTCTCCGTCGGCGCGGCGTTGTGATTATCGGGTCCCGGATGCGGCAATCCGACCAGCTCGAGCAGCAGCTCCGAAAGCGGGCTGGAGGAGACGTTGAATCGTCCACACACGGCCCGCGCCCTCAGCCGTGCTTGCCGCAGGCCCAGCCAAGCTCTGCGAGAGACGCCGTGGCATAGCCCACCGCCGGGGGCTCGAGCTGGGTCGCCATCGTGTCGTTCCAGCGGTTGAGGAATCCGAAGATCGCAATGACCGCGACGATCTGAACGATCTGACGCTCGCTGAAGTGGGCCCGCAGCCTTTCGAAGTGCTGGGCTTCGGCCTGATTGGGAACCGCGCCGGCAGCCAGGGCCAGCCCGATCGCTGCGCGCTCGGCATCCGAGTAGGCCGGGCTGTTCTCGTGGTCGAGAACGGAATCGAACTTTTCCTGCTCGGCACCCTGGCGGTGTCCGCTGTGGGCGGTGTGGGCCTGACAATAGCGGCAGCCGGAGCTGACGCTAGTGGCGTAGGCAATGAGCTGGATGAGGGGCGGCGGAAGGTTGTCGCCAACATCACCCTGCTCGGGAATCATCGGCTCCAGCTGCTCGGCCATCGCCTTGAGATCGCCGCCGAAGACGACGTTGGTCAACATCATGAACCCGATTGGCAGCTGGGGCATGTGGGCCATGGTCAGCATGCTGTTCGGCACGAAGCCCATGGCACTCTCAGCTGCATCGAAAATGGGTTTCAGCGCGGGGACCTCGTCAATCGACCTGGGCTGAACGTGCGCCATGGCTATCCGCTCCGACGATTTGGGATCGCCCAGTTTACTGGTTTGCGTTTTGGCTTACATTCGCCAAACTTCCGCGCCTATGAAGGTCCGAGGCTCAAATGATCCAACCCCCCGTCGCTAAGCGTCTCGCTCATCGCTGCACCCATCACGGCGTCACTTTGGAGGATCCCTACCACTGGCTGAAGGATCCGGCGTACCCCGAGGTCAACGATGCCGAGATCATCGAGTACCTGAAGGCCGAGAACGCGTACTTCGAGGCCCGCATGGAGCCCCACCAGGATCTGGTCGAGCAGCTGTTCGAGGAGATCAAGGGTCGTCAGCCCGCGGAAGACGCCTCCGTGCCCCATCGACACGGCGCCTTCTGGTATCAGTGGCGCTACGAGAAGGACGCCCAGTACCGCCAGTGGCTCCGCGCGCCGGCGCGCCGAGGAGAACCGCCGGAAGCCGCAAGCTGGGAAGTGATCGTCAACGAGCCGGAGCTGGCCCGGGAACACGCGTACTTCCGCCTGGGCGGCATCTCCGTGAGCCGCAGCGGCCGTTTCGTAGCGTGGAGCGCTGACACCAGCGGGGCCGAGCGCTTCACGCTCTTCATCCGGGACCTGCAATTGGGCGGTCTCGTCGACGAGCCCATCGAGCACACTCTGGGCAGCCCGGTATGGGCGGCGGACGACTCGTGCTTCTTCTACGTCGTGGTCAATGATCAGTGGCGCCCCTACCAGGTCCGCCGGCACGCGCTCGGCGACCCTCTCACCGCGGATGCGGTGGTGTACGAGGAGCCCGACGATTCGTTCTTCGTTTCCGTGGACGAAACCCAGTCGGAAGCCTACGTGCTCATCTCAACCGGGGACCACGTGACCTCGGAATTCCGGTACCTGACAACCCACCAGCCCCTTACCGAGCCCACCCTCATGGCACCCAGACGAGCCGGCCACGAGTACGACGTGGATCACCGCGAAGGCGAGTTCTACATTCTCACCAACGACACGCACAAGAACTTCCGCCTGGCCCGAGCCCCCGAGCATGACCCGGTCGAGCGGAACTGGCAGACGGTGATCGAGGGTTCCGACCACCATTACCTCACGGGCCTGCTCTGCCTGAAGGACCACCTCATCGTCTGCGAGAGGATCGATGGCCTGGATCAGATACGCATCCGGACCGGCGACAAGGAGCATCACGTCCAGTTTCCGGAGACCGCCTACGCGGTGGGCCTGGGAACGAACGCGGAATACGACAGCGCGACGCTGCGGCTGCACTACGAATCGATGATCACGCCCAGCACCGTCTATGACTACGATATCGCAGCCCGGGAGCTGCGCCAGCGCAAGGTGAGGGAGATACCGACCGGCTACGACCAGGCCAAGTACGAAACCGAACGGCGCATGGTGACTGCCCGCGACGGCACGAAGATACCCTTAAGCATCGTGTACCCCAAAGGACTTCCCCGGGACGGAAGCGCGCCGGTCCATCTGTACTCGTACGGAGCGTACGGGCACGCCATGAGCCCGACCTTCTCGCCGAGCCGCCTGTCGCTGCTGGAGCGAGGTTTCGCGTTCGCCGTCGCGCACGTTCGGGGCGGTGACGATCTCGGCCGTCAGTGGTACGAAGACGGCAAGCTAAACAAGCGCACGAACACGTTCAGCGATTTCGTGGATTGCGCCCGCCACCTGATCGACTCCGGCTTCTCTTCAGCCGGCCGCGTCGTCATCTCCGGTGGCAGCGCCGGAGGCGAGCTGATGGGCGCCGCCGTCAACGAAGCGCCAGCGCTGTGGGGCGCAGTGGTCGCGCACGTTCCCTTCGTCGACGTGCTTAACACGATGCTCGACGCAAGCCTGCCGCTTACCCCCATCGAGTGGCCGGAGTGGGGGAACCCGATCGAGGACAAGGCGGCGTTCGAGTTGATCAGGTCCTACTCACCCTATGATCAGCTCGTGGCCGGAGCGTACCCGCCCATTCTGGTAACCGCCGGACTCAACGATCCCCGGGTCACGTACTGGGAGCCCGCCAAATACGTCGCCAAGTTGCGGCATCTGAAAACCGACGACAACTGGCTCCTGCTGAAGACCAACATGTCTGCGGGACACCGCGGGGAATCGGGCCGGTTCGACTCGCTGCGCGAGCTGGCCGAGGAATATGCTTTCTTTTTGGTGAGCCTGGGAGCCGCCGGATGGCATCCGAGCGGCGCCGGCTATCAGGCGTGATGAGCCAGTTGGCGAACCTTTGCCTCGTTCGCCTGGCGCATGCGCTTCTTGATGATGTTCTGCACCACCGTGACCGTGGTCCAGTCATGCATCATCAGACGCCCGCACCCGTCGCACTCAGCGCGCTCGCACTCGAGAACAAGATCCAGAAGACCGCTGTAGGACAACCGTGAAATGTGTTTGCAGTGGCCGCACTCCAGGCCCACCGCCGGATCGATGCCTACGTAATCCATGACGCTGTACTCCCTTTCGTCACGCCCGCCATTCTAAAGGACGGATTCCGTGATTGAGCGGTACTTTAGCTGCTTTGTGACTCCGTGCACACTCTTGCCATGACGCAGTGGCGGCTAACGCGCCATAAGGCACAGCTGAGCAGCAAGCGAGCTGAGCGAATCAGCCCGCAACCGCTTCCCGCAGACTATCACGGAATTCCGGCGCTGCAATCTCGATCAGCGCCTGTGTGCGCTCATCCGCAGACAGCGAACGCAGCTGCGCTACGCCATGTTCCGTGACAATTATGTCCACGTCCGTGCGCAGCGCGGTGACCAGCTCCACCCTCGGAACGATTCTCGACACCGTACCGCCTCTGGCGGTAGCGTTCATCGCAACGATGGATCTCCCTCCGGGAGAGGCTTTCGCCGCGCGCATGAAGTCGACGGAACCGCCTGTTCCGGAGATCTGCCTGCCGCCGGCTACTTCGGCGTTGACCTGGCCGAACAGATCGACCTCCACGGCCGAGTTGACCGAAACGAACTGCGGCAGCTCACGTATCACGCCGACTTCGTGGGTGTAGTTTGCCCCGCGAAACTGCACCGCCGGGGTTTCGCTCAGCCAGTCAAGCAGCTGCCGGGATCCGAGCGCCATGCCCGCTATGTGCTTGCGTGTGTCTATCGGCTTGTTAACCCCGGTCATGTTTCCGGCACGAATGAGGGCCATGCCCCCGTCGTCGATCAACCCACCATGCATGCCGAGATCGTTCCTGTCATCGAGCCTGGCGAGAATGGCCGCAGGGATACTGCCTATGCCCGTCTGGATGCAATCACCATCGCGCACGAGTTGGGCGATGAACTCGCCAATTCGCGCCGCCGCCGCATCGATCTCGGGAGCCGCCATCTCCACCAGCGGCCGCTCCGTCTCGATGAGGAAATCGATCTTACTGGGATCGATGACGGGACAACCCGCGGGCGCAACGAACGCGTGGTTCAGCTCTGCAGCAATGGTCTTCGCGCCGGCCATCGCCGCCTCCACGAAATCGACGTTGGGACCTAGGCAGAGCTCGCCTCTGGCGTTGCGCGCAATCTGGAGCAGCACCACGTCAACGTCTTCTTTGAGATAGTCGTAAACCGCGCGCATCTGCATGGGCAGGAACCGCAGGCGCTCCGGGTCTGCATCGCGCAGATGCGGCGTCATGAAGAAAGTCGTGAAGACGGCGTCCTCCGAGAAGCCGGTGAAGTCGAACCGGTTGAGCCCGGCCAGCGGAAACTGGATGAACTCGACTCCGGCCGGAAGCGTCTGCTGCGCCAGCGTTTGAAGCAGCCCGGTCGGCTCGTTGGAGCTGCCCGCCACGAATACTCTCTGGCCCGGCTCAATGCGAGCGCCTAGCTCGTTCATGATTGCTCCATCCCTCACGCGAGGGGGAGATTCTAGCCTCGCGCCCTGCGCTCCTTTCACGCCTACTACCTGCGTCCCGGCGCGACGGACGCCGGCATCAGCTACCGGGTGGCGCCCTTGAGCGACGCGATCTTCAACGTCTCTGCCACCCAGCGCGATCGGCTGCTGTTCCTCATGATGGCCGCCTTCGGCCCTTTCTGCCCCGCCCCGGCGTTCGCGATGCCGGACGTGCCGCCGCCCGATGCCTGCATCCCGCGGGAGCGCGGTATCGAAGGCCTCGACCGAAACACCGATTCCACCTGGGCCGTCGTCGACTCACCCTTCGACAACAGGTTCGTCGAGGACATCTGGAGCGAAGGCTACCGGCAACCGCGCCACCACGTCTGGTTCCGGTTACGCGATCTCAACACCCTTCCCGGACCGATCGATCAGGTCATGATGCAGGCCATTACCGCGTACTACGCCGACGACACCATCATGGACAACGCGCTCTTTCCTCACGGCTGGCACAGATGCTGGAGCGAACTCCAGACCGCAAGCCTGGACCACGCCATGTGGTTTCACGGGCCCATCGATCTCAGGCGCTGGCACCTGTTTGCCCAGGACAGTCCGGTGGCAGCCGGCGGCCGCGCCATGACTAGGGGGACCATCTTCGGCGATCAAGGGGCGGTGGTGGCGACGGCTGCCCAGGAGATCCTCCTCCGCGAGCCCCCGGACGGAAACCCGTGATGCCCATGGCGCAGTTCGAGCCCGGAGTACGTGCGTGGTTCGCCGAGCACTTCCCTGCCCCCACGGCGGTGCAGGCGCTGAGCTGGCCGCGGATCGCGGAGGGTCAGCACGTGCTGATCACGGCGCCCACGGGAAGCGGCAAGACGCTCACCGCTTTTCTTTGGGCATTGAACCAGTACGCGGCGGGTTCCTGGACGCCCGGCCACNNCCACACCCGGGTCCTCTACGTGTCGCCGCTGAAAGCGCTGAACAACGACATCCGGCGCAACCTGCTCGACCCCCTGCAATCGCTTCGCGAGGACCATGAGTTTCCGGCCGTCAGCGTTCAGACCCGTTCCGGCGACACGCCCCAGAGCGAGCGGCAACGGATGTTGCGGCGCCCGCCCGACATCCTGATCACGACGCCTGAGAGCCTGTCGCTGATGCTGACCACCACCCGCGGACGGCTGGCGCTGGGTACCGTGGAGACGGTGATCCTCGACGAGATCCACTCCATCGTGGACAACCGGCGCGGTGCCCAGCTGATGACCTCGCTGGAGAGGCTGACCGACCTGTGCGGCGAGGTTCAGCGGCTGGCGTTGTCTGCCACCGTCCGCCCCCTCGACAGGATCGCGGAGTACGTCGGCGGCTACGCGGTTGACGGCGCGCCCCGAGAGGTGAGCATCGTAGATCCAGGTTCCGACAAGGAGATCGTGTTCCGCGTGCGCTACCCGGAGGAAGTCAGACGCGCGTTGGAGGGCGGCAAGAAAATCTGGGACCCATTATCCGAGGTGTTTCGTCGTCAGATAGAGCACAACGCCTCCACCCTGTTCTTCACCAACAGCCGACGCCTGGCCGAGAAGATCACCCTGAAGATCAACGAGGATCAGATCGGACCGATCGCTTATGCCCATCACGGCTCGCTCGCCCGGGAGATCCGCGCGGAGGTTGAAGAGCGGCTGAAGGCCGGCAGCCTGAAGGCCATCGTAGCCACCAGCTCTCTGGAGATGGGTATCGACATCGGCCACCTCGACGAGGTCGTCCTGGTGCAGTCTCCGCCTTCGATCGCCGCCACGCTGCAACGCATCGGCCGTGCCGGCCACAGCGTTGGAGAGACGAGCATCGGCACGCTCTACCCCACCCACGCGAACGACTTTCTCGAAGCCGTGGTTCTCGCCAAAGCCGTCGCCAGTCGCGACATCGAGCCGCTCACGCCACAGACGAACGCCCTGGACGTGCTCGCCCAGATCATCGTATCCATGTGTGCCAGCGAGACCTGGCAGGTCGACGACGTCTTCGACCTGCTCCGCCGCAGCACGCCATATCACGAGCTGCCGCGCGAACAGTTTGATCTGCTGATCGACATGCTGGCCGGGCGCTACGCCGGCTCGCGGGTACGCGAGCTCAAGCCGAGAATCGTTCTGGACCGCATCAACAACACGGTTCGGGCGCAGAAGGGCGCCGTCCTCGCGCTTTACAACTCGGGCGGCACGATTCCGGACCGGGGCTATTACCAGCTGCGCCATGCCGACACCGGCGCGGTGATCGGCGAGCTCGACGAGGAGTTCGTCTGGGAAGCCACCACGGGCCAGACCTTCAGCATGGGCACCCAGAACTGGCAGGTCACCCAGGTGACGCACAACGACGTGCTGGTTCGCCCCGCACCACCGGGCACCACGGCCCCGCCCTTCTGGCGCTCGGAGTCGCACAACCGCAGCTTTCACTTGTCCGAGCGCATCGCCAGCGAGCTCGAGGAAGCCGAAGCGCAGCTCGATGCCGGGCGCGACGACGACCTTCGGGNNTCTTCTGCTGGAGCTCGTCCGCAGCGGGCCAGGCGGTTATCGCGGGCCGGACGATACCTGCCAGCTCGTGCTGCATACGTTCTGGGGCGGCCGGCTGAACCGGCCGTGGGCGCTGGCATTGGAAGCGGCCTGGCATGAGGCGTTCGGCGGTCGCGCGGAAATCCACGCGGACGACAACGCCGTGGTGATTCAGGTGAAGGGCGAACCGGACGCCGCGCGCATCATCGGCCTGGTGAGGTCCGACAACCTCGATGAGCTGCTGCGCAGGTCCCTGGAAAGATCAGGATTTTTCGGCGCGCGGTTTCGCGAGTGCGCCGGCCGGGCACTGCTTCTTCCCAGGCAGCGATTCAACCAGCGGCTGCCACTTTGGATGAGCCGGCTGCAGGCTAAGAAGCTGATGTCCGCCACGGCGGGCTATCCGGACTTCCCCATGCTGCTCGAGAGCTGGCGCACCTGTTTGCAGGACGAGTTCGAACTCGACTCGCTTCGCCGGATGCTGACCGAGCTCGAAGATGGTGTCATCGAGTGGACCTCTGTGACCACGAGCTCGCCAAGCCCGTTCGCATCCAACGTCACTTTTGCTCAGATCAACCGCTACATGTACGCCGACGACACGCCCGAGGAGGACGCCGGGCCCAGCGCGCTGTCGGACGATCTGATCCGCAGCGCCGTGCGCAATGCCGATCTGCGCCCCCCCATCCGGCGCGAAGTCATTCGCGAATACCTTTCAAAGCGGCAGCGCACTGCAGATGGATACCGGCCCGCGAGCCCCGATGACTGGGCCGAGTGGGTCAAGGAGCGGATCCTCATTCCAGGCCCGGAGATCAAGGCGGCCACCAGCGCCGATGCTCCGTTGCCCGAGCACGACCTCCTCGTCTGGCTCAACGAGCGGAGCAGCTCGACAGGCGGGCGCGCCTGGCTCACTCATCGGGAGTTGCTTCAAGGGCTCCTAGAGCGTGGCCTGTGTGACGGCCTTGCCTTCGATGGCGAGGTTCCGGCGGTCGAGGAGAGCCGAAGCGCGGAGCAGCTCGCCCTGGAGATCCTTTCTTTCTACGGTCCCCTGACAGCGTCCGAGATCGACGAGATCCTACCCCGGGTTCCCAACGGCCTGCTGGATGCAGATGAGGTTTTGGTGAGCGGTTCGCTGGTGGCCGACGACCCGGCCTGCTACTACTGCGATGCGGAAAACTACGCGACGCTGCTGCGGTTTCAACGCGCGGCCGCCCGACCGGATCTGCAGCCCCGGCCCATCGAGGGCCTGACCGGATTCCTAGCAAGCTGGCAGCGCTTCGGCGCGAGCGGCCACGACGAGCGCGTTCTCGAGGTGATGGAGCGGCTGCGCGGTTTCCGCGCGCCCGTGGGGACCTGGCTTCAGGACGTCGTCTCCGCCCGCATCCCGGCCATGGGTGAGTCTCAGCTCGACGATGTGCTGCTGCGACACGGCATGCAGTGGCGGGGCGTGGGACGTGAGGCCATCGCCGTCGGTTATCCCGAAGATCTCGAGCTCGTCGACGACCCGACGGAAGAGGCGTCCACCCTNNAGCTACACGTTCACGCAGCTCGCCGACAGGAGCGCGCTGTCCCTCGAAGCCTTCAACGAACGATGGTGGGGCTCGGTCTGGAACGGTGAGATCGCCTCGGACACCCTTGCCCCGCTGAGGCAGGGGCTGGAGCGGGGCTACAGGCTGAGCCTCACCAAGCCCCAGCGGGCGCCCTCCGGGCGCCCGGTACGACGGCGCGGCCGGCCGGCACCGGCCTGGACCGGGAACTGGTCCGTGCAGGCCGAGGTTGAGGCGGATGTGGATCCGCTCACAGAGCTGGAGGACGCCAAGGACCGCGCACGCATGCTACTCGACCGCTACGGCCTCATCTGCCGCGAGCT
>JABAHO010005445.1_pt1 | contig 12303 bp, 11 predicted proteins | sample 7062071 | NCBI WGS metagenome assembly JABAHO01 (sample SAMN14534356, study PRJNA622989) | marine sediment metagenome | biome: marine biome [ENVO:00000428]; feature: marine pelagic biome [ENVO:01000023]; material: deep marine sediment [ENVO:00002113] | place: India: Gulf of Kutch | collected...
GGTCCAGGCGCGCCCGAAGCCCTTTTCGACGATCTGCATGCCGAGGGCCCAGAGGATGAGAAGCGCCGCCAGCCACACCCAACCCCGGAAGTGCTCGAGGTGTTCACTGGGGGTCGTCGCCGGCGGGGGGAGCGGCGGTGGCTCGGGGAGGATGGCTTCCACTTGCTCGGGAGTGAGCGTGACGGTGTCTTCGGCACGGCGCGGGTGGATGGCGAGACAGGCGAGGAGTCCCACGACGGCAATCGCGACCATGTAGATCAAGTTGAAGGTGGAGAAGAGGGTCTCGGTGACGGGGTAGATCCGGTCGATCACCGGGACGCCGTGGCTCGGATTGAGGAGCGGGTTGTTGTCTTCGGTGGCCAGGATGAGCGGCGCCGAACTCGAGAGNNTGAGCGGCGCCGAACTCGAGAGACCGCTCTGCCACACCGTCCCGAGCCCCACATAGGCCGCGGCGACCAGAGCGCGAACGTCGACCTTGGGGTTGCGGCGGCACACGAAGGGCACGAAGAGCGCGCAGGCCACGAGACAGAGCGCCCAGTTGATGTAGCCCGTCACCATCGAGAACACCGCGGCCAGGGCCATCGCCTGGAGCGGCTTCTCGGGGTTCGGGAGGCGCGCGAGGCGGTCGAGCGCGCGGTAGACGGGCCGCGAGGCGACGCAGGCGTGCGCCGCCACCATCGCGATCGAGAACTGCATGGCGAGGCCCAGCAGCACCCACATCCCGTTGCCCCAGGCGTTCACGGCCTCGGGCACGGTGACACCCGCGCCGGTGAACGAGACGAGCAGCGCCACCGCCGTGAGGATCATGCAGATCACCCACGAGTCGGGCACCCAGCGCTCGGTGAAGCGCGAGAGACGAGCGCCGACGTCGCGAACCCGGTCGANNTCGCCTCAGCCGATGGGCCGGTAGCGCACGCGGGCGTCTTCGGGGGAGAGACCCGCCGCGGCGGCCAGCGCCTCGAGACGCGCGGGGTCTTCGAGTTCTTCCGGCTCGATCCGCACCTGGAGCGCCCGGGCGCGCAGGTACCAGTCGCTGGCCGTGTCGACATCGCGCACCCGCGTCCGCCCACTCTCGGCGTCCATCAGCTCGCTGAAGGGGACCGGAACGATCTGCTCGGCGCGCCGCGTGATCAGCACATCGCGTTGGCCGTCGAGGAGTGCCTGGGCGGCGCCGGCGCCGAGGTCGCGGGTGTAGTCGCGGTCGAAGGCGGTGGGCTAGCCGCAGCGCAGCTCGTAGCCCACGTCCTTCTCGCCGGTTGCGATCTTGATCCCACGCGCCGCGAGGGCGTCGGAGACGGCGTTGCGGAGGACCCGGCCGAGGGGCACGTCAGCCANNTCGAGATCAGCGGGGTCGAGACGCTCGGCGACCCCTTCGGCGATCACGGCGACCCCGTCTTCGCGACCGGCCGCCAGCCGCTTCACCACCGAGCCCTCGATCACCCGCACCACGTCGTCCAGACGAATCGGGCCGTCGGGGAACTCCTCGGGAATGACCGCGATCGGTGCGCCGGCGGACTTTGCGGCGCCGAGCGCGAGCGAACCCGATTTGCGTCCCATCAGCACGACGAAGAACCAGCGATGCGTCGTGCGGCAATCTTCCATCATGTTCTCAACGACGACGGCGGCGTGCTCACGGGCCGTCTCGTAGCCAAAGGTCGGCACCCCCGGCGGGAGCGGCAGGTCGTTGTCGATGGTCTTGGGGACATGGACGACCGGGAGACGTCCCTCGGCGGCGTCGGAGACGCGCTTGGCAGAAAAGGCGGTGTCGTCTCCGCCGATCGTGATCAGGGCGTCCACGCCGAGGCTTTCGAGGGTCTGGACGACGCGGGCGAGATCCTCGGGGTTCTTGGTGGGGTTGGCGCGCGCGGTGTGGAGAATCGACCCGCCCTGGAGGTGCACTTTCTCGACGTCGTCGAGTCCGAGTTCGCGAACGTGGCTGGTGTCACCCGCCATCAGCCATTTGAAGCCCGACAGACATCCGAGGACGCGGATTCCCCGGTGCAGTGCGACGGTGGCCGCGGCACCGATGACACCGTTGATCCCCGGTGCGGGGCCTCCACCCACCAGAATTCCAAAGGTCTGCATGCGATCCCGTCTCCCCGCGGCGCGGGCGCGCAATGGCGCGGCCCGTCGAATGGTGGAGCAGGATAGGGGCCGGCCAGCGGGGTGTCTCACCCCAAGCGGGGCCGGCCGACGGGTGTCTCGCGGACCCGGTGTCCCGCGACGGCGCTAGCTGGTGTCCCACCTCGAACGGAACCAGCTGAGCAACTCGCGTGGATCGCGGGGGGCGCCGGGGCGCGCCGTGTCCGCTGCGGACCGGATCGGCCGGGGCCGAGACTCGCTGGGAGCCGGGGCGGACGGAGCCACCCGGCGCCGGGCCTCCGGCGCGGCGACCTGCAGATCGCGCAACACCTCCCCGGCGAGCGACCGGAATTCGCGGTGAACAGCGGTGCCCTTCGCCTCGTGGAGGAGCGAGCGGGGGCGATCGGATTCGGAGTTCAACAGCTCGACCCGCGGACTGCGCGAGATTTCGACGTCGAAGCGGCGCCACCCGCGCCGGTGGATCTCGTCGCGCAATGCCCGCGCCAGGAGGGGTCCGCTGGGAGAAATCCGGGTGCGCCGGTCGACGAGGGTCTGCAACACGCGCACGCGGCGCGCGTCGGGGCACAGCGCCAGCAGCTTCGGGACCTCGAGTAGCGAAGCCTGATCGGCCACGGGAGCGATCACCAGGTCGGCGCAGGCGAGCGCCGCCTGGGTAAGCGCTCCGAGCTCGGGTTTGGTGTCGACGATGACTACCCCCCCGCGGCGGGTTTTCTCGAGGCGCTCGCGGAGCGAACCGGGCTCGGCCGCCGCGCGGACCAGGCGGGGCGGGTCGGGCGCCGACGCGATCCAGTCGACGCCGTACTGACCCACGCGCACGACACGCTCGAAGGATCCCTCCGCCCACCCACTCGCGAGGTCGCCACTCCCCGCGTCGCCAGGGACACGGAGCATGCGGTCGACGATGCCCTGGTCGTCGAAGGAGAAGAGCAGGATCGGCAGGTCTTCGTCGAGCGCGCGCAAGAAGATCGCGAGGTTGGTCGCGACCGTGGTCTTGCCGACGCCACCTTTGTTCGAAGCGACGACGAGGACGCGGCAGGCCGCCGGGGCAGAGGGCGATTCCGGGGAGGACACGCCGGAAAGGTACCATCGGCCGCCCGACGAAGCGGTACCCTGCTGCGCGTGAAGGTGGCTGCCGTGATCCCTGCGCGCTTTGCCGCAACCCGGCTCCCGGGTAAGCCTCTGGTGGCGATCCGGGGCAAGCCGATGATCCAATGGGTCGTGGAAGGGTGTCGCGGGGCCCGCCGCCTCGACCGTGTCGTCGTGGCGACGGACGACGAACGAATCGCCGACGCGTGCCGGGCCTTTGGCGCCGAGGTTGCACTCACGCGGTCGGACCACCCGAGCGGAACCGACCGCGTTGCCGAGGCGGCGGCCGGCCTGGACTGCGACGTGGTGGTGAACGTCCAGGGCGACGAACCGTTGATCGAGGGGTCGGTGATCGATGCCGCGGTCGGCGCGCTCGAGGCAGACCCGGAACTCCCGATGGCCACCCTCGTCCACCCCGCGGCGCCCGAGGCGCTCGGCGACCCCAACCGGGTCAAGGTGGTCGTCGACCACCGTTGGCGCGCTCTCTATTTCTCGCGGAGCGCCATCCCGCACCGGCGCGATCCCGATGTCCCGGGCCCGCGTGTGTGGCAACACATCGGTCTCTACGTCTTCCGCCGCGAGTTTCTCGAAGCCTTCGTCCGCCTCGATCCCTCGCCACTCGAGCGCAGCGAAGCCCTCGAGCAGCTGCGCGCGCTCGAAAACGGCTACCCGATCGGCGTAGCCCCGGTCGAGGGGTGGGAGAGCATTCCGGTCGACGTGCCCGAGGACGTGGCGCGGGTCGAGGCCGCGCTGGCGCGCCGCGAAGCGGGCTGACCCCCCGCATCCCCTCTGTGCGACGAGCCCGGGTTCGGCCGCGCGCGCGCCGGAGCGGGGGGCGTCGACGCCGTGTGCCGCGCCCCGGACGCGGGGCCCGCTACTGGCCTCCGCCGTAGATGCGGTCGTCCCGGCCGGCCCACTCCTTCTCGCGCAGCTTGAACTTCTGGATCTTGCCGGTGACCGTCATCGGGAACTCGTCGACGAAGCGTATATATCTTGGAATCTTGAAGTGCGCCAGCTTGCCCTTGCAGAACTCCCGTATCTCCGCTTCGCTCGCTGTCTGTCCTTCGTGTAGTTTTATCCATGCGGCGACCTCCTCGCCAAATTTCGGATCGGGCACGCCGACGACCTCGACCTGCTCGATCTTCGGGTTCGTGTACAGGAATTCTTCGATTTCGCGCGGGTAGATGTTCTCGCCGCCGCGAATCAGCATGTCCTTGCTGCGGCCGACGATGCGCAGGTAGTCCGCTTCGTCCATCGTCGCGATGTCGCCGCTCTTGATCCAGTGTGCCGCATCGATGTCTTTCGCCGTGCGCTCCGGATCGCCCCAGTAACCGCGCATGACGTTATAGCCCCGGGTGCACAATTCGCCGGGCTCGCCGCGCGGCACGATGTGCCCGTCTTTATCGATGACCTTTATTTCGGTGTTCGGCAACGGCCGGCCGACCGTGCCTACCCGCAGCTCGATCGGATCGTCAGGCAGCGTCTGGGTGGACAGCGGCCCGGTCTCCGTCATGCCGTAGCCGATGGTGATCTCGCCGAGGTGCATCTCCTCGATGACGCGATGCATGAGCTCGATCGGGCACGGCGCGCCCGCCATGATCCCGGTCCGCAGCGACGTCGTGTCGCATTCCGCAAACCCCGGCTCGTCCAGCATTGCAATGAACATCGTCGGCACACCGTGGACGGCCGTGCAGCGCTCATCCTCTATCGCGCGCAGGCAGGCATCCGCCTCGAAACCGGCCGAAGGCAGCACGATCGCCGCTCCGCTCGACGCGCACAGCAGCGTTCCGAGCACCATGCCGAAGCAGTGGTACATCGGTACCGGCATGCACAGGCTGTCCCGCTCGGTGAACTTCATAATGCTCGCGGACATGCTGGCGTTGTTGACGATGTTGTGATGCGTCAGCGTCGCCGCCTTGGGAGACCCGGTCGTGCCGCTCGTGAACTGGATGTTGATCGGCGAATCGAAATCGAGGGCCTGCCCTATCGTTTCCAGCGCCCGGACATCCTCCGGACCACCCCTCGAAGCGACATCGTTGTAGTTGAGCATGCCGGGCGATCGCTCGTTGCCCAGGCGTATGACGATTCGCAGATCGGGCATGCTTGCCGAGTGCACATCTCCGGGCTCGCAGTCTGCCAGCTCCGGCGCGAGATCGTTCAGCATGGCCACGTAATTGCTCGTCTTGAAGGCAGACTCGGTAATCAGCGCGCGGCAGCCGACTTTCTTCAGTGCGTATTCGAGTTCCGGGGTGCGATAGGCCGGGTTGATATTGACGAGAATCAGGCCCGCGTAAGCCGTGCCGAACTGCGCAACCAGCCACTCGGCGCGATTCGGTGCAAGCATGCCGACACGTTCGCCGGGTTTCAGCCCGAGTGCGATCAGTCCGGCGGCGAAGTTTCTCGCCCGCTCCCTGAGCTCCCGCCAGTTCCAGCGGACTCCCTGATCGACGACGATCAAAGCATCGTTGTCAGGCCAGCGGCGAGCTGCCATATCCAGCAACTGCCCGACGGTTACCCCGAGCAGGGGCGTGTCACCGCTACCGTGTGCATAGCTTTGCAATGCCATACTCCGGTGCGTTCCAACCTGATCATATTAGGCCGTACCTCGGCCGAGACTTCACTTCGTAGTTTTCCCAAGCCGTTGCGGCAACTACGGAGTGAATTCGGCTTTTGGCAGGCCGCCTTTATACTCGGCAGATGGTCAGCCCCGGTGAAAAGCCGCTCTCGCTACTCGTCATCGCCTTTACAGCCGCCATGATGGTTTCGTGCGCCACGCGCATACCGGTGGGAACGAATTTCAGGGAGGTATCGGACGCGCACGAGACCGTCGTCGATCTGCGCTTCGTCACCAACCGCCGACTCGTCAGCACCGGAACGGCCGGTGAGTATTTCGGTGACGACCACGGTGAGCTTTCCGCGGGGAGCTGTCGTGTCGGATTCGAGGCCGGTAACAGCCGGGGCGAGGTACTCCGCGTGGATGCACTCCCCGTCGAAGCAGTGTTGTCAGGCTTCGCGCCGGGACAATTCGTCATTTACGTGCACGGTTACGGGGAGTATTTCGCGAAGAACTGTCGCAGGGCCGCGCTCTTGCAGCAGCGCCTCGGGCTTGACGGCAGGATGCTGTTGTTTTCCTGGCCGTCGAGTTCCTACCTGACCTACGCGGGGGATGCGAGCGACCTCGAACAAAGCATCGACGAACTGAATACGCTCCTGACCCTCGCTGCCGACGCCATCGGCCACGATCGAATCGTATTGATTGCGCACAGCATGGGTTCGCGTGGCATCGTCGACGCTCTGAAGGCCAGAGGCGAGGAAGCGAAGTTCGGCAGCGCGATCTTCGTCGCCCCGGATATCCGGCGCGACGTGTTCCAGGAGAACGTGCACATGCTGCAGGAGAAAGTGTCCGACATCGTCGTGTACATGTCGGACAGCGATCGGGTCCTGTGGCTGTCCACGACCGTCAACGTCTCCGGACGGCTCGGTGTAGCCAAGGAGTTCGACCTCGAACATACGACCGTCATAGACGTCACGCCGACCGGCACCAACGATATCTCAGGGCATCTCTACCACATGCTCAACCCGGGCGTCATCGAGGACCTGCGCGCACTGCTCGGGACAGACTCTGACGATGCGAAGCGGGCTTTCCATCGCGTGCCGGGCGAGACACCCGGCTTCTGGCGGCTCGAACCGGTCCCCTGACATTCTCTCGCCGGCACTCGTACAATACCGGGCACGCCGACAGAGGGTATGGTGATGAAGGACAAAGTAGCTGCGTTTGCAACCGTGGATCCGTTCGAGGGAATGACCGGGGAAAACCCTGGCCGTGCGCAAAACCTGGTGGGAGGCCAGTGGGTATCCGTCGAGCAGCTGCGCGACGACATAGTCGACCCGATGAACGGCGCGCGTTTCATGGAGATCCCGGACACGCAGGACCTGGGCTCGTTCATTGACGGCCTCAGGGGCTGTCCCAAGACGGGCCTGCACAATCCCATGAAGAACACCGAGCGCTACGTCATGCTCGGGGGCGTCTGCGCGCGGGCGGCCGCGCTGCTGGCCGAGCAGGAAGTTACGGATTACTTCACGCGGCTCATCCAGCGCGTTATGCCAAAGAGCTGGAATCAGTGTGCCGGCGAGGTGCTGATCACGCGCGTGTTCCTGGAGAACTTTGCCGGCGACGGCGTGCGGTTCCTCGCGCGCGGCTTTTCCAACCCGGGCGACCGCACGGGACAGGAGTCACGCGGGTATCGCTGGCCATTCGGGCCCGTGGTCGTCGTCGCACCCTTCAACTTCCCGCTCGAGATTCCGGCATTGCAGGTGATGGGCGCGCTGTTCATGGGAAATCGCCCGCTGGTAAAGATCGACTCGAAGGTCAGCATCGTCTTCGAGCAGTTCCTGCGCTTCCTCATCCACTGCGGCCTGCCTGCAGGGGACATCGACATGGTTCACTGCCGTGGCGAAAACATGGGCAAGCTGATCAGCGAGGCCAGGGACATCATCCGCCTGGTGCAGTTCACGGGTTCGAGCGAGGTCGCGGAACGGGTTGCCGCAACCGTCAACGGCGCCGTGCGTATCGAAGATGCCGGTTTCGACTGGAAGATCATCGGGCCGGACTACGACGAGAGCTGGCTCGATTACGTGGCATGGCAGTCCGACGAGGACGCCTACAACGCGACCGGCCAGAAATGCTCAGCGCAGAGCATCCTGTTCGTACACGACAACTGGGCGCCGGCGGTGCTGCCGAAGATCGCGGAGCTGGCCGGCAGGCGCTCGCTCGACAATCTCAGCATCGGCCCCGTGCTGAGCTGGAGCAATGATCGGATCAAGAGCCATGTCGATGCGGCGCTCGCGGTGCCGGGTGCGGAGCTGCTGTTCGGTGGCAAGCCGCTAAGCGGGCACGAAATACCCGCCTGTTACGGTGCCTGGGAACCGACTGCCGTCAGGGTGCCTCTGGATGCGATCTGCGGCGACCATTTCGACCTGTTGACGACCGAGCTTTTCGGTCCGTTCCAGGTCGTGGTTTCCTACGGAGACGGCGATCTCGACAGGGTGCTCGATGTCTTCGAGCGCATTTCGCAACACCTGACGGCCGCGGTCGTCAGCGCGGATCCCGTTTTCCAGCAGAAGGTGCTCGGCGCTACCGTCAACGGCACGACCTACTGTGGCATGCGTGCGCGGACCACCGGCGCGCCTCAGAATCACTGGTTCGGGCCCTGCGGCGATCCGCGCGGGGCTGGAATCGGCACCCCGGAGGCAATCCGCCTGACCTGGAGCGGCCACCGCGAGATCATTTTCGACCAGGGTGCGCTGGCCACAGACTGGAGTACGCCGCCGGTCGCCTAGTCGTTTGCCCGAGCCATAGCCCCTTGGAGTGATTTCGCCACGTCGCGGCTGAATTGCTGCAGTACTTCGCTCATGGCGCGCGCCAGCGCCGGGTAGTCGCCGGGCCTGGCCGCTGTCACCTCGTAACGGGCGCGCTTTGGCTGAACGAGGAATTCGTCCGTGGACGAGATGATGCCCCACTGAATCTGCAGTACCGCCGTGCCCTGCTGGTCTGCGTCGAAGCGGCTGATCCGGCCGATGATCTGGTAGTCGAGATCCGCGATGTGCGTGTAGGGAAATGCGACGACAACCGCGTCGTTGACGAGGCTGTCGAGGTTTTCAGAAACGATCCGGTAGATCGCATCGTCGACGGGCTCGACCCAGCGATTGAAATCGTCGACGACGACCGTAGAGTCGCTCCGGCGGGTCACGATCTGAGCGCGAGACAGGTAGTCGGGGGTACGCAGCGGTCCGACTCCAACTGTCTTATCGGCGTCAACGGCCGCCATGTAGCCGGTTTCCAGTGCCTCGAGATCGTAATACTGTACCGGCGGCGAGGAACCGCAGCCGCCGAGTGTCATTACGAGCAGTACGGCGGGCACATGCCAGCTCATTCTTATCATTCCTGATGCTCCGTCACGGTTGTTTTCCCTGTATCAGGGCCTCCGGATTGCGCTCGAGATAGTCGAAGAACTCGCGAAGTGCGGCCGCGGCCCCCTCCACCTCTTTAAGCGTGGACTGCAGCTGGTAGACCTGCTCGGAATCGCCGCGCAGCTGCAGCCGGGCCGCATTGAGTGTGTTCTCCGCAGTGAGCAGCGTCTCGCCCAGCCGCTCCAGAACGGGCTGCAGCTCGTCTGCAACGCTCTCTATCTCTGCATCTGCGTTCCTGAACAGGGCAGTCGCCTCGGACGCGGCAATGCCGACGTCATCGAGCGCCTGCCTGAGCGACGTGCCGAGATTCTGCACGTCCTCGTCGTTCACGAATTCGCTGAGGCCCGCAAGGGAGTCGTGAAGATCCGGCGAGTTCGTCAGGGCCGCGATTCCGTTGAGTGCGTTGGTCAGGCCTTCGGCGAGTGCATCCACATCCACGTTATCGCGGATATTCGCCAGCCACCGCTGCATTCGAGCGAGCAATTCCTGGATATCAGAACGGATGGTCGGAATCTCGGGATAGTCCGACTCCATACCGCTCATGCTTATCGGCGTATCCGGCCGCAGGTCGAGCCGGACCAGCAGCTGCCCCGTCACGAAGCTCTCTATCTCCAGCTGTGCGCGCAGTCCCGCCTCCTTTATCAGCTCCTCGTGCGGAATTACGTCGCGCAGATCCTCCGCAATCGGCGCGCCGTCGCGCACCGGAATGTATGTATCGGGCAGTATCTCGAGCGTCACGCGCGTAAGTGTCTCGTACCTGTCTTCGTCGATCAGCAAGGCGATTTCAGAGACGTAGCCGACCCGCACCCCATTCAGGATCACGTTCGAGCCTACCCGCAGGCCCTTGGTCTGCTCTTCGAAATACGCAACGTAGTTGAATCGTTTCTTGAACAGCTCGCCCCCACCGAAGAGGGCGACGCCGAGTGCGAGCAGCGACATGGCGCCGACGACGAAAGCACCGATGACGGCCGGGTTGGACTTCTTGCTCATGCTGCGCTCGCCTCCGGTGCGCCGCGCCTCAGGAACGTTCGCACGAATTCGTTCGGATGAGAATCGCGCAGTTCGCGGGGGTCGCCCGAAGCGAGCTGCGTCTTCGCATCCGCGTCGAGGAAGACCGAGTTGTTGCCGATCGTGAAAATGCTGGCCAGTTCGTGGGTAACGACTACGACCGTCGTGCCGAGACTGTCACGCAGCTCCAGTATCAGGTCGTCGAGCAGCCTCGCGCTGATCGGATCGAGGCCCGCCGACGGCTCGTCGAAAAACAGGATGTCGGGATCGAGCGCCATTGCCCTGGCCAGCCCGGCACGCTTTTTCATGCCTCCGGAAATTTCGTTCGGATAGTAATCCTCGAAACCGGAGAGTCCGACCAGCATGAGCTTGTAGGCCACCACGTCGCGAATCTCCGCCTCGCCGAGCGACGTGTACTGCTTCAGAGCAAGCCCGACGTTTTCGGCCAGCGTCATCGAACTCCACAGCGCGCCCGACTGGAACAGGGTGCCGAACCTGCGTTTCATTTCCTCGCGCGTGTCCTCGCCCGATGCCCAGAACGGTGTGTCCTCGTAAAAAATGTCGCCCTTTGCCGGCTCTTTCAGGCCGATCATGACCTTGAGCAGTGTGCTCTTGCCGCAGCCCGAACCGCCCATGATGATGAAGACGTCGCCGCGATTGACGGTGAAATTCAGATCGCGCTGCACGACAAAATCGCCGTAAGCGATCGTGATGTCCCGCGCGACGATGTGTCCTTCACTGTCCGGCATTCAGATCCCCAGGTTGATATAGATCACGGTCAATACCGAGGCGCTCACGACGATCAGCACGATCCCCATGACGACAGCACGAGTCGTGCTTTCGCCAACTGCCATCGCACTGTTACCGCAGGCCAGCCCCTGCTGGCATCCCGCTATAGCCACCAGACTGCCGTACACGACGCTTTTGAACAAGCCGCCGAGCAGGCTGTTCAGGCCCACGGAATTCACAGTCTGGGATGCGTACTGCACGAGACTCACGTCAAGCATCGAAAGCCCGACGAAGGTGCCGCCGAGAATGCCCATCAGGCTGCCGTACAGCGTCAGCAACGGCAACATGACGATGAGGGCGATCACCCGTGGCGTGACCAGGAAGTCGACCGGATCCATTCCAAGTGTCGTTAATGCGTCGACCTCCTCGTTGACTTTCATCGTACCGATCTGCGCGGCATAGGCCGCACCCGTGCGGCCCGCCATGATGATCGCGGTCATGATCGGCGCCATCTCCCTGACCATGGCAACCGCCACGAGATCCGCCGTGTAGATACCCGCGCCGAAATTATTGAGCTGCATGACGCCGACGAACGCGAAGATCATGCCGATGAGGAAGCTGATCAGGCTGACGATCGGCAGGGCTTCCGCGCCGGCTTCCTGGATGTACTGCACGAGGTCCGAGCGCAGGTAGGTCGCCTTGCCGCGAAACAGGCGGCCGAAGGACAGCATGAGTTCCCCGACGAACGCCAGCAGGTCGCGGCTGCGCCCGACCACGCGCAGCGTCTTCTCGCCGATGCCCTCCAGCAAACCGATGTCGCGAGCTTTGCGCCGCGCGCCCTCGCGCTCCCTGACCGCGAACGCCAGCGCAATCAGCTGGCGGGCGCCCTCGGGCAGGCCGCTGTCATCGATCGGGATGCTGTTCGCCTCCGCGCTGCGGTGAATCGACACGAGCCTCGAAACCAGACCGGTATCCCACTCACCAAGACCGGAGGTGTCGAAGCAGACGGTGGCTGGCGTCGGCGTCTGCCGCAGGCGCTCGATAACCGGCTCGATGCCGGGAAGGGTGCCGTCAAGCAGCCAGTCGCCGGTCAGCGTGACGGCGAGTGTTTCGTCAGGAGTAACTGTGCAGGTAAGGGCTGCGTCCATTCATCGGCTCGAGAAGAAGCACGGCCATTCTAACCGTTACTCCCCGCCCGGCCGAGAAATGCGAACGCGAATGCGATCTGAGGCGTTAGCGCGTCGCGCGATTGCGAATCGCGACCAGCATCAATACCGCTACCAGGACACCCAGCAGCAAGGCAGCGGGTGCGTGGTGCATTGACGTCAGCTGGTGACCCAGATTGCTCAGAAAGCCCGTGTCTGGCGTGTGCGCCAGGGCTGTCTCGGCACCCGCGAGCGCAAGCGC
>JABAHO010001870.1_pt1 | contig 12288 bp, 12 predicted proteins | sample 7062071 | NCBI WGS metagenome assembly JABAHO01 (sample SAMN14534356, study PRJNA622989) | marine sediment metagenome | biome: marine biome [ENVO:00000428]; feature: marine pelagic biome [ENVO:01000023]; material: deep marine sediment [ENVO:00002113] | place: India: Gulf of Kutch | collected...
TGTCCTTCAAGCTGTCGGCCACTTCGGCGAAAGGGTCACCAGTCCTTCGTCGGGAGATCGAAAGGCTTGGATGGCGGCCACGGAAAACCCGCTTCTTTGACACGGGCCTGGTAGCGCGGCGTGGCGTCGAGATCGAAAGGCGCGCCGCAGTAGCAATTGAAAACCGACGAGCTCAATGCCAGCTGCCCGCCTGGCTCCCTGTCGATGGCCGCGGCCAGTTCATTGGCGCGCTCGCGATCACCCACAATCGCCGCCACCAGCAGCGAAGACCATCGATCGCTGTTGGGATTCGCCCAATGCGCCTCGGCCAGCGTCCGGGCGCGCTCCGCATCGCCGGACACAGCCGCGACCAGGAGGCGCCGGTCGTAATACATGCCGCTCGTTGACGGTTGCGGCGCAGTGACCACGGGATCATCCATGCGCCCGGCGGCGACGAGCGTCAGGAACTCTGCGTCCTGCAGNNGCGGCTCACCAACCCAGATCAGGGTCAACGGCAGAAAAAGGTTGGCCGACCAGTTCACCGGATCGCATGCCCTGAGTTCCCGCATCTTGCTGACAATCTGCGGCGCATAGCCAAAGGCGGTGATGAATTCCATCGTCCAGTTGAGATCCGGGCAGGACCCCGGCTGCATGGCCTTCTCGATCAGGGCCGGTACACCTCGCCAGTCGTCCAGGAAAATCTGTGTTTCCAGTTCCAGGACGTCGCGCTGATGGCCGGGCTCCGAGAGACGCATCGCCGTCTGCGCCTGATCGATGAGGTCCTCGAGCGCTGCCTGAGCCTCATCGGCTGACGACGCCTCGCGCAGTCCGATCGCGTGGTCGAACACGATGTGAGCGGCGCGATCGGTTCTCTGCATCCAGACGCGGGCCAGTTGCGGCGCCACTTCGAGTACGCGATCGAAATAGAGATTGGCTTCCACGAGCGAGGGCGCGATGTTGGCCAGTCCACTGTGCGCCTGCGCGAAAATCTCGAGGCCCTTCTGGTAGTCGATGAAGGCCCCGACCTCGCCGATACCCGCATTGCGCATTGCCCGCCGAGTATCGTCATCGAGAACCACGTTGAGCACGTCGGCGATGTTCTCGGCGATGTCCTCCTGGACGGCGAAGACGTCTTCGAGCGTCCGGTCATAGCGCTCGGACCACAGATGGAAGCCATCCGATGCCCGGATCAGCTGCGCCGTGATCCGCACGCGCTCGCCATCGCGCCGCACGGAGCCTTCCACGACCTGGGCGACACCGAGACGCTCAGCGATCTCCGGAACAGGGATGTCCTTGCCCTTGAAGAAGAACGAAGACGTTCTCGCCGTCACCTCGAGCGTCGGCAATTTTGCGAGGACGTTGAGAATCTCTTCGGTGAGGCCATCGGCAAAATACTCGTCGTCCGCACCGGAACTCATCGCCACGAAGGGCAGCACCGCGACCGACCGGTCGATTTCCTCCGTCTGGGCAACCTCCTCGGTCACCTGCGGTGCCGGCTCGCCGGACCACTGGTCCCAGGCCACGAACGCGACGACGATCACCAGGAGACCGATGAGCAGGGCGTCGGTCACGCGCCGGCTCGCCGGCTGGGGCGAGGCATCCCGGTTGACCTCGGCCTCGCGCTTCAGGCCGCCCGGTGTCAGCTCGAAAGCCCAGGCGAGCACCAGCGCCACCGGGAATCCCAACATCAGGACGAGCGCCACGCCCGACATCACCCAGTCGGGCAATCGCAATGCCGGCACCATGACGTCGGCGATCTGCAGCAACACCCAGGCGACGACGACGTAGGCCGCCCCGACCCGGAACACGCTGCGTTTCTTCAATTCGGCGATCAGGGACATGTGTGCCTCATCCGTGCGCTAGTCGCAGACGAAGTCGTTATCGCCCACCGGCCGACACATGTCGGGCCAGCGATTGTCACGATAGTAGTCGATGATCCCGACTTTCCGCAGAAAGTCCTTGAAGACCTTCGAATTTCGGTAAATCGTGAAGCGAGGTTCCCACATCCGGTACAGGTAGCCGAGCAGTGCCTCGTCTTCGGCCGAGCTTGTCAAGGAAGCCATCACGAACGCCTCGTCCGGGACATCGAGATTGTACTGGCGAAGATCGTCGTTCGGGATGAGCTTCGCAAACTCGGCTTGGGCGGCCTCGAGTGCCGGGATATTCGCCGGGTCGCGCACGGCATCGACGAAGGGCCGCACGATGTCGATCTCTTCGCCGAGCATCTCCGACGTACTCGAGGGTCGCAATCGCTTCTTCGTACTCGCCGCGATGCAGGTGGTAGAGGAACACGCCATCGGAAAATGAGTATCCGCCGAGATCGAGAGCACGTTGCCCGTGGAAACGGCTCTGCTCCGGGTCGCCGAGAATGCGGTAGCTGTCCGCCAACCAATGCGCGGCGANNGAGTTCCACAGCCGTCAGCAGGATCTCCTTGGCCTCCTCGATGTAACCCAGTTGCACCAGCTGTATGCCGTACCATAGATGACTGACGGCGTTGGTCGAGTCGAGTTCCACCGCGCGTCGCAGATGATCCATGGACGACGTCCACTGGCGCGTGTCTCTTTCCACCATGCCGAGCGTCGCATGCGCATCGGCGATGCTGTCGTCGATCTCGAGCGCTCGATTCGCCGCCTCGACGGCGAGAGCGTTCGTTTCCTCGCGCGCCCACGTGTCGTCGCCGTCGGCCGTCGCGTATCCGGGTATCACGGAGTACGTGGCGGCGAGGATTGCATGCGCCTCGGCGAATTCCGGGTCGAGTTCGACGGCGGCCTTGAGCGACTCGAGCCCCTGGGCGAGCCCCTTGCTGCGGAAGAGGATCCGGTTCTGCAGCCAGTAGCGGCCCTGCAGATAATGTTCGTAGGCCTGCAGATTGTCGGTTGGCCGCCCACCGGCATCCGGCAATTCGAAGCCGACCGCTTCGCCGAGTGTCTCCCGCAGCGCCGTGACGATGTTGCTGGAGATCTCGCTCTGGATCGAGAAAATATCGGCGAGCGTCTTGTCGTAGGACTCCGACCACAGGTGCGCATCATCCGCCACCTCGATCAGCTGGGCAGTGATGCGGACCTGCTGCCCCGCCTTTCTCACGCTCCCTTCGAGGATGTATTGGACCCCGAGCTCTTCCGCGATCTCGCCCATGCCGACGGACTGGTCCTTGAATGCGAATGAGGACGTCCGGGAAGCGACCCGAAGACCCTCGACCTTCGCGAGCACGTTCAGGATCTCTTCGGAGATCCCCTCGCTGAAGAACTGGTTGGACGGATCGTCGCTCATGTTGACGAACGGCAACACCGCGATAGAGAGCCTTTCGGCGCTCGCGGGCTCGCCTTCGGGCGCAGCAGATGACACGGCAGACGAGTCGCCCGCATCTTCAGGTGACTGATCCCGGAAGCCCACGCGATCGATGCCGAGCGCAATCACCGCCAGCACCAATGCCAATATGATCATCCGGTCCATCCGGCGCGCGGTGTCGGCGACAGGTCCACGGTCGGGTGCGAGGTCATCCTCTCGGCGGAGGCCCTCCGGCGNNGGCACGTCGATCAGGCCGAACAGCACATCGGCAACCTGCAGGATCAACCAGGCTGAGATCAGGTAGAGCGCGCCGACCCGAAAGACGTTACGGCGCTTGAGTTCGGCCAGTACCGACGGCATCCGATTCCTCCCTGGTCGCTAGGATGGCCGATCAGGCCTGACATTTCCATGCGCCGCAGTGCGGCGATATCGGGTCAGTCGGTCAAAGGTTCCGCCAGTCTCGCGGCATGACTGGCGTCCTCGGCGGGCAGGACCCGGCCGACGACGGCGGCCTCGTAGCCGGCGCGGCGCAGTGCCTCGACCACGGTACCGCCNNATCCGCCAGGTCGAACGTACCCGTGTCGGTCGCCGCGAGACAGCGCTCGTTGGCCGGCTGCAGCGAACTCCAGGTCCCATCCTTCGCAAGCTCATCCGCACCGTCGAGAAACGGCACAGCATCGGGCCAGATTTCGATATTCATGTCTGACGCCCTGCCCATCTCGATAGCGTGACCCAACAGACCGAACCCGGTCACGTCCGTACACGCGGCGACCCGCTGTTTTCGGAATACACCCACCGCATCGGCATTCGACCGACGCATCGAAGCGACGGCGCCCGAGAACCACCTGGCCTGGCAGATGCCCCGCATATGCGCCGCGAGCAGCACGCCCGTTCCGATCGGTTTGGTGATGACGAGACGGTCACCCATCTCGAGTGCGTCCTTGCGCCACGCTGAATCCGTCGCCGGTGTGCCCGACACGGTGAATCCAGCGGACGTCTGTACCCCCTCGCTGCTGTGCCCGCCGACCAGCGTAACCCCGGCGGGCTCGAACACGCTGACTGCACCAGCGAGGATCTGGTAGAGGTCCTCCTCCATCAGCCTCTCGGCGCCTAGCCGGATCGTGATCCACGCAAGCGCGACACCGGGTCTGGCATCCATCGCATAAACGTCATTCAGCGCGTGCTGGGCGGCGATCTGACCGAACGACCACGGATCGTCGATCATGTCGCTGAAACCGTCGACAGTGAGCACCTGGCGATTTGCGGGCAGTGTGACGATCGCCGCATCGTCACCCGGCCCGGCCTCGACCGAAGCGGGCATCGACAGCGCCAAGCGATCCAGCGCACTCTCGAGCATGTCGGATGCGAGCTTCGATCCACAGCCGCCGCAACGCATGTCAACGTCCGGGATCTCGACATCGGCTGACACGGCGAGCGACGCAGGTTGTGCCATCATTTCGGCAGGCGGGCGGAATCGGCTCATGAACCGTCTGTCGATCCAGTCCTTGATATACCAGATCGGCCTTCCGGCCGCTGCGAGGTATCGGCGCGAGGCGATCGCGTGTTTAGGTCCCGTCGAGATCAGCGCGAGCACACGCGGTTGCGAGAAATGACGACGAAGCTTGCGCCCCATTGCCCAGCGCAAAAGGTTGTCGGACAGCGTCGGTCCCTGACGCACGGCATGTACGCCGGACCTGGGGCGCCTGGCACCGTCGATACTCGCGTTGTCGCCGGCGGCGAAAACCCGATCATGCGAGATGCTCCGCAGAAAATGGTCCACGCAAACGAAGCCGGCGTCGTCCGTTTCCAGCCCGCACTCGGCAAACCACGATTGTGGCGATGCCTGCGTGACCCACAGGACTTCGGACGCGGGGATCTCCGTGCCGCTGGCATTGTGGAGGTAACCGGGCGACGTATGGTCGATACGCATACCGCGAAGGACCTCGATGCCTGCCTCACGCAGCGCGTTATCCAGCAGACGTGCTACACGGGCGTTGTGATCCGCGACGAGACGCTCGTCCGCCGTAATGAGCCGGATGTGTACATCCGAGATAGCCTCGACGACGGCGAGACGATGGCGCAGCGCCAGCGCGAGCTCCACTCCGCCGGCACCGCCACCGACGATGGCGACCTGCCGCTCGTGGCCGTCCGAAAGACGCAACCGTTCGAGCATCTCGTCGAGGCGTGGCAGGAATGCACTGATCGGCTTGACGGGCGTGCCGACCGCACCGGCACCCTCCACGCCCGCGAGCGATGGCGCGGAGCCGCAGTTGATCGACAGTGCGTCGAATCTCAGCGGCGGTCGCCCGGCGATCGATACGGTGCTCTCTTGAAGGTTGGCGCCATCAACCTCGCCTTCGATTAGCCTGGCACCGGCCCAGCGGCACAATGGTGCCAGGTCGATGTGGATGTCCTCCCAGGCATAGTGACCGGCGATGAATCCCGGCAGCATCCCGGAGTAAGGCGTGTGGATCTCGCGGCTGATCAGCGTGACACGCAATCCGCTGACCGGCGTCATAGCAAGCCGACGCAGCACCTGGATGTGACTGTGGCCACCGCCGGCGAGCACCAGGTCGAGCAATGCGGGGTTTTGGTCGTCGCGCATAACCAGACGCATCGGAGACAGGGTTTCGAGCATCCCGGCCGGACCGCTGCGTGTCAAGCAATACGCGGCTTCCGAGAGATTGACCCTGATCGTGGCCGCCCGCTATTCTCGAATCATGTCCGCTTTCCTCTACCACGACACGCCGTGGCCGATGGGCGAGAAACTGCCGGCGCACCACCAGTTTGCGTGGCGATGGCTTGCTGCCCCGAATTGCTGGTGGTCGGGCGCCGAGCGCGTGGCCATCNNGCCATCGCGGAGGAAGTCAGGCACGCGCGCCACTGCGATCTCTGCCAGCGCCGCAAGGCGGCACTTTCGGCGCTCGCCATCGAGGGCGAACACGAGCACGCAGGCAAGCTGCCTGCTGCTGCCGTCGAGGCTGCCCATCGCCTGGCCACCGATTCCGGCCGGCTCACGCGAGACTGGTACGAGAATCTCCTGGACGAGCAATTCACCGACGGGCACTACGTCGAGGTACTCGGCATCGTCGTTGCGACCATCAGCATCGACGCCGTGCACGAGTCTCTCGGCCTGCCGATGGAACCGTTGCCTGTACCCGAACCCGGCGAACCGACCCGCTACCGGCCGCCCGGGGCGAAGATGCACGGCAACGCCTGGGTGCCGACCATCGACGTCAAGGACGCGACCGGACTCGAGGCAGACATCTACGGCGGCGCGACACGCAGTGCCAATGTCATCGATGCGATGAGCCTGGTGCCGGACAACGTCCGCATGCTGTCGCGCCTCAACGATGCGCACTACATCAACCAGGTGCCGAACGCAGCGACCAACGAAGGGCGCACACTGACAAGGCCGCAGATCGAGCTGATCGCCGCGCGCGTCTCCGCGCTCAACGACTGCTTCTACTGAACGACCGCACACGCCACGCTGCTCCGTGCGAGCGGCGAATTCGAAGGCGAGGATGTCGACGTCTCGACGCTCGCCGCCGACGAAGTCAAGAATACGGGCGTGCCTGGCGAAGCGGCGCTGATCCAGTTCGCCGAAGCCGCCGTTCGCCACGAGGAAACGCCGCTCGCAGAAGCGCGACTTGCGATCGAGGATGAGTTCGGTGGTCAGGCCGTCGTCGACGCCGCATGCATCGTCGGCAATTTCGAGCGCATGAACCGGATCGCCGACGGCTGCGGCATCTCGCTCGACGACATGATGAGACTACGCGGTGGCGACCTGGCGGCAAAGCTCGATATCAATCACTACGCGTCGGCCGCGAATACAGCGACACCAGGGCTGCTGGGCCGCCTCAAACTCGCCATACTCAAGCCACTATTCCCTTATATGATGCGCCGCATGCAGCGGGGATGGGAAAAAGAGAGCACGTGAGCGAAGCCAATTCCGCATACGCGGATCTCGAGAAACGTTTCCAGCGCGTATGGGCTGTCGAGAATGCGATCAGCATCCTGGACTGGGGCCAGGCGACGATGATGCCTGCCGGTTCCGCAGCGGCGCGCGCGAACGTCCTCGCCGAAGTCTGCTCCTACGTCCACGAACTCGTAAGCGACCCGGCCGTCGCCGACCTGGTCAGCGAAGCAAAATCGAAGGGTGGACTCAACGAGTGGCAGACGGCGAACCTACGAGAGATTTCCCATCTGGCACCGTCATGCCACAGTCCTCCCCGACGACTTCACCGCGCGAATGACACATGCTCGCATCGCGCGAGAAATGGCGTGGCGCGAAGCGCGCCCTGCGAATGACTTTGAAGCGCTCGTACCGCATCTCGACGAAATTTTCGCGCTGACACGCGAGGCCGCTGCAATCAAGTCGGAGGCCTTCGGCGTCACGNNCTGCTCGACGAGTTCGACGCCGGTCGACGGTCGGAAATCGTCCTGACTCGTGTAAGCAAGACGACTCGACCGCATTCCTGACACGTTGCCAGAGCGCGACCCGGATCAATAGGCGAACTGCGCGAAGACGCTGAGCGGCACGACGAGCGCCACGAAAGCAAATGCGCACTCCTCGCGTCGATCGAGGGCGGCTGTGACCAGCGTTTTCAGATTGTGTGACGTCATTTCCCGTCGCTCCTTTCTCTCGTTCATGTCATTCGACGTGACAGAGAATTAACCAACGACTTCGCTCGATCCTTTCGCGTTCGTTTCAATCTGTAGCGATTTGTAACAGCGTGATCACTATCGCACTTCCGCCGGCTCGGGCGCAGCGGGATCGGTTTCGGTATCGCATTGCTCGACGAGCTGCAGCTCACCGGTTTCGGCGTCGGGCACGTACTCCCAGTCGCAGCCTCTGCCGTCCGGTGATTCGCGCAATCGATCGAGGTCTCCCTGGCGACACTCGCGCGGCGGGCACCAGGCCTCGATGTCGAAAGAATCCAGGTCGCAGATCGCCTCGACCTTGCCGCCAACACAAACGCACCGGCAATCGGCAGCAACAGGGCCGGCGATACACAGCAATACAATCGACAGGACTGGCCGGAGCGGCATGGCACCACCCGCGGTAGTGAACGAGCTGTCAGTCTATGCCGAGCCAGTGCGGCAAATCGAGACCCCGCTCCGCGAGGAACGATCGGTTGAAGAGACGCTCACGGTATTTGAGGCCCGAATCGCACAGCACGGTGACGATGGTATGGCCCGGTCCGAGCTCTCGCGCGAGTCGCACTGCGCCGGCCACGTTGACACCGGACGATGCGCCCAGGCACAGGNNCATACCAGCGGCACCGCTTCGGAATCCGGTATCCGCATGGGATGGTCGATCGTCGTGCCCGCGAGGTTCTCGGTGATGCGGCTGTTGCCGATGCCTTCTGATATCGAACTGCCTTCGATCCGCAATTCACCCTCAGTGAAGTAAGGGTATAGCGCGGAACCTTCCGGGTCTGCCAGGCCGATCCGGATACCGGGATTGCGAGCGCGCAATGCCCTCGCGACGCCCGCCAGCGTGCCGCCGGTACCTACAGCACTGACGAAGGCGTCCACGGTACCGGAGGTCTGAGCCCAAACCTCGGGTCCCGTGGTCTCCTCGTGAATCGCCCGGTTCGCCGTGTTGTCGAACTGGTTCGCCCAGAATGCGCTGCCCGGCGACTCGGCATTCATGCGCTCCGCGATACGCCCCGACTCGTGAACGAAGTGCGCCGGATTCTTGAACGGCACAGGCGGAATCTCGATGNNGTTCGCCCAGAAAGCGCTGCCCGGCGACTCGGCATTAATCCGTTCAGCGATGCGGCCGGACTCATGTACGAAGTGCGCAGGGTTCTTGAACGGCACGGGCGGAATCTCGATGACTTCTGCGCCCAGCGCCTTCAGTGTCGCGACCTTGTCACGGCTCTGGTTGTTCGGCATGACGATGATCGTCCTGTAGCCCAGGGCATTGCCTACGACAGCGAGCCCGATACCCGTATTGCCCGCCGTGCCTTCCACGATCGTGCCACCGGGTTTCAAGGCTGACCGCCGCTCGGCATCCCTGACGAGTCCCAGGGCCGCCCGATCTTTCACCGAACCGCCCGGATTCAGAAACTCGGCCTTGCCGAGAATCTCGCAACCCGTCGCATCGGACAGCCTGTTGAGCCTGATGAGCGGTGTTTCGCCAATGCTGCCCGGAACATCCGGGGCACGGGAAACGCGTGGCGACCCGAATGGTCCGCCGCCCGACTCGTCGAATGCCTGCCGCGTGCCGAGATCGCCGTGAAACGATTGCTTTATGACTGCTGCCATGATCCGTCCCCTACCTGGCCCTATCGCCGACCGCGGAATGCCCAACTGACCTCGAGGGCCCACTGGTGCATGGAAAGCGCAATCGTCTGGTTGGTATTGAACGGGTTCTGACCCCGCACGGTTTTCTCGGGCGAGTACATGAGGCTGACCGTCACCTCGCTACCGCCAGCCAGCGTGTAGGTCGCCCCGCCGGTCACGTGCCACTCCTGGACACCGGGCGCCAGAATATTGAAAAGCACCTCGCTCTCCGGGATCGGCTGTTCCGCCTTGCTGATGCCGGCGCGCCAGCGCCAGCGATCGTCGACGACATGCTGGTAGCCGAGCTTGATGGTGGTGACGTCCTCCCACCCGAAGCCCGCTGCCCCAGCGGCGCCCAGGGGCGCGCGGGTCAGATTGGGCAGGAATGGCAATCCCACCGACGCGATGTCGCTGTAGCGAACGTGCTCGATGTCGAGGGCTATCGTGTGCCGGTCTGTCGGCTGCCACGCGATGCCCGCGACGAAGCTTTCGGGCACGTCGAAATCACCAGCATCGGCGAAGAGGCCCCTGTAGTCGTCGAACTCGCCCATACGCACGCGGCTGCGCCAGGCGAAGCCCCAGCGAAGACCCGCATCAGTAATGCCCTGCACGCCGAGCCGAACGCCGTAGCCGAAGCTCGTATCGTGGCCGGCATCGCTCAGGTTGCCCGGGTCGGACGACAACGGCGCGAACGAGCCGATGCCGGTCGCCTCGAACCGCTGCGCGGCGAGTATCGGGGCGACACCGATGGACAGGCGGGGCGTTATCCGGCGCGCATAGACGGGCGATATGAACAGCTGGGCGAGATCGACGCCCGCGGGGCCCGCGCAATAGGTGCCGCCAGGCGAGCCCGGCGGGCAGGTCGGGCTCTCGAAACCCGGCCAGGTCGTATTCATGCCGCCGTTCGCGTAGATCGAGAGCCCGATAGCGTCGTCAGCACCGAGCTGACGGCTCCAGCCGAAACTCGGGATCGGGAAGACTTCTTTTCCGCTCTCCACGCGCCCGGGCGCCAGCGGAAAGATCAGACCGGGTACGCGGGTCGACGCCGGATCGAAACTCGGACCACCGATGATCTCGTAACTACGCCTCGGGCTGAATGCCTCGAGTCCGATGTCGAAACGATTGCCGAGCTCGACGAATCCCGCCGGGTTAACGGCACCGGCCGTGGCGTCCTGGGACCAGGCCACGCCCGTACCGGCCATGCCTCGACTGACCGCGCCATAGCCATGTGGAAAGTAGCCGTTCGTCGCGACTGCTGCCGGTGCCAGCAGCAAGACCGCAATCCCTGCTGTTATCGAGGCGGCAAGGCCTCCGTATCGATGCGCCACCGTTGTTCTCCCTCTTCTTGAGTGGGGGCAGAACAAAGGCACATCCCATCTAATCGCAACTGCGCCTAAACCGAGCCAAGGATGCGCCCCTGCACTGCCAGGCGGTGCATACTACGCGGACGCAATGCGCGCGGTGAGTCCGATTGGTGCTGTCTCTATAACCAGAGGTTATAAAGTGTTTACGGCATCTCGAAGCGCATTTCGGGGTTGCGAACAGACAGCACAGGGCAATCCGCCTTTCGCAGCACAGCCTCGGTGGTGCTACCCAGCAGCGNNTGTCACGGGCGTATCGCACGATCTCCACGAACGGATTGCCGGTCAGAATCCGGGTCGTTACCCGCTGGCTGCGCAGTTCGTTGGCCGCGAAACTGGTGATACGTTTCTCGGCCTCTGCAACCATCTCTTCTTCAGTCGGCAACGACGCGAGGTCGAATTCCATACCGGCGTAGATGCGCGGCTCCGTGACGATATTAACGCAATGGAGTTCGGCGTCCATGACGGCCGCCATGCGCGTCGCCCAGGGTGCCGCTGCGTTGGACAGTTCCGAAAAATCGGTCGGGAATACGATGGGTCCTTTTGAATCGGACATCTGCTCAAGCCTCCGTCATGCGTAGTTGCACTACTGAATTTATGGACGCCCATGCAGTGCAGCAACCGCGGAAAACCGAAACGGATACGCGATTACCCGTATACGGCGCCCGCGGATAGCGCCTACTTGAAGGCGGGCAACACTTCTCGCGCGAATAACTCGTCGTGCTCCACCTTGGCCTCGCATCTCGCGCCATGCGGATGCTCGACCGGCGACCCACTCAATATGTAGACATGCTCCAGGCCCTTGTCAATGAGCGCGCCGAGCTTCTCGCGGCAGAATGCCGGATCGCCACAGATGGCGAACCAGCGGACGAACGCGTCATCGACGTACTGGAGATGGCTGCCGGCGGCCTGCGCGTGGTGGGCCATGTCGTAGCCCGAACGCAGCTTGATCGCCAGTTCACGCAAACGCTCGGGCAAAACATCGAGCGGTGCGTGCTTCATGCCGGTGAAGTGAGCAATGAGTCCGGTGCCGGTGCGCGACAGTTCGACGGCTCGCTGTTCGTCCTCATCACAACAGATGTTGATGTAGGCGCCGACACTGACGTCGCTCCTTGCGCGTCCGGTCTCTTCGAGACGCTCATTGACCACGCTGAGCGCCCACTCGATACGCTCCGGCGCACTGCCGACGGCGAAACTGATCCGATCGGCAACGTCCGCCGCCATGCGTATGGTCTTGGGTCCGGTGCAGGCGATGTCGATCGGCACGGGCGGCACCATGCCCCGTTCGTTCCACCGGAACTTCGATGCCGTGCCGTCACGATCGACGGTGTCCCCGGCGATGTAACCGCGGATGAGCTTCGCGCA
>JABAHO010008753.1_pt1 | contig 12273 bp, 11 predicted proteins | sample 7062071 | NCBI WGS metagenome assembly JABAHO01 (sample SAMN14534356, study PRJNA622989) | marine sediment metagenome | biome: marine biome [ENVO:00000428]; feature: marine pelagic biome [ENVO:01000023]; material: deep marine sediment [ENVO:00002113] | place: India: Gulf of Kutch | collected...
CAGGCCGCTGCGATGGTATCCTTTGGCGTTGACTCTGCCAGTCGCGTCATCGTGTTCACCTATATCGACCCTACCGTCCGAGAACGACTCATCGCCCAGGGTAGCCTGGTCCGTATCGCAGGCGACGGGCGGTTGCTCGATGCGACGGCGCCTGCGCCCACGGGCGAGCGTGCCATCAGCATCCTGGGGCCTATCCCTCTGCCGGTCCGCCGCGAGTCAGAGGAGTTCGTCGCGCGATGGTATGCCGCTGTCCGCCATACGGAGCTCAGCAAGGTCGAGTCACTCGCCAGCCAGCTCCGCGAGGAAGGTTCGGAGCGGTCGTTCGCCGGTCTGGCCTCGTCGATGGCTGTCAACAGCGTGTTGATCGTCGGTAAGCCGGAAGAGACCGAAAACCCACTCGTCCGCGTGCATTCGAGCTGCCTCACCGGCGACGTATTCGGGTCCCAGCGCTGCGAATGCGGTCCGCAACTCACCGAGGCGCTGGCGAGGATACATTCGGACCCTGCCGGTGGTGTGCTCGTTTACATGGCCGGACACGAGGGTCGCGGCATCGGGCTCTGGGCGAAGGCAGCGACCTATCTGTTGCAGGATGCCGGCGAGAGCACCTATGAAGCCAATCGCTCGCTAGGGCTTCCCGAAGACTCCCGCGACTATTCCGACGCGGCTTCACTGCTGCTGTGGTACCTCGGCGACCGGCCGTTCAGACTGTTGACCAACAATCCGAAGAAGGTCGAGGACCTGACGGCGAGCGGTCTTACCCGTGTCGAACCGGTCAAGCACGTGAGCGGCGTCGGCGACTGGNNCTGGGGGCACAAGCTGTCACCAGACGATCTCGGAGACTCCCGATGAGCGGAGCCAAGGCTCCGGGCAAATTGGATTACTCCCGACCGGTCGGCGACGAGGTCCGTTACACCACCTGTTACATGTGCGCCTGTCGTTGCGGCATCCGGGTGCATCTCAAGGACGGAGAGATACGCTACATCGACGGCAATCCGGATCACCCCGTCAACAAAGGGGTCATCTGCGGAAAGGGGTCGGCCGGTATCATGCACCAGCATTCGCCCGCGAGGCTGACCAAGCCGCTGCTGCGAACCGGCGAACGCGGTAGCGGAGAGTTCCGGGAGATCGAGTGGGAGGAAGCGCTCGACGTCGCGACGTCATGGCTCGGCGCCATCCGCGAGACTGATCCGCGCAAGCTCGCATTTTTCACGGGGCGTGATCAGAGCCAGGCCCTGACCGGTTGGTGGGCCAAGCAGTTCGGCACGCCGAATCATGCTGCGCACGGCGGGTTCTGCTCGGTCAATATGGCTGCCGCCGGGATATACACGATCGGTAGTGCATTCTGGGAATTCGCCGAGCCCGACTGGGAACATACACGGTTATTCCTGATGTTCGGTGTCGCCGAGGATCATGGCTCCAATCCGATCAAGACCGCGCTCGCGGGCCTCAAGGCCCGGGGTGCCAAATTCGTTTCCGTCAATCCGGTGCAGACCGGCTATTCCGCGATCGCCGACGAATGGGTCGGCATCAACCCGGGTACTGACGGTCTCTTCGTGCTGGCTATCGTCCACGAGTTGCTCCGATCCGGACGGATCGATGTCGACTATCTCGTCCGTTATACGAATGCGGCCTGGCTGGTCGTCGATGCGCCGGGCATGGCTGACGATGGCCTCATTGCACGCGACGACGACGAAAACCCGCTGGTCTGGGATCAGCAATCCGGCGCTCAAGGTCGAGCGGCGGATGCCCGGCGACCGGCGCTCAAAGGGCGTTTCCAGCTGCCCGACGGCCGGACGGTCACGCCGGTTTTCGAGCTGCTTGCCAGGCGCTATCTCGACGATGAACACAGCCCGTCGTCGGTAGCCGACGAAGTCGGTGTCCCGGCGGCCGATATCGAGCGCATCGCGGCAGAGATAGCCAAGGCTGCGTTCGACGAGCCGCTGGAACTCGACATACCGTGGACCGATGCGTCCGGTCGGCGGCACGAGAAGACGATCGGTCGCCCGGTCAGCGTGCACGCGATGCGAGGTATCTCGGCGCACTCGAACGGTTTCCAGACCTGCCGCGCGATCCACTTGTTGCAGCTCCTGCTGGGAAGTATCGACGTGCCCGGCGGGCTACTGCACAAGCCACCGTATCCACGCGCATTGTCCATGCTGCCGCGGCCGGCCGGCAAACCGGACGACATCGCCCCGGGTCGGGTACTGCCTGGTATGCCACTGGGCTTCCCGGTCGGACCGGACGATCTGCTCGTTCACGACGACGGCTCGCCGGTACGTATCGACAAGGCGTATTCGTGGGAGGCCCCGCTTTCCGCGCATGGACTGATGCACGCGGTGATCACGAATGCCTATCGCGGCGATCCGTACAAGGTCGATACGCTCTTCATGTACATGGCCAATATGGCCTGGAATTCGGCCATGAACACGTCGGCAACGATCGACATGCTGACCGCCAGAGACGAGTCCGGCGAGTACGTCATTCCGCACATCATCTACTCGGACGCATTCGCATCGGAGACCGTTGCCTATGCCGATCTGATCCTGCCGGATACGACGTATCTGGAGCGCTGGGATGCCATTTCCATGCTCGATCGGCCTATTTCGTCGCCGGAGGGCCCGGCGGATGCAATCCGACAGCCCGTGGTCGAGCCCGTCGGAGACGTGCGCCCGTTTCAGGACGTGCTCCTCGATCTCGGTGCGCGGCTGGGTCTCGAGGGGATGGTCGACGACACGGGCGAGCCGCTGTATCCGGGGGGCTATGCTGACTACATCGTCCGACACGAGCGCGCGCCCGGCGTCGGGACCCTGGCGGGCTTCCGTGGTCCTGATGGCGATGGCGTCGGCAAAGGTGATGTCAATCCCGACCAGCTCGACGCATACGTCGACAATGGTTGCTTCTGGCGGGAGACGCTCGATAACGGCATGAGGTTCTACCGCCACGCGAATCGTGCCTATCTGGAGTACGCAGTGTCCCGCGGCTTCATACCTCGCGCCGAGCAGATCACGATGAACCTCTACAGCGAAGAGCTTCAGCGCTTTCGCAATGCCGCCCGTGGACTGGGCGACCGGCCGGTGCCGGAGCAGGCACGAGAACGGGTTGATGCCCATTTCGACCCGCTGCCGTTCTGGTACCCGCCATTCGATCACGTCACTGCCGGCGTCGAGGACTATCCCCTGCGTGCCCTGACGCAGCGTCCGATGGCGATGTACCACAGCTGGGGTGGCCAGAATGCATGGCTCCGGCAGATCCACGGCGACAACCGGCTCTATGTGTCAGAGTCGGTCGCCGAGCAACACGACCTAGCCACAGACGACTGGGTCTGGGTCGTCAGCCGGAACGGTCGGATAAAGGTGCAGATCAGGGCGATGGCCGGGCTCAATGCGGACACCGTCTGGACATGGAACGCTATCGGCAAGCGGCGGGGCGCCTGGAATCTGCATCCCGAGGCGACAGAGGCGACTCAGGGCTTCCTGTTGAACCACCTCATCGACGATCGCCTCGACGAGTCGAAGGGTGCGTGGTCGAACTCCGACCCGGTCACGGGCCAGGCGGCATGGTACGACCTCAGGGTGCGGATCGAGCCTCTCGCTGAAGGCGAAACCGCCGGAATCGAACCGGACTTCCCCGTGCTGAAGACGCCGCCCGGCGTTGCTCCCGTCCAGCGGTCATCCACGTATGGCAGCCAGTTCGGAGAAAACGAGTGACGTCACTCCCTGCCAACCCGACCGGCAAGCGTCTCGGGCTCGTCATCGATCTCGACACCTGCGTCGGATGCCAGGCGTGCGCCGTCAATTGCAAAGAGTGGAACACGGGTGGCTATCCGGCGCCGCTCTCGGACAACGATCCGTGGGGTGCGCACCAGTCGGGCGCGTGGCTCAACCGGGTCCACAGCTTCGAAGTCACCAACGGCAGCGATTCCCGAACCGTCCACTTCCCGCGGTCGTGCCTGCACTGCGACGATGCCCCCTGCGTGACGGTCTGTCCCACCGGCGCATCGCTGAAGCGGGCCGAGGACGGCATCGTCCTCGTCGAAGAGGACAAATGCATCGGCTGCGGACTCTGCGCCTGGGCCTGTCCCTACGGTGCGCGCGAGATGGATCCGGTCGCAGGCGTCATGAAGAAGTGCACGCTGTGCATCGATCGCATCTACAACGAATCGTTGCCTGAGGCCGAGCGCGTGCCGGCCTGCGTTTCGGCCTGTCCGACATCGGCGCGGCACTTCGGCGATCTCGGCGATCCGCAGTCGCAAGTATCACGGCTGGTCGCGGAACGTGGGGGCGTCGACCTGATGCCCGAGCAGGAAACGCGTCCCACGAACAAGTACCTGCCGCCCCGCGCAAGGCCGGTATCGAGCGGGCAGGACAGATTGCCCGATGCCGAGTCGCCGGGCGGATTCCTCGGCTGGCTGGATCGGATGCTGGAGGCGGGTTAGCGATGAATCCCGCGCTATCCGTCATATTTTTCACGAGCCTTTCCGGCGCTGGTTACGGTGTGCTCGTGATCGGCGGCGTCCTCGTGGGTTCGGGCATGATGGCATTTTCTGTTGGTCCGGCGATCGGCTGGCTCGGGACCGGAGTGGCGCTCGCGACGGCTGGCCTGTTGATCTCGACCGCGCACCTGCACCATCCGGAGCGTGCATGGCGGGCCCTGAGCCAGTGGCGATCGTCGTGGCTTTCGCGCGAAGGCGTCGCCTCTATCGCGACGTATCTGCCTGCTGTCGCACTCGGTTGGGGCTGGCTCGTCACCGGATTCGCGGACAGCTCGCATGCGCTTGCAGCCTGGATGCTCGCTGTACTCGCGGCAACGACCGTCTATTGCACGGCGCGTATCTATTCGAGCCTCAAGACCATTCGCCAGTGGCATCACCCGCTCGTGACGCCGCTGTATCTGCTATTCAGCATCGCGAGCGGCAGCGCAGTGCTGCTCGCTGTCCTGGGCATCGCGGGCGGCAACGATCCACGGCTCGCGATCTTCGCGATGGCTGCACTCGTCATCGCCTGGAGCTCAAAGTGGGCCTACTGGCGGAGTGTCGGCAGCGGCGCGTCTGACAGTACGCCGGCGACGGCGACCGGGCTCGAGGGCGAAGTACGCATGCTGGATCCTGCCCACACCGGCGAGAATTACCTCCTGAAGGAAATGGGCTACACGGTAGCGCGACGGCATGCCGCGAGAATCCGCCGACTGGCGCTGGGCTTCGGTCTGTTCCTGCCCGTCGTGCTCATCGCGGTCGCAGGGGGCGGCTCAGGTCCGGTTACGGGGCTGCTGCAGGTCCTGGCCGCCCTGAGTGTCCTGGCCGGCGTCATCGCGGAGCGGTGGCTTTTCTTCGCCGAGGCTACGCATACGGTGATGCTCTACTACGGCGCGCGGTCCGGCTGAGACACGCAAGGCGCCCCTGCCATTATTTCTCAGGCGAGCGGTTCGCGACCATTGAGGTGTGCGACGACGTTGTCGACCTCATCGGGGCTGCCGAGAACGACGGGCGTCCTCTGGTGGATGTCCTCGGGATCGATGTCCATGATCCGGTGCGCATTGTCGTGCAGCGCCACGCCACCGGCCTGTTCGATCAGCATGGCCATCGGGTTGGCCTCGTACATCAGGCGCAGTTTCCCTGATGGCGCCTTCTCGGTCGGCGGATACAGGAAGACGCCGCCCTTGAGCAGGATCCGGTGTACGTCCGCGACCATGGCACCGGAATAACGGGACGAGTATCCGTTGGCCTGTGCCCAGTCGAGGTAGCGACGATAGCCGTCCGGAAAGCTGTTGCGGTTNNCGCGGATGAATGCGCCGACGGCCGGATCGAGTACGAACATCGAAACACCGCTGCCCGTCGTCAGAACCATGACCGTGGAGGACCCGTAGAGTACGTACCCCGCCGCAACCTGCAGATTGCCCTGCTGGAGCACGGAATCACTGGCATGATCCGAACGGCGTTCCTGGCGCAGGATGCTGAAGATCGTGCCGACGCCACCGCAGACGTCGAGGTTGGACGAGCCGTCGAGTGGGTCGAACAGGACGCAGTATTTGCGCTCACCTGACCTCTCGTCGCGAAGGATTACGGGTTCCTCGTTCTCCTCCGAAGCGACGATCGCGACGCCTTCGCGGCCGCCCAGCGCGCGGAGCAGTATGTTGTTCGAGATGACGTCGAGCTTCTGTTGCTGCTCGCCCTGCACGTTGTCGGAGCCGGCCTCGCCCAGCACGTCTTCGAGCCGTGCACGGCGCACGGCCGACGAGATCATCTTCGCCGAGAACGACAGGGCCGACATGATCCAGGAAAACGTCCCGNNGCAGAGACTGCTGCTCGAGGATGTGGCTCTGCAGGGTAACGATGTCCCGCCCGTGGTTTTCAGCAGGCAGATCGAGGTGTTCGACGGCTCTCATGCTGGTCTCGCCTGTTGGAAATCGGGCGCATCGTGCCATGTCAGGGACACCGGGGCGGTTAACGACGTCACAATCCGGGTGGCGCAGGCTACACTTTCGAAATCGGCTGCAAACCTGTCTGGAGGTACATCGCGACGATGCTGTCGGAAGAAACCACATTCGAAGTGCTCGCAAGCGGGCTCGGTTTCCCGGAGGGACCCGTCTGGGAAGGGGATACGCTGCTCATCGTCGAGATATCGACGGGATGGCTCACGCGTATCGACGCGGGCGAGCGGCAACCGGTCGCGCAACTGGGCGGCAGCCCCAACGGCGCGGCGATCGGTCCCGACGGCCGATGCTACGTCTGTAACAGCGGCGGATTTCGCATCGTCGAGCACGACGGGCTCACGTTCGTGGAAGGTACGGCGGACGATTACAGTGGCGGGCGGATCGAAAGAGTAGACCCGGCTACGGGCGAGTTCGAGATCCTCTACACCGAGTGCAATGGCAGGCAGCTCAGAGGCCCGAACGATCTCGTATTCGACGATCAGGGTGGTTTCTGGTTCACCGATACGGGCAAGATGCGCGACCGGGATATGGATCTCGGTGGCATCTACTACGCGCAGGCAGACGGTAGCGGCATCGAGGAGGTCGTCTTCGGTGTCGTCACGCCCAATGGCATCGGTCTTTCGCCCGATCAGGACAGGCTCTATTTCGCGGAAACGCTGACCGGCAAGATAAAGTTCATCGATCTCGACGGACCGGGTCGGATCTCGAGCTCAGCCGGAGGCCTGACGCCTGGAGAAGTGCTGTACAGCCCACCCGGCGGCGACCTCTATGATTCTCTGGCTGTCGACAGCGAAGGGTACGTCTGCGTCGCCACGCTGTTGAACGGAGGCATCACCGTCGTGCATCCGGAGTCCGGGGATGCACAGCATGTACCCCTGCCGGATCTGCTGACGACGAATCTCTGCTTCGGCGGATCGGATCTGCGGACGGCTTACGTCACCCTCGCGAGCACGGGGCGATTGATCGCGTTGCGCTGGCCACGCCCGGGACTGCCGCTCGCATTCGGCGCTACTGCGGCCGGCTAGGGTCTCCGGCGCCGTTGCCGGCGCCGCGATGTCTCTATCCGCCGACTGCCCTTATCGTGGGCGACTCCGCCTGTTCCGGCGCGACGAGCGGGACGGGATCCAGCACCCAGGCCTTGCTCTCGCGGCGACCTGGTGACGGGATCGCGAAGACGACGTTGCCCTTGGCGCGTTCTTCGTTGAGCTTGTGCGTATCGATGCGCCAGCCGGCACGTTCCCACTTGTCGAGATGATCGCGGTACATGCCGATCACCTTGTCCGCAGGCATCAGCAATTCCTTGGTACGCGACGGGGGCGTGCAGACCGGCTCCAGCTTCTCGATGACGACGCGATCCTGCTCGGCGATCGCGAAGTTGCGCTTGTTGATCGTCTTGTCCAGCCACTTGCCGAGCATTTTGTTGCGCATGCTGACCAGGAACGTGCGCAGGTTGTTCTCGTCGATCGGTGTCTCGTAAACGTACTGATGGAACCAGGTCGTCGGTGTCAGGTGGATGTAGGTGTAGAGACCGTTGGCGCCGTGGTGTCCGGATCCGGCTTCGAGGTCGCCCTCATAGTTACGCATCATGCGCATGATCGGATTCTTCAGCGGCGGCGATTGGAACGTGTGCATGAATCCGAAGCCCCAGTCCGCTTCCTCGATCCGCAGATCACCGACCTTGTAGTCGTCGCGTTCCCCGGAGAAACCGTGCGTGGGATGCACGAACTCGTTGTGTGCCGGATCGAGCCCGTTCTCGACAGCCCGCTCGTAGTTGGCGACCCACGTGTAGTCGACGGCCTCGCCACGCCATCCCTCCTGACCCCATTCCGGGATCGGCATGATGGGCGGACGTTCTTCCTCGGGCAGGTCGCCCAGGAAGACGAAAATCAGGCCATACCGCTCTTCCGTAGGATAGGCATCGACCCTACCGCGCGACGGCACCTTCGTGCGCGCTTCGGGACCGAGTGACGGGATCGATCTGCAGATGCCGTCGCCATCGAACTGCCAGCCGTGATACGGGCACTGCAGGCAGTCGCCTCGCATCTTGCCACCGGACAGCGATGCACCGCGATGGATGCACGTATCGCTGAGGCAGTGGGCCTTGCCTTCGGTGTCCCGGAACAGCACGAGATCGTGGCTCAGGATCCGAACGCGCAGGGGTGTGTCACTCAGCGCGGCACTCTGTTCTGCCGCGTACCAGAAATTGATGAACATGTTCGCTACTCCAGGTCTTTGTACTCGCGGACGGGCACTTGCAAACGCCGTCCGGGCCGCCGGCTCAGATCGGACAAGTCTAACGAGGTGAGCCGTGATCGCTCCACCCGTAACAGGCAGCGACCGCATCGCGGAAGGACGCNNCGGGAAGCACTTCCACCGTTTCGGCCGACGCCATGCTCGAGGCGCTGGACGATACCGGTTGCAGGCTCGAGTGGATACTGGAGACGCATGCCCACGCGGATCACATCACCGCGGCGCAGTACATCAAGGCCCGAACGGGTTCGTCCGTCGGTGCAGGACGCGGGATCGTCGAAGTGCAGGCGACCTTTCGGCAGGTTTACAACATGAGCGATTTCGTCGCCGATGGTGGCGATTTCGACGCTCTGTTCGACGACGGCGACGTCTTCCGGATCGGTGATGTCGAGGTCTCGGTCATGTCGGTACCGGGCCATACCAGCGATAGTGTCGCTTATCTGATGGACGGAATGGTTTTCGTCGGCGATACGCTGTTCCGGCCGGATTTCGGCTCCGCCCGCTGCGACTTCCCCGGCGGTGATGCCGATCTGCTCTACGATTCTGCGCAGCGGCTCCATGCATTGCCCGACGACACACGGCTTTATCTCTGTCACGACTATCCGCGCGAAGGCAACGAACCGACGGTCTGGATCACGGTCGGCCAGTCACGTCAGGAGAACATCCATCTCGGCAGCGGCTCCGATCGTGAATCATTCGCGCTGGCACGTCGTACGCGAGATGCGGAACTCAGGATGCCCGCGCTGATCCTGCCCGCTGTTCAGATCAACATCCGTGCCGGTTTGTTGCCGGACGCTGAAGACAATGGAGTCGCTTATCTCAGGATCCCATTGAATCGGTCGCTTTCGTCCGCAGTCGAGGAGGACTGACATCATGACCGAATTTACTCCCGTATCCGCAGCGATTGGTGGGCTGCTGATCGGTACGAGCGCAGTGCTCCTGATGTGGCTGAACGGTCGGATCGCAGGCGTCAGTGGCATCGCGTCGGGCGCGCTGTTCGGGACTGCCGGAGATCGGGCCTGGCGGCTCGCATTCGTCATCGGCATTGCAGCCGGATCCGCGCTGGCCTGGTTCGCGCTCGGTCAGCCATTCGTGCCGCGAACCGGCTTTCCGGTCGCTGCGACGATCGGGGCAGGTCTCCTGGTCGGGTTCGGTACGGGGCTCGGCAGTGGCTGTACCAGCGGTCATGGCATTTGCGGCATCGCGAGACTGTCGCTGAGGTCGATCGTCGCCACGGCCACATTCCTGGGATTCGCCGTCATCACGTTCTGGGTCACGCGGTCGGCGCTGGGGGTGCTGTCATGAAACAGGCGGCATTCGCCGCGAGCGCGGGTGCGGTGTTCGGCGCCGGCCTGACGATCTCGCAGATGAGCAACCCGGAGAAGGTGCTCGCCTTCCTCGACATCACCGGAAACTGGGACCCGAGCCTGTTGGTCGTCATGGCCGCTGGTCTTGCTGCAGCCATCCTCGGATACCGGCTCGTCCTGGGGCTGCCGGGACCCTTGGCCGACGATGTGTTCCATCTCCCGACACGGTCCGACCTCGACGGCCGTCTCATCGCCGGCGCGGTCATCTTCGGCGTCGGATGGGGCATCGCGGGCTACTGCCCGGGACCGGTGATCGCGGCCCTGCCGTTCGGTGCGCCGGAGCCCTGGCTGATGGTCGTTTCCATGGTGGCGGGTTTCTGGCTGAGCACGCGAGTCCCGGGCTGAGAGTCCAGCGATGCCTCGAAAGAGACCGCTCGTCGGTGTCATATCCGACTACAGGATGATCGGGCCGCATCCTTTTCACGCGGTCGGTGAGAAATATCTCGATGCGGTGGTACTGGGTGCCGGCGCGATACCGCTTTCGATTCCGGTTCTGGGTGATCACTTCGATGCCCTGGAGATACTGGAGCACGTAGACGGTCTCTTCATGACGGGTAGCCCGTCCAATGTGGAGCCGGGTCATTACCGGGGAGACCCGAGCGAGGAGGGTACGTGGCATGACCCCGCCCGCGATGCGGTGTCCCTCGCAATGATCCCGGCGGCTGTGCGCGCCGGGACCCCGTTGCTGGCGGTTTGCCGTGGCCTTCAGGAGATGAACGTCGCATTCGGCGGGACGCTGCACCAGCAGATCCATCGGGTCGACGGGTTGATGAATCACCGCGAAAACCCGGACGCCTCGATCGAGGTGCAGTACGCGCCGGCGCATGCAGTTTCGTTCGAGCCCGGCGGCCTAATGCAGGAGATCACGGGGCTCGGAGGTGCAACCGTCAATTCGCTGCACAGCCAGGGCGTTCGCGAACTGGGTGACGGGCTGGTCGTCGAGGCGACGGCCCCCGACGGCCTCATCGAAGCATTCGTCGTCCGCGACGCGCCGGGGTTTACACTGGCGGTCCAGTGGCACCCGGAATGGCGCGTGACAGAGGACGAGGTCTCGATGGCGATATTCCAGGCATTCGGTGAAGCCTGTGCGAGGCGGTCGGAATGATCGCCCCGGACGACCTCGAGCGGTGGTTCGTCGATCACGACATCGACGAGGTCGAGGCGTTGGTGCCCGACATGGCCGGCATCGCGCGCGGCAAGTACGTTCCGGCGAGGAAATTTACGGCGGCCGAGCCGATGCGACTGCCGGAATCGATATTCATACAGACCGTGACCGGACAGTACGTCTCGGAACCCGTCATGAGTCCGGCGGACAGGGACATGNNTGGTCGAAGGAGCCGTCAGCCTGCGTCATCCACGATTGCTACGAACAGGATGGCAGCCCGATGGGAATCGCTCCGCGCCAGGTGCTGCGGCGGGTCCTCGACATGTACGCGGCTGACGGCATGGTGCCCGTCGTTGCACCCGAGATCGAGTTCTATCTCGTCAAGCCCAACACCGATTCCGACTACCCGCTCGAGCCCCCGGTCGGGCGGTCCGGTCGCCAGGAAGTCGTCCGTCAGCCGTTCGGCATGGATGCCGTGGACGAGTTCGAGCCGCTCATCGAGGAGATCTACGATTTCTGCGAGGTCCAGCAGATCGACGTGGATAACCTCGTGCACGAGATGGGCCCGGCGCAACTCGAGATCAATTTCGAGCACGGGGATCCGATGGAACTCGCGGACCNNAACGGCTCGTCCGCGAAGCCGCGCTGCGCCACGAAGTGTTCGCGACGTTCATGGCGAAGCCGATGGAGGGCGAGGCGGGCAGTGCCATGCACTGGCACATCAGCGTTTCGGATGCGGATGATGGGCGAAATGTCTTCTCGACTCCTGACGGCGAGGAGAGCGACGTCTTTCGGGCATTCATCGCGGGGCAGCAGAAATACATGCCCGAGGTGACCCTGCTCTGCGCGCCGTACGTCAACTCCTACAGGCGATTCACGCGCTGGACCGCCGCGCCTATCAACCTGCAGTGGGGCCATGACAATCGCACGGTAGGCCTCCGCGTGCCGCAGTCGGGCCCCGAGAACCGGCGCATCGAGAATCGCACGGCCGGCGCGGACGTCAATCCCTATCTCTCTATAGCCGCAACGCTCGCCTGTGGTCTGCTCGGCATCCGGAACGCCCTCGAGCCGACGCCGCCCGAGACCGGGAGCGCTTACTCACTGCCGTTCGCATTGCCCAGG
>JABAHO010014682.1_pt1 | contig 12234 bp, 11 predicted proteins | sample 7062071 | NCBI WGS metagenome assembly JABAHO01 (sample SAMN14534356, study PRJNA622989) | marine sediment metagenome | biome: marine biome [ENVO:00000428]; feature: marine pelagic biome [ENVO:01000023]; material: deep marine sediment [ENVO:00002113] | place: India: Gulf of Kutch | collected...
ATTCGGAATAAAGGCGAGCATTACACTTCGCCTGGTCAGACGCCCGGAAGGGTTCGCCGCTTGCTCGTTCGGGTTCCCGGACGGTGAATCGATGCTCGACGCGATGACCGGTATCGCAAAGCTCGGGGTCGTCGCGCAGAATTTCGGTCTCGATCCCCGGCAGCAGAAATCGGCGCTGACGCAGATGGAATCGACCGACACGCTCGAGGCTGCGCGATCCATCATGCGCTCGTCACGCAATCCGGTCGATGGTCTTTACCAGCTGGCACGCATGGGTTTTGCGGGCCGGGGCTTTCTCAAGAAGGCGGCGTATTCCGCGCACTTCTCGACCGAGGGACAAACGTCCGCCGAAGCCCGCGCGCGGCTCGCGCCTGTCCGCGAGATCGCAAGGCGTTACGGTCGGGAAGTCGCCAATTCGATCCCGACCTACTTCAATGCGGCGCCATTCATGCCACTGACGCCCATGCTCGGACCGGAAGGGGAACGGTGGAAACCGACACACGGGATCGTCCCGTTTTCACGGGTCAGGAAACATCACGCTGACATCGAGGCGCTCATGGCTGAGAAGCGCGACGAGATGGCGCGTCACGGCGTTCAGCTGACCCGCATGTTCATGTTCTTCAGTACGAACGGTTTCATCTACGAGCCGACCTTTCTGTGGCGCGATGCGCGCACCGAGTATCACGCGCGCATGATGCCGGCCAAGGCGCTCGAGCGGCTGCCGGAACACGCGCCGAATCCCGCNNGAACGGCGCGAGCCATTTCCAGGTAGGCAAGGACTATCCTTACCTGGCGACGCGCGATCCCGATATGCGTGAGTTCGTCGTGGCGCTCAAGCGCCAGCTCGATCCCCACGGCCTGATGAACCCGGGGGCGTTGGGTCTCGAGGACGGGCCGTAGCGCGGGCGGATTCGACGGGTGCGGTTGACCCCATGATCGCGGCGCCTATGCTGCCGGCGACGATCCGGGAAAGAACATTGAAACAGGGTGGGGAGACTATGAAATACGATGTCTTGATCCAGAATCTGCAGGTCGTGCGACCCAATGCGGATGCTGTCGAAACGGCCGACATCGGCATCAAGGACGGCAAATTCGCGGAGATCGGCGCGGGTCTCGACCCGGCGGAAGCCGCTGAAGTCTACGACGGCGCGAACAAGCTCGCTTTTCCTGGCCTGGTCGACCCGCACATGCATTGCGGCATCTACTCGCCGCTGGCCGAGGATGCTGTCACCGAGAGCCGCGCCGCTGCGATGGGCGGCGTCACGTCGAGTCTCAATTACATGCGCACGGGGCACTACTACCTGAACAAGGGTGGCCCGTACATGGAGTTCTTCCCGGAAGTGCTCGACGTCTCGGAAGGTCGCTTCCACGTCGACTACTGCTACCACCTCGCGCCGATGGATCGCACCCATATTTCGGAGATCCCGCAGCTCGTCGACGAGCACGGCGTCACTTCATTCAAGATCTTCATGTTCTACGGCGGGTATGGCCTTCATGGCGCGTCTGCCAGTCAGAACGAGTTCCTGATGATCGGCGAGGAAGATCGCTACGACATCGCGCACTTCGAATTCGTCATGCGCGGCATCAGGGAGACGATGCAGCAATATCCGGAAAAGGCGCCGCACCTGAGCCTCAGCCTGCACTGCGAAACGGCCGAGATCATGCGCGCATATACCGAGATGGTGGAATCCGAAGGCAAGCTCGAGGGTCTTCATGCCTNNCACTCCGAGGGACTGGCGATCTGTATCGCGTCATACCTTGCTCACGAGACGGAACTGCCGAATATCAACCTGCTCCACCTCTCGTCCAGAAAGGCGGTCGAGGCCGCGCTCAAGATGGCGGATGCGTTCCCGCACGTGGACTTCCGTCGAGAGGTCACGATCGGGCACCTCGTGCTGGATGTCGACTCCGATTGCGGCATCCACGCCAAGGTGAATCCGCCGATCCGCCCGCGCGAAGACGTCGAATATCTGTGGGAGACACTCCTCGACGAGAAGCTCGACTGGGTTTGCAGCGACCACGCCTGTTGCAAGGAGGAGTTCAAGGTCAAACCCGAGGATCCGGAGAACGTCTGGCTCGCGAAGTCGGGATTCGGTGGGACCGAGTATCTGTTGTCCGCATTGGTCAGTGAGGGCCGCAGGCGTGGCATGTCGCTCAACCACATGGCGAGAGTCACGAGCTATAACGCGGCACGCCGGTTCGGCCTTGTGAGCAAGGGCGATATCGAGATCGGTCTCGACGCGGACCTGGCGCTGGTGGACCCGGATGAAACCTGGTTCATCCGCGGCGCCGATTCCGAGTCGCAGCAGGGCTATACGCCGTTCGAAGGCATCGAGCTCGACGCGCGGGTGACAACGACGTTCCTCCGCGGAATACGGGTTTACGATGATAAGCAGGTGATCGGCGAGCCGCAGGGACGATTCATGGCGAGGCCATACTGAGGCGTCGCGGCGTGGGCGGTCAGGCCCTGAGGTAGGACGGAATCTCCGGTTCTTCTTCGGGTTCGTCTTGCGTGCCGGACACGACGCGCAGGCGATCTCCTGTCGACTTCACGCGAACGAGTTCACCGAACATCTCGACGATCGTCGCCGCGTGGACGCCGGCCTGGTGGCTGGACATCTTGCGGACCGTTGCCTGTATCGGGTCCTCGCGCGACATGGGTTCTACTTCATACAGTGCATCGCGAAGCGAAGTGAACTGGGGGCGGATGTTTTCAGGGATGTCTTCGGGGGACAGATGCGCCAGGTTTTCCGAGTACGCATCGACGAGGCGTTGCTTGACCTCGCCATTTCCGGCCAGTGTCACGACGGCCGAATAAAACATGTCTGAAAGCTGACACATGAGCGCTTGTTCTTCTTGTTATTCTGATCGCCTTGATCCTGAGTGCTGCTACGAAAGGTCNNGAAAAACTGGCTCGCTCTGCTCGCGCTCGTCGCCATCTGGGGCTCTTCCTACCTCATGATCCACCTGGCCTTGCCGGTATGGTCGCCGTCAGAGATCACGGGCTTGCGCCTCGTCGCAGGTACCATCGTTCTGTTGACCGTGCTCGGATTCCTGCGCGAGCGTGTCCCGCGCAGGGCGGGTCACTGGTTATGGTTCGCAGGCATGGCGATCGTCGGCAACTGCCTGCCGTTCATTCTCGTCAGCTGGGGACAGCAATACGTCGACACAGGCCTGGCCGGCATCATCGCTGCAGTTACGCCGCTCTGCGTACTCGTGCTCGCGCACTTCTTTCTCCCCGAGGAGCGCATGACGCTCNNCGGCGCGGTCATCCTCGTCGGACCGACGGCGCTGGGGTCGATCGCCGAGCCCGGACCGGTGCCGCTTGCCAAGGTGGCGCTGCTGCTGGCGTCGGTTTCCTATGCGGCCGCAACGGTCGCAGCGCGGCGGATGCCGGCTGCGCATCCGGTGGTCACTTCAGCCTGCGTGATCAGCATCGCGGCTGTCATGTTGTCGCCGACGCTTGCCGGATCTGTCGAGAGCATGCCGGCGGCGACGCCCGCGNNCATCATCTATTACTATCTGATCAGGCGTGCCGGTGCCCGATTCGTATCGTTACTCAATTACCTCGTCCCTGTCTGGGCCGTGCTGCTCGGCGCCGTCGTGCTCGGCGAGCGCTTACCGGCGACCAGTTTTGCCGCGTTCGGACTGATCCTGCTCGGGATCGTCGTCACGCAGGAAAGGGTGGGCCGGAAATAAAAAAAGCGCCGGCACGAAGCCGGCGCTCTTCCGTCTCGATGACGCCTGCAATCAGAATTCGTACGTGAACTCGATGCCCGCGCGACGCTGTGTGCCAGGATGGATGAATGATCCACCGAACTCCGGCGCCGGGATGACCTCTTCGAGGTAATCCTCGTCCGCCAGGTTCTTGGCGAAGGCCGCGACGGACCAGTTCTCGCCGCGTAATCCCAAACGCGCATTGATCAGCGTATACGAATCACGCTGTGTCAGCGTGTAGTCCGCTTCGCCGAATCCGGGCGGGAAGCCCAGGAACTGGAACGCGAAGTCGAACAGCGTCGGATTGGTCTGTGCCTGAATCACGTGGAACCAAGTGTCACCGACGACCGACGCGTCGGCAGATGCGAACCACTCCATGCCGTTGGACAGCGGCACATTGAGGGATGCGCCGAAGTTGAACGTGTAGTCGGGGNNACTCGACGGACGGACGCGGTTCCTCATGATCTCGCTGTCGTTCCAGTTCGCGCCTGCGTAGATGTCGAGATAGTCGTTGACGCGAGCGGAGAACGATGTTTCAAAACCAGTGATTTCCACCTCGTCGATATTGTGCACCACGCGCAGCAAACCGAATGGACCGACCAGGAACTCGAAGTTCTGCATGTCATCGACGCGCGTATGGTAAAACGTCGCGTCCCAGCGCAACCGCCGGTCGAACCAGTCGGACTTCAGGCCGACTTCCAGTGCTTTAGAAGTCTCCTCCCGGAAGATGTCCTGGGTGCCCACGTTGGTGCCGAGCGGCAGGTTTAAGAAAAGATCTACAGTCGCCGCGGAGCCCGTGTTATTGAAGCCGCCGCTCTTGAAGCCGATGCCGAGGCTCGTAAAGAACGTCAGGTTGTCCAGCGCATCCCACGTGATCGAGAGCTTGGGCTGGAACTGGTCGAACTCCTCGCTCTTCGGCGGGATGACACCGCTCGGATTGATATCGGGGTTCAGAGCGGGCGTCAACGGGGCGCCGCCGGAGGGTATACCATCGTTCGTGAAATNNGAAATCGATGTACTGGGTGCGAGCATCCGTCGGTACGAGGCTCTGCACATCGCGCGACTCGCGGTCGTAGCGCAGTGCCAGCGCCACCTCGACAGTGTCGGACATGTCGTAAGCGATATTGCCGAAAACGGCGATCACGTCGCTGTCGAACTGGTCCCAGAGGACCTGTTCGGTCGGGTTCAGGCCGCTGGCCGGGACGAAGAGACTCCGAACGATGCCGTTGCCCCGGTCGATACCGGTGTTGACACCGACTTCGCGCTCGATGTTGAGGTAGTACAGACCCGTCTGCCAGCGCAGTTGACGGTCGCTCGCCGAACTCAGTCGAACCTCGAAGCTGTAATCGCGCTGGTTGCGCTCCTGGTACTGCGTGCCGTCGCACGCCGTCGACGTGTATGGCCCGAAGATCGAGACCGGGAAATCCGGCACCGGACCGAGGAACTGTGGCGGCGGCAGCGTCACGCCGGCCGCGAAGAGATCAGCAGACGACTGGCGGCAGACCGGATCTGCATTGAAGAAACCGAACGCACCACTGGTGCCATCCGATCCCAGCGCATTGTCGATGTCGCTGAACAGGAACCAGGCGGTCAGATCGGCCCAGTCCATTGCATAGTCGGCCTTTACGGAGAACTCCAGTGATTCCTGATCATTGAACGGGTCAATGTTCGTATGGAATGAGAACTGGTGTTGATTGACGTCCTCGTAGAGTTGCGGCACGCCGAAGATCGGCGCGACGAGCGGCAGTGCAAAGGCAGCATCGAAGCTTATCGAGGCAGCATCGACCTCACCGTAGCGAAGTTTTGTGTCGATAGTGAGGTTGTCTCTGGGGTCCCAGACGAGGCGGCCAGCCACGCTCCAGTTCTCGAAATCATCGACGTTCGGTTCGCCCAGAAACGTATTGCGGTAGTAGCCATCGGAATCCCGCAAATCGGCATTGACCGAGAAGGCCATCGTGTCATTGATCGGTCCGCTGACATTGCCTGCGATGAGATACGTCGAGTCCTCGCCGAAGCTTGCCTTGACCTTGCCGCCGAGTTCCTCACGCGGATCGCCGGTCGTGATGATGATGGCGCCCGCTGCCGCGTTACGGCCGTAAAGCGCGCCCTGCGGGCCTTTCATGATTTCGATCTGCTGAAGGTCGGAATATTCGCGGTTCAGCGCTGCCGGATTAGTCATCAGAATGCCATCGATGATCAGTGCAAAGCTGTTCTCGGCATCCCGTGCGCCGTTGATGCCGCGGATATTGACCTGCGTATCGGCGACTTCGGCCGTATTGACGATGGAGACGCCCGGCGTCAGGTAGATGAAATCCTCGGCGCGCTCGACACCCGATCTTTCGATCTGGTCCCGGGTGAGCACGGCAACGGTGGCGGGGACGTCTTCCAGCGTCTCTGCGCGTTGCCTTGCGGTGACAATGATTTCCTCGATGGCGAGATCGTCCTGCGCGACGACCGGTTGCGGGGCAGCCAGCCCCGCGACGAGCGCGATGGCGACACCTTGAGCGACGCCGTAAGCGGCGTGACGGTGCTTCGTGGTCAATGTCATGATCGGTGACTCCGACTGTATGGGCGAAAATGAAGGCCCTGCCGCGGTCAGGCGGTGGACGGTTTGTTGCAAATCTGCACGCTAGGCACAATAGTTCGCGCGGAACGGCGAGTCAGATTCACTTTAACGTGTTGTCGCGTATTTTAACCTAGAAATCAGATCGATTTGTCGCGCTTTCACAACAAAGACCTCTTATGGAGCCCGTCATGACGCACAAGACCGTGGTTATTACAGGTAGCACCCGCGGCATCGGGTTCGGCATGGCGCGGGAGTTTCTAGCTCGCGGCCACCGGGTCGTCATCACCGGTCGCAGCCAGTCGTCGGTAGACAAGGCCGTCGCCGATCTCGGCGGGTCCGGCGCCGACGTGTTTGGCCAGCCCTGCGACGTCAGGTCGCTGGACGAGGTCCAGGCCCTCTGGGATACAGCCGTCGAACGCTTCGGCCGCGTCGACATATGGATCAACAATGCGGGCGTCGCCACGCCAAGACGGAGATTGCACGAACTCCACCCCGAGTCCATCGCTGCGACTGTCGACACCAACATTACGGGGAGCCTGTGGGGCGCCAGCGTCGCGATCACCGGCATGCTCGCGCAGGGCGGCGGTGACGTTTACATGTTCGAGGGCTTCGGCAGCAACGACATGACGCAATCGGGCATCAGTGTCTACGGCACGACGAAACGCGGGCTGACCTACCTGACGGCTTCGCTGGCGAAGGAGTATGCCGATACGCCGGTAAGGATAGGCTCTCTGAGCCCCGGCATTGTGATCACCGACCTGATGCTCGATACGTCGCGGCTCGAAGATACCGAGCGCTGGGAACGCGCGAAGCGGTTACTGAATGTCCTCGCCGACAAGGTCGAAACGGTTACGCCGTGGCTCGTGGAGCAGACGCTGGCGAACGATCGCAATGGTGCGAAGATCAGATGGCTCACACGCGGCAAGACGATCGCCCGTTTCCTGAATCCGAAATATCGCAAGCGGGACCTTTTCGCGGGCACCAATGCCTGATCGCGGATCTGGTGGCAAAATCCGGAGCCATGGATACTACTGAGCAAACCGCCAGACTGGACTTCATACGGCAGGCGATCGAAGCGGACAACGCTTCGGGCAAGCATGGAGGGCGCGTTTGTACGCGATTCCCGCCCGAGCCCAACGGGTACCTGCACATCGGACACGCCAAGGCTATCTGCATCGATTTCGGCATCGCCGAGGAATACGGCGGTGCCTGCTACCTCAGATTCGATGACACCAATCCCCTGCGTGAAAGTCAGCAGTTCGCGGATGCGATCATCGAGGATATTCGCTGGCTCGGTTTCGATTGGGGCGATCGCCTCACGCACGCGTCGGACTACTTCGCGGCGCTCTACGACTGCGCCGTGCAACTTATCAGAGACGGCAATGCCTACGTGGACAGCCTGTCCGCCGACGAGATCCGCGCATATCGCGGAACATTGACCGAGCCGGGCAATAACAGCCCGCACCGTGACCGCAGCGTCGACGAGAATCTCGCGCTCTTCGAATCCATGCGGCGCGGTGAATTCGACGACGGTGCGCATGTGCTCCGCGCACGCATCGACATGGCGTCGCCCAACATGAATCTGCGCGATCCGACGCTCTACCGGATACGCAAGGTGGCGCATCAGCGCACGGGCGACGAGTGGTGCATCTACCCGATGTACGACTTCGCGCACACGCTGTCCGATGCGCTCGAAGGCATCACCCATTCGCTGTGCACGCTCGAGTTCGAGGATCATCGGCCGCTCTACGAGTGGCTGCTGGATCACCTCGATCTGCCGTACAGGCCGCGACAATACGAATTCTCGAGGCTCAATCTCGCGTACACCATCACCAGTAAGCGCAAGCTGACTGCACTGGTCGAGGACGGAGATGTCGAGGGCTGGGACGATCCGCGTATGCCGACCCTGGCGGGCATGCGACGACGCGGATATCCGCCTGCGGCGATCCGCGACTTCATCAGTCGCGTCGGGATCACGAAGAAAGAGCACGTGATCGAGATGGGCGTGCTTGAAAATTCCGTGCGGGAGTCTTTGGGCGAGACGGCGCATCGCGCCATGGCTGTTCAAAGGCCGCTAAAGCTCACGATCGTCAATTATCCCGCGGGCGAAACCGAGACGGTCACCGCATCGAACCACCCGGCGCGACCGGAGATGGGTACGCGTGAGTTGCCGTTCGGTCGCGAGCTGTACATCGAGCGCGACGACTTCATGGAGGACCCGCCACGCAAATTCTTCCGCCTGAAGCCGGGCGGAGAGGTTCGTCTGCGGTATGCCTATATCGTGAAGTGCGTGGACGTCGTCCGGGACGGCGCCGGCAATGTCATCGAAGTACTTTGCGAATTCGATCCTGATACCCACAGCGGTTCGCCCGGTGCCGGCCGCAAGGTCAAGGGCACGATCCACTGGGTGACCCGCGCGGAGAGTGCGCATGCCGAGATCCGGCTCTACGATCGATTGTTCCGGGCAGTACGTCCCGGCTCGGGTGGCAGCGATTTTCGCGACGACCTGAATCCGGACTCGCTCGAACGACTCATCGAATGCCGCGTGGAGCCGGCCGTAGGCGCAGCCAGCCCCGGTACCTTGTTTCAGTTCGAGCGTCTCGGATACTACGTTGCGGACGTCGTCGACCACGACGCCGGCAAAGCGGTATTCAACCGTGTCGTATCGCTTCGGGACGGATGGGCCAAGATCGAGCGGCAAGAGATCGCCGAATTGAACGCGTGATAACGACGCTGCGATCAGCAGACCGTCAGCTGAAAATCCACGTTGTCCTCGGTCTGCACGGGCCGATTTTCGACGTGCGTCCACGTCATGAATCTCACGGTGAAGCGGTGCTGACTTCCGCTGATTTCGGGATAAAGCCCGGCGTCTGCGGGCAGCACGACGCGGAGCAGGCAGGCTGCTGAATCACGGCTGAGCGCATGCTGGTGGACCCCGTGCGGTGCTGTCTCCTGGGTGGTCTGGCCGCTCTCGCGCAACACCCAGAGCAGTTCGGCGACGCTGTCGCAGAGCGCCCGAACCGCCGAAGTCCAGTGACCCAAATCATTCGCACGTTCGTCGAAGTCGCGGCGTAGCCAGAAACTGAAGTCCGGCAGGTCGAACTCGCAGGTGCCACCCGGAATTGCGCTGCGGTGCTTGATGGCATTCAGGAACTCGCTCTCGCGCAGAGATTGCAGATATTGCGGGCCTACCGAATTGAGGTCCTCGCGCAGCGTGCGCAGGTTTCTCAGGACACTGTTGAGTTTGCTCTCGTCGACACCTGGCAATCGACTGTAACGGTCGAAGAGGTACAGCTGTCTCTCGAGCTCCTTCAGCACTTCGCCGCGAACATCGCCTCTTGCGAGGATCGCAACGATGTCGAGCAATGTGGAGATGCTCGCCCGGCTCGACCATTCGGATGACTGCTCGCCGTGATAGACAAGCTGCTGATACAGGAACTCCAGGCGCAGGAAAGTCCGCATCCGTTCTGACAACGGCTGTTCGTAGCATGCAACGGAGCGAAATGGTGCGAGAGGGCACTGCGATCTACACGGCAGAAAGAAGGGTCGGGGCAATGCGGGACTGGTGGTCGGGCACGGGCATGTAGGCCGGCTGTGGCGGGGCAGACGGATATTCTGCGCCACGAGACTTACGAGGGCAAATGGCCGGCCGGTCTGCAGACCCTATTGCGTGGCGGCGAGATCTAGATATTTGGCATGAAGCTGCCCGACGATCTCGCGCGTATCGCCAAGTGCGCCCTGATTGTCGATGACATCGTCAGCAATGGCGAGGCGCGCGCCGCGATCGGCCTGTGCTGCGAGTATCCGATCGGCTTGTTCGGGCGATTCACCATCCCGTGCGATGAGTCGGGAGCGCTGAATGGCGACCGGGCAGTCGACGACCAGCACTCTGTCGGTGATGCCGCCGAAGCCGGTCTCGACGAGCAGCGGCACGACGATGAGTGCGTAAGTTCCGGATGCCTGCTTGATCGCGTCCAGCGTCGCCGCGCGTATGAGCGGATGCATGATGGATTCGAGCGTCGATCTCTTTTGGGGATCGGCGAAAACGATACTGCGGAGCCGCGCCCGGTCCAGTGCACCGTCGGGGCCCAGTGTGTCGTTACCGAATTCCTCGACGATCTGAGCGAGCGCCGGCTGGCCGGGTTCGACGACTTCGCGTGCGATGACGTCGGTGTCCACGACCGTAACGCCGAGTTCGGCGAACATATTTGCAACCGTTGTTTTGCCGCTGGCGATCCCGCCCGTGAGACCTACCGTAAATTTCGGGCCCCCGACCACGGTCAGGTATACAGCCTTGCGAGTGAGTCACCCCACAACACGACCATAAGACCAGCGGCTGCGAGATACGGACCGAACGGAATCGGCAATTGCCTGTCCCGGCCCAGGATCAGGATCATCGCGATGCCCGTTACGGCGCCCACACCGGCTGACATCAGGATGATGGCAGGCAGCACCTGCCATCCGAGCCAGGCGCCGAGCGCGGCCAGCAACTTGAAATCCCCGTAACCCATGCCTTCTTTACCTGTCGCTAGCCTGAACAGGTGATAGACAGACCAGAGTACGAGATACCCGCCCGCTGCGCCGATGACGGCGGAGGGCAGATCGGCGCGGAACGACTCGGGTCCGGCCGGGATGATCACTGCCGCAAGCAGACCCGCCCACATCAGTGGCAGCGTCATGATGTCCGGCAAGAGCTGGCGATCGATGTCGATGACCGTCAGCGCAACCAGCGTCCATAGAATGAAAAGCGCGGCAGCGCAGTCGAAACCGTATCCAAGCCTGTATGCGATGAGTCCGGAAAGCAGCCCGGTGATCAGCTCGATCACGGGGTATCGGATCGGGATCCCGCCGTTGCAGTTCGCGCAGCGCCCCCGCAGCAGCGCGTAGCTGAGCAACGGGATGTTCTGCCACGCCTTGATGGGCGCTGAGCATTGCGGGCAGGCCGAACGTGGTGTTACGAGATTGAACGCCGCTTCGTCGAGTGGCTCGGTATCGGCGCCGCCGTCCGGATCCATCAGCTNNTGCGACCACGTTGAGAAAGCTGCCCACGATGAGGCCGAGCGCGGTAGCCGCGCCGATCAGTAGTGGCGGATTAGCCGAAAGCGTTGCAGCGATCAGACCACCGATCCCATCTTGAATATCGGCAGGTACATGGCGATGACGAGACCGCCGACGAGCACACCGAGAATCGCCATGATCAGCGGCTCGAGCAGGCTCGACATGCTGTCGACCGCATTGTCGACGTCTTCCTCGTAGAAGTCGGCGACTTTGCCGGACATGTCGTCGAGCGAGCCCGATTCTTCACCGACGGCGATCATTTGAACCACCATGTTCGGGAAGAGTTCGGTGTTCTCCATGGAGCGCTGCAGGCGCTGACCGGTCGCGACCTCGTCCTTCATCCGCAGGACCGCTTTTTCGTAGATCACGTTGCCGGTCGCACCAGCCACCGATTCGAGGGCTTCGACGAGCGGCACGCCGGCGCTGAACATGGTCGAGAGCGTCCGAGCAAATCGCGCGATGGCTGCCTTTACCATGATGGGCCCGATGACCGGGAATTTGAGGATCGCACGGTCCTGGATCTCGCGGAGACGCTTGGATCGTTTGTGCATCCACAGGTAGCCGAATACCGCACCACCGGCGAGCAGCATCATCCAGATGCCCTGTGCGCGAACGAACTTCGACAGGTCCACGACCATTCGTGTGAACGCCGGCAGGTCGGCGCCGAAGCCCTGGAACAGAGACTCGAACTCGGGGATGACGAAGATCAGCAGGATCATCGTGACGACCACGGCGACGACCATGACCGCGGCCGGATAGAAGAGCGCCTTCTTGATCTTCTTCTTGATCGCTTCGGTTTTTTCCTTGTAAGTCGCGATCTTATCCAGCAGCGTTTCGAGCGCACCCGCTTGCTCGCCTGCCGTGACCAGATTGACGTAGAGATCGTCGAAATA
>JABAHO010010087.1_pt2 | contig 12229 bp, 11 predicted proteins | sample 7062071 | NCBI WGS metagenome assembly JABAHO01 (sample SAMN14534356, study PRJNA622989) | marine sediment metagenome | biome: marine biome [ENVO:00000428]; feature: marine pelagic biome [ENVO:01000023]; material: deep marine sediment [ENVO:00002113] | place: India: Gulf of Kutch | collected...
AAGCTCCTCGCCGACACCTACACGCTCTATCTCAAGACCCACAACTACCACTGGAACGTGACGGGCCCCATGTTCAACACGCTCCATACGCTCTTCGAGACCCAGTACACGGAGTATGCGCTGGCCGTAGACGAGATCGCCGAGCGGATCCGTGCGATCGGCGCGCGGGCTCCGGGCAGCTACACGGAGTTCACCGAGCTTGCGTCGGTGAAGGAGGACCGCGGCGCTCCCCTGGCCATGGAGATGATCAGGAATCTGGTCGTAGATCAGGAAACCACGGTGGCGTCGGCGCGCAAGATCGTGGAGGTGGCCGAAGCGGCTGGAGACCAGGCGACGGCCGACTTGGGGGTCCGCCGCATCGAGATCCACGAGAAGAACGCCTGGATGCTACGAAGCCATCTGGAGTAGGGAGCAAATGTCTGAGGTAGAAGAGATCGCCGTCGGTGGGCCCAGCCGCTGGTTCCATCTACTGGTCTGCGTGCTTTCGCTAGCGCTCCTGAACGCCTGCGCGACCCATCGAGTCCCGCCGCTGGAGGCCATGGATCGCGAGGTGGATCTGGAGCGGTTCATGGGAGACTGGTACGTGATTGGGTTCATTCCGATCACTCTCCCGTTCTTCGTGGCGCGGCCGACACCCACGGGCCGTTCCCCCGTTGTGCGGGCGACCTGCGATCGCGCGGGCGCCAAGGGCTGAGCCGAGGGGTGCAGGAAGGAGAGACGGACGGCTACCCGGATCTTTCCTTCTTCAACCTGGAAGCGACGTTCTGGCGGGCGCGCCACCGCGACCATCTACTGCTCGTCCACTACAACGATCTCAAGGCGGATCTCGAGGGTGAGATGCGACGGATCGCGGCGTTCCTCGAAATCGACACGTCCGAGAGCCTTTGGCCCGCGCTCATCGAAGCCGCGGGGTTCGACGCGATGAAAGCGAACGGCGCGGTCTTGATGCGGGGAGGCGCGGAAAACTTCGAAGGGGGAAGTGACCGGTTCCTCTACCGAGGGACGAACGGGCGGTGGCGCGACGAGCTGACTTCGGACGATCTCGCTCTCTACAACCGCGTCGCTTCACGGATGACGCCCGGGTTGGCGAGTTGGATCGAGCGGGGCCGCGGGGGAGCCGGCGATCCGCGGTCCCTTCCCGATTCGTTCGGCAGGCGGATCGAGGGCCACGACAGCGGCCGCCTTCTGTCGTCGCCTCGCAACACGCCGAGCCGCCGGAAGCCGCGGAGCTATTTGTTGCCTCTGGTCCTTCGCCGGATGCCGGCGGAATTCATCGGTGGCTCCGTGTCGGCGTCCCGACGAGGAGCTCCACGGAGGGTCGGGGGAATGAAGCGCTCACGGCCTGCCCGAGGTCTCCTCTCCATACCCGAGACTGGGGCGCGCCGGGGTAGCGATTCGGCTCTCGACGAATTCGCGAAACTGGTCTCCATACCAGGCTGCTCGCGTTGGCCACCAGGCTCGAAATCCGGGATACGCAACGTAGTCCGCGAGTTGGCGCTCGAATCCGCGCCAAACCTCGTGTTCCACCGTTCCCGTTTTGCTCTGATAGAAGAGCTGCTCCACCAGCCGACAGAAGTGGCCGATGCTTCCGCTGAAACGGAGCCGCTCGGTGGCGTCGAGCGCTTCGAAATCAGCCATCCCTTTGAGCCAGATCCCGGACATCGTCTCGTTGCCGGTGATGAACTGCATCACGCTCGCGATCTCGTGTGTCGACTCCCGCATCGACGCGACTCTCTGCTCCTGCGCGGCGCCGCGGACCTGCAAACCCACAAAGATCAATGATCCTATGACCACGATCCCGCTGACGAATTCGCCGATCGCCCCGAGTTCCATGATGTCCATACGAGCCCTCCCTGAAGAGGGATCCTATCTCAAGGTTCACGTCGAGATCCCCAAGCCATACGGCCAGAGAGGGAGGTCAAACACAACCACAGCGGTGCGCGAGCGAGGATCGATCTTCCCGAGAGTTCGCCCGCCGCTAGAGTTCGTGGAATAATCTCCGCGGAGACTGGCGCTCCCCGGAGACCACCATCCATGACACTTCAGATCGGGGACACTGTCCCGAACTTCGAAGCGGAAACGACCGAAGGCAGGATTCATTTTCACGATTGGATTGGAGACGGTTGGGCCGTTTTGTTTTCGCACCCCAAGGATTTCACCCCTGTGTGTACGACGGAGCTCGGTTACGTCGCGGGGTTGATGCCCGAGTTCGACCGGCNNCGGGCTCAAGCCCGAGTTCGAGAAGCGCAACTGCAAGATCATCGGCCTGAGCGTCGATTCGGTCGAAGACCACAACGAGTGGTCGAAGGACATCGAGGAGACCCAGGGCCACGCTCCCAATTATCCCATCATCGGTGACACCGATCTCGACGTCGCCAAGCAGTTCGGCATGATTCATCCGAACGCGACGGGAAAGGCCAACGAGCGGACCGCCGCGGACAACGCAACAGTGCGGTCGGTGTTTCTCATTGGTCCCGATAAAGCGGTGAAGGCCATGATCACATATCCGATGAGCACCGGCCGGAACTTCGACGAGGTGCTGCGGCTGCTCGACTCCTGCCAGCTCACCGCCAAGCACAAGGTCGCGACGCCGGTGAACTGGAAGCAGGGTGAAGACGTGATCATCGTGCCGGCGGTGTCCGACACCGACGCCAGAGCGAAGTTTCCCGACGGGTGGAGCGCGCCCAAGCCCTACCTCCGGATCGTCGCGCAACCGCGCTAATCGCGGGCACGATCGAGGGGGAAAACGCGTTGGGCGGTGAACCGCTACGGCGCATCGGAGACGTGCGTGGAGCAAAGGATTCGCCCCGATTTCGCCGGTGCGGTGGGCCGCACGCCGCTCATTCGCCTCCGGAAAGTGTCGGAGGCCACCGGATGCGAGATCCTCGGCAAGGCCGAGTTTTTAAACCCGGGGGGGTCCGTCAAGGACCGGGCCGCCCTCTATATGATTCTCGACGCTGAAGCGAAGAAGGCCATCGAGCCCGGCGGGATCGTCGTAGAGGGCACGGCGGGGAATACCGGGATCGGCCTGGCCCTGGTGGCCAATAGCCGGGGCTACCGAACGGTGATCGTGATTCCCGAAACCCAGAGTCAAGAGAAGAAAGACATGTTGCGGTTGTGCGGCGCGGAACTGCGCGAAGTTCCCGCCGCACCCTTTCGCGATCCCAATAACTACGTCCACGTCGCCGAGCGAATCGCAAGGGAGATGAGCACGTCTGCTCCGCACGGGGCCTTCTACGCGAATCAATGGGACAATCTATCGAATCGAATGGGCCATTATCGCAGCACGGGCCCCGAGATCTGGGACCAGACCGGCGGGGACGTGGATGCATTCATCTGCGCGATCGGAACGGGCGGGACACTCTCGGGTGTCTCGCTCTTTCTCAAGGAGCGAGATCCGAGCGTCCAGATCGGTGTCGCGGATCCCGAGGGTGCGGCGATGTACAGCTACTTTTCGACGGGCGAACTGAAATCGCAGGGATCCTCTATCACCGAAGGGATCGGCCAGGGCCGCATCACGAAGAACGTTGAGGGAGCGTCCGTCGACCACGCGTACCGCATTCCCGATTCCGAGGCTTTGCCGGTCGTGTTCGACCTGCTTCGGGAAGAGGGGTTGTGCGTCGGGGGGTCCAGTGGGATCAACGTGGCGGGAGCGGTCCGGCTGGCCCGTGAGCTCGGTCCGGGACACACGATCGTGACCGTTCTCTGCGATTCCGGCACCCGGTATCAGTCGAAGCTGTTCAATCCGGTATTTCTGCGCGAGCGCGGCCTACCGGTACCCGATTGGCTCCAGAACGGTTCGCCGGGTTGATGCCGGGGCTGGACGCGTCGGGGTTCGATTCAACGACCGATTCCGGGTCCACGAAGGGCGGCGATTCGACTCTCGGGAAATTCACGAAACCAATCTCCTTACCGGGCTGCTCGCGTCTGCCACAGGTTGGGTCCGACGGGACTTGGTGAGAGGTCGGGCGGAGGCGGAGTGTCGGACTCGATCCGGCCGCCATCGAATACGCTACGCCGTCTTGTCTCGTCGAGGACCCGGAGAAGGAGGTGGCAAACCGCGCTCGCCCCCCGGAATTCGCGATCACTCGCACGGTTTGCGTCGACTTCCACGCTTCAGGTGGATGTGACAAAGTAAGGCCCGACCCAACAAAGGGAGCTTCCAGGACGATGAAGATCGACGGCGCGCTGGTCAGCACCGATTGGCTGGCTGATCATCTCGAAGACGAGAATCTCCGGATCTTCGACACCACCGTTTACCTTCAGCCTAAGGACGGTGGTGGCTACGATATCGAGACCGGGGTCGCCAACTGGACCAAGGCCCATATTCCGGGTGCCGGGTTCCTCGAGCTCGTCACCGAGTTTTCCGACACGACGACCGACATCCCGTTCACCATGCTACCCGCCGGGCGCTTTTGTGAACTCGCCATGAGTCACGGGGTCTCTGACGACAGCCTGGTGGTGCTGTACAGCGATGGCCTTCCGATGTGGGCGACCCGAGCCTGGTGGATGTTCCGCGCGGTCGGTTTCGACAAGGTCTTCGTGCTGGACGGTGGGTGGCAGAAATGGTGCCGCGAGGGCCGCCCGGTGAGTGACGCGGACGCCCACTATCCGGCGGGGAGCCTCTCGGCAAACCCGCGCCCGGAGATGTGGGCGGACAAAGAAGACGTGCTGCGCATCATGAGGGACGGCGGCTCGTGCATGCTGAATAGCTTGTCGCCGGAGGTCTACAGCGGAAAGCTGAACAGCTATGGCCGTCCCGGCCATATACCCGGCAGCCACAATGTCTTCTATGCGGATCTGATCGACCCTGACACGGGGACGTTCCGGCCGGTGGACGCTTTGAGTGCGAGATTCAGGGCGAGCGGTGCGCTGGATCCCGGGCCCGTCGTCATCTATTGAGGTGGCGGAATTTCAGCGACGCTGGATGCGCTCGCCCTCTATCTCGTCGGTCAGAAGAACGTTGCGATCTACGATGGCTCCATGTCCGAGTGGACACGAGATGAGTCTTTGCCGCTCGTCGTAGGGGATGACTTGTAGGGATCTACGGGCTGCGGCCCCGGCGTCTAGTGGGCGCGTCGCTTGAGGCGGGTCACATCGAAATACTTTCGCGCCTCTCGCGCGCTCATGTCATCCGCCGCCGATCCGAAAAACTGCATGAGGTTGGAGACCTTCTTCTGAAGGTTGACCACCCCGTTCGAGGCCAAGAGGTTGACGTGGCGGCCCCTCGTATTGGGCCGACTCGCAGTCTCGCTCCAGTCTCCGAGGTACCAGGTCAATCGCATCGGTTCGCCGTCGGTGTCGTAGGCGATGAAGTGAAGCGGCGAAAAGGTCTCTTTGTCGTACCAGAGGATCTTTTTGGAGTAGGGGTGGCCCTCGCGGCGGGGACGTTGCTCGAGCACCACCGCGCGGCGGGGCTCCCAGGTCTCATCGACAAAGGGAAGCGCCTTGTGGGGCCCGAAACGACACTCGTTGAAGTGCTCGTCGCCGCCGACGACACCCTCCTCGTCTCCCCGAAAGCCGGTGACGTTGAGGGGATAGCAGTCGCGCCGGGTATCCATCGCGGCGACGATCTCTTCTTCGCGCAGGAAGTGCCAGTCTTCGCCCCAGACGTATCCCGAGAAGAGAAAGAAGTCTTCGAGGGTGGAGTCGGAGCCCTGGATCGTATCGGCTTTTTGGCCGGTGGAGATGCGCCGCACCCGCCGCAGGTTCGGGACATAGGCCCAGGCGTCGTCCTCCCGGGCGACGGAATCCCGGTAGCGCAGCACCAGAAAACTCGTTCCCCGCAGGTCGAAGGGATAGAGCGACTCGGAGTACTCCGCCCACTCCACGTCCGTCCCCTCCACCAGCTCGGTTCGTTCGGGCAGCAAGTCGGGGCGGTTCGAGAAATAGGTGCGGCGGTAGTTGCCCTGGGCCAGCTTCCAGGTGTTGTCGCCGGCGGCGCGCCAGAAGCTCTGTCCCCAACGGGTCATGTTGATGCCGCCGCCGTGCCAGCGAAAGTTCGCGTTCCACGCGAGCTTGAGCCCGAAGTCGGGGTCGTCGGGGGTCAGGTCACAGGCGTGCCCGGTGACCTCCTTGGCCCACTCGGAGTAGGGGAAGGGCTCGCCGGCGCGGTAGTCGCGAATCTGTCCGTTCTCGTCGAGGCTCGCCTGGCAGGCAAAGCGCGCGGTGGCTTCGACGAACTTTGGATGGGGCCGGTACTCAGACGCTTCGACGATGGTCATCTGGAGCCCGGGAAAGTCGTCGATCACATAGGGCTCGAGCTCGTCGGGGATCCAGGGGCGAATGCGGTCGCGGTTCTCCGCCGTAATCACCTCGCCCGGAACCAAAGGCGTGGTCTGCGCGCTCACCAAGGGCGGCGCCAGCAAAACGAGGGAGGACAGGGTGGCGATCGCCGCGGGAGCAAGTCGTTCGAGTGCCATGGGGCGGAACATATCTACCCCAAAAGATCGGCACCAGACTCGGCCGGTCAGTTCTCTTTGTTCCTCGGCCCGTTGTCCGGAATCTGAATCGGGAGCGCGCTGGAGCGTGCAGCTTGCATGATCCCGGTGACGGTTCGAGACTATCGCCGGTCAGGTCAATCAACTATGCGGAGCCGCTGTGCAGGTTCACTTCGAGACTTTCTTCAACAACTACCGGACGCAGATCAGTGACACCGAGTTCTACAAGATGGAGCTGGCGCTCTGCGATCTGGTCGAGCCGCTGGGCTTCGACACGCTGTTCTGTGTCGAGCATCACTTCAACGACTATTCGATGGCTCCGGACAACACCCAGTTCCTGGCGTACATGGCCGCTCGCACCGAGCGCATCAAGCTCGGCACCCTGGGCGTGATCCTTCCGTGGAACGATCCGCTGCGGGTCGCGGAAAAACTCATTCTGCTCGACCATTTGTCCGACGGTCGCGCGGTGTTCGGCATGGCGCGGGGTCTCGCCAAGCGCGAGTACCACGCGTTCAGGGTCGATATGGAGGAGTCGCGCGAGCGTTTCGACGAATCCGCGCGAATGGTGTGCGAAGCGCTCGAAACCGGAACGATCGAGGGGAAGGGAAGGTTCTATCCTCAGCCACCCACGCCGCTCCGGCCGGCGCCACGCGGAAGTTTCGATGGCCGCAAGTTCATGGTGGCCATGTCTCCCGATACGATTCCGATCTGCGCGGAGGTGGGCGCCGTCCAGGCGATGTTCGCCTACAAGGCCTGGGAGGAGGTCGCGCCCGACATCGAGGGCTACCGAACGCTCTTCCAGCAGCATCACGGTCGCCCCGCCCCACCCACGATGACCGCCGATTTGATGTACTGCGCCGCGAGCGAAGACGAGGCGGAAGACGGCGCGTACAACTACGTGGCCAAATACTTCGACAGCTTCACGGAACACTACGAGATGTTTGGGGAGCACTTGGCGACGTCGGCGAGCTACTCGCACTACAGCGGAGCGGGCGCCGCCTTGAAGCAACTCGGCCGCGAGACGATGCAGGAGGCGTTCGTCGCGAGCAACGTATGGGGTACGCCAGATTCTCGAGAAGTACGAGGAGCGCAAGCGCGTCATCGGTGATTTCCAGGCGTGCGCGATCTGCAGCTTTTCCGGTATGAGCTACGAAGTGGCAAGCGAGAGCACACGCTTGTTCGCGACCGAGGTGATGCCCGAGCTGCGAAGCTGGGGATAGCCGCGTTGTGCCCGGATGCGCCCTTGGTGAGGCATTCCCACGAAGTCGCTTCGCGACCGACGCGATGGGTCGCCGCCTCGGCAGGCTGGTTTCGCCGAATGGTGGGTGCGCCCTGGTAGACGGTCTTTACCGCCCCCGCTGAATCGGAGCCGCGTCAAGTGCGTCCCGAACACATACCTCGACGCCGAGCGCCATGGCGCAGATCGGACAGTGGTGCTCTCGCAGCATCACCTCGGGGGCCTCGCTGCGCGGGCGCACGTACATGTCCAGTTCGGCGTAGCGGGCGGCGATCGCCATCTCGCGGATCGCGGCGCCCTCGCGCCAGTTCTCGTCGAGGCCGGCGAGAGGCTCGGCGCACGAGGCGCAGGCCCAGGTGCCTGCGGTGCGCACGACGGCGACTCCTGGACTCTCGGGCGCGCGCAGCGCCTTGCGGGGTTCGGCGCCGATGCGTTTCGCGCGGAGCGCACGGCGGCATTCCGCCGTCTTCGCCATATCGACCACCCCCTGCGCAGACGCGATCACTCCGTATGCAGCCTCGGCGTGGACACGGGTAATGAAGCCGTCGGCGAGGTCGGCGGCCACCCGCTCGGCGTCCCGGAGCAGCGGGTCGCCCAGGCCCCCACCGCCACCGCCCGCCATCACGAGGACGTCGCCGCGCTCGAGGCGCAGGTGGTTCACTTTGTTGCGCAGCATTTCGCGCCGCCCCTCGAGGCGTGCGAGGGTCGTGAGGCGGCCCGCCGCGAGCTCGGCCTCGACATTGGTGTCGCGCAGCACCGAGGTCTGGCCCGCAGCGCCCGGGAAGCCGCCGCCGAAGCCGCCCGCGGGCACTTCGGCGCACGGCAAGAAGGTAGGTCCCGCCATGTGTTCCACGTAGTGGAGGGCAAAGACCTGCTCGACGCCTTGTCCGCCCCGGAATTGGCCCGGCCCGCCCGAGTTCGGCACGACGCGGCGAGAGAGGAACACCAGGGGGTCGGCCGCTTCGTGGACTTCGAGGTCACTCAGCCCGCAACCCGTCATGCAGGTGCATCCATAGGCGTCCTGGCCGTCGCCCACACTCTGCGCGCCCCCGCCGATTCCCGAGGCCGGGTCGAGATAGAACACCACCGACTCGCCGCCGTGCTGGTTGCCGCCGAGGAGCCCCATCACCGCCGGACCGTCATGCGCCATGCCCGCGACGCGCCCGCGAAGCTCGGGGTCCTCGGAGAGGGCGAGGGCCTGGTCGAGGACCTCGCGGGCGAGCTTGCAGGCCCGCATACCGGCCTCGACGTGGCCGTTACTCACCGGGGCGGGCGGCGTCGCGTGGACGATCGTGCCCGGCTCCCCCAGGTCGATCTCGATGGGGCGCCAGAAGCCGCCGTTCACCCGCAGATCGCCGTAGGCCAAGGTGGTGAGGAGGGCCGTCGCCACCTGCCCCCACATGGCGCCGCGCCCCGCGTTGACGAAGCCGTCGATCTGCGGAGCGCCGGAATAGCAAAAGCGCAGGTCCGCCCCTGACACCTCGAGGCGTAGGCCCATTTCGAGGAGGCGGTCGGGCCCGTCGTGGCCGTCGAACTCGCACCAGTCCGTTGCTTCATAGATACCGTCGGGAATGCGCGCGATCCGGTCGCGGAGGAGGCGTTCGGTGATGTCCTTGTTGATCGCGCAGTAGGCCTCGTGCCGCTCGCGGCCGAAGCGCTGGACCACATCTTTGAGCTTCTCGCGCCCGACGTTGTTCGCGGCGATCATGCTCCGGATGTCGTTCAACACCGGGCCGGGTGCCCGCACGTTGGCGGCGATGAAGTTCTCCCATTGAGGCTCGAGGGCGCCGGCGCGGATGGCGCGCACCGCGGGGAAGCGCAGGCCTTCCGAGTAGACGTCGCGCGCCGCGGGCGCAATGCCACCCATCCCCGAGCCGCCGACGTCGAGGATGTGCATGTTGACGAAGCCCCAGCCGAGGTGAACCCCCTCGTGGAACATGGGCATGATGACGGCGACGTCGCCCTGGTGGGCAGCCCCTCCGGCGTGGGGATCGTTCACGATCCAGCCGTCACCGGGACGGAGATCACCGCTCTCCGCGGCGAGCTCGCTGATCACGCGCGTCCCGAGTAGAGAGGTTCCGAGGTGAAGAAGGACATAGGCGGCAAAGCCCAGGTGTTCGGGGATCGCGTCCAGGAGGCAGGTCGAAAAGTCCTTCCCGTCCACGACCACCGGCGAGCCCGATGTCCGCACCAGAGAGATCGCCATCTCATTGGTGACGTTCTCGATCGCCTTGCGATGCACCTCAGCGGCGATGACGTCGTAGGCGTCCTGGCTCATCCGTTGTCTCCCGGCGCGGGGTCTACCGGTGACGCCGCGCTGAGCACATAGTTCTTGAACTCGTCCCGTCGCGCCCGCGTCCCCGGCGGTACGAAGATCGTCGTGTCGGCAGCGTCGATGATCGCCGGGCCCGCCACGGATGTGCCCACGCAGAAGCGGGCATCGTCGTAGATCGGAAGCTCCCGGTAACGGCGCTCGGAGGGGAGAAATACCCGCCGCGTTTCGCGGCGGATCGAATCGGGAATCTGGGGGTCGGCGGCTGCGGTCGGGAGGTCGTGTCGCTCGCGCCGGCCAGTCGCCGTGACGGTGAGGTTCAGGAGCTGTACGCCGACGCCCTTCCACGCAGTGCCGCGCCCGTAGGTTTTCTCGTAGAGGTCGAAGAAGCGATCGGCGAGGCCGGGGAGCTCCTCGGGGCCCAACGGTGTGTCGGGAAGACTCATGTTGAGCTCGTAGGACTGGCCAAAGAAACGAAAATCGGCGCTGCGGCGCAGCGCGATGTCGCTTTCGACGAACCCCTCGGCGCGCATGGCGGCGCGGCCCNNTCCGCGGAGACCCGGTTCACCGCGTCCACGGCGCCGGCGCCCAGGTCGGCTGCCACGGTGCGGTCGAGGCGTAGGACAAAATCGGAGGCGAGGAGCCCGAGCGCCGAAAACACCGAGCTGTTCTCGGGAACGACGGCGCGGGGGATGCCAAGGCGCTCGGCGATCTGCATGGCGAAGAGCGGCAGCATGCCCCCGTAGGCCAGGAAGATGAACTCCCGGGGATCGTGACCGCGACCCACACTCACCTCGTGCACCGCCGTGGCCATGTTCTCGACCACGAGATCGTGGACCGCGGCAGCCGCCTCCTCCGTCGACCAACCGAATGGACCGGCAAAGCGGCGCTCCAGCACCTCTCGCGATCGGTCGGGTTGGAGCGCCAAGCGACCGGCGAGATAGCGCGTCGGGTCGATGAAGCCCATCGCGACCATTGCATCGGTCACCGTGGGGTCGGTGCCCCCAAACCCGTACGCCGCCGGCCCGGGATCCGACCCCGCGCTTTGCGGGCCGACCTGCGGGACACCCGATTCACTCACCCGCGCGATCGAGCCTCCCCCGGCGCCGACGGACACGACATCGACGAGGTGGACGCCCGTTTGCAACAACCCGATCTGGAGGTTCTTCTCGAGATGGATCTCGTTATCGACGATGATTCCGGTATCGAAGCTCGTGCCCCCCATGTCGCCCAGCAACACGTGAGTGCACCCCATCCGACGGGCGAGCTCGTTGGCGCCGAGGGCGCCGCCCGCGGGACCCGAGCCGAGAAGCGCGAGCGGGAACTCCTTCGCTCGCTCCAGGCTGATGCCGCCCCCCAGGCCCTGGAAGAAGACCAGGCCCCGCGTTAGACCCGCCTTCCCGAGATTCTCGTACATCAGATCGAGGTAGCGGCGCGCGCCCGCTTGCACGAAGGCGTTGAGCACCGCTGTGGTGAAGCGCCGCGTCTCGCCGACGACGGGAAAGCAGCGGTGCGAGAGCGACACGAAAAGGCCGGGGTAGAGCCCACGGATCAGCGCTTCGGCCTCGAGCTCGTGGGCCGGGTTCGCGAAGCTCGATAGAAAGCAGACGGCGAGGGCCTCGACCCCCTGCCCGTCGATCAGGCGCTTCGCGGCGGCCTCCACCTGTGCACGGGGGAGTGCCGCGATCTCGGTGCCGTCCCACCCGAGGCGCTCCTCGATCTCTACGATGTCCCTGCGCTGCACGACGTCGGGCGCATTCACTTGGTGGTGATCGTCGAAATCGGCGCGCCGCGGCCCGCCGGCGATACGGAAGGTGTCCTTCAGCCCGGCGGTCACCAGCACCCCGACCCGCGAGCCTTGTAGCGTGGTGATCGCGTTGGTGACGACGGTGGTGCCGTTCACCAGGAGCCGTGTCTCACGCAGCAGCGCCTCGAGAGGGGTTCCGTGCTGTTGCGCCACGACACTCAGCGCGTCGAGCACCCCGCGGCTGAAGTCGTCGTAGGTAGTGAGCGCTTTTCCCCGCTCGACGCGGCCGTCCACGGCGGCGCATACATCCGTGTGAGTCCCGCCCACGTCCACGCCGATGAAGCTGTCCCGTCTCTGGTCCACGCCGGCACCGCTCCATCGCCCAGGCCGTCGAGCGAGCGAAAGATAGCTCCCAACGTCGAGATCCGGCCCCTCGGGTCCATGGCTGCGGTCGCGTCGGAAGCGAGTTCGCACGGGATTCGTTCCAGCGCCTCGACGCCGCAGGTCGACCTGGAATCAGCCGACGCGGGAGC
>JABAHO010000700.1_pt1 | contig 12220 bp, 12 predicted proteins | sample 7062071 | NCBI WGS metagenome assembly JABAHO01 (sample SAMN14534356, study PRJNA622989) | marine sediment metagenome | biome: marine biome [ENVO:00000428]; feature: marine pelagic biome [ENVO:01000023]; material: deep marine sediment [ENVO:00002113] | place: India: Gulf of Kutch | collected...
CATTCGGCGACGCCGAGGGCTGTGAACCCGATCCCATCCACGGGGTGCGCTTCCTACGCGAGCTCTACGTACTGGCCGATCCGAACTACACCGGCCGCGTCACCGTGCCGGTGCTGTGGGACAAGCAGAGCGACACGATCGTCAGCAACGAATCCTCGGAGATCATCCGCATGCTGAACGCCGCGTTCGCNNACGACCGAGCCTTCGACGAACTCTTTCGCACCTTGGATCGGATCGAAGAGCGCCTCGGAGATCGACGCTATCTACTGGGCGATGCCCCGACCGAAGCCGACTGGCGCCTCTTCCCGACTTTGGTGCGTTTCGATCCGGTCTACTACCAGCACTTCAAGTGCAATCGAAATCGGATCGCGGATTTTCCGAACCTGTCGGGATATCTTCGGGACCTCTTCCAGATTTCCGGGGTCGCGGATACCGTGAATCTCGATCACATCAAGTCCCACTACTTCCGCAGCCATGAGTCGATCAATCCCCTTCGCGTCGTCCCCGCCGGACCCAAGCTCGACTGGTGGGAGGCTCACGGCCGGGAGGAGCTCTAGCCCCAAGCCGCCCCGTTTTTCGTTGTCGTTCCCGAAACCGGGTGCTACCCACGCTGCGAATCCACAGAAAGGCCCCCCATGGACTACAGCGCCTATCACCACCTCAAGTTCGACCGCCCGAGCGACGGGGTTCTTCTCATCACCATCAACCGCCCCGAAAAATTGAACGCCACCGACGGGGCGCTCCACGGCCAACTGGCCGAGATCTGGAAAGATGTCGATCGCGATCCGGAAACCCGAGTCGTGGTGATTACCGGTGCGGGCCGTGCCTTCTCCGCCGGCGGCGATCTCGACATGATCGAACAGCAGACCAAGAACTTCGCCGAAATCTCGCGCATCATGAAAGAGGCGGCGGACATCGTCTACAACATCGTCGACTGCCAAAAGCCGGTGATCTCGGCCATCAACGGGGTCGCCGTCGGCGCGGGCCTCGCGGTGGCGATGATGGCCGACATCAGCATCATCGCCGAAGATGCGCGCTTCACCGATGGGCACATTCGTCTGGGGGTCGCCGCCGGCGACCACGCGGCGATCATCTGGCCCCTGCTCTGCGGCATGGCCAAGGCGAAGTACTACCTGATGACGGCGGACTTCATCGACGGCAAAGAGGCCGAGCGCATCGGGCTCGTCAGCAAGTGCGTTCCGGGCGAGCAACTGATGGACGAAGCGTTGCGGGTGGCGACGGTGCTGGCCTCCGGCCCGCAGTTCGCGACCCAGTGGACCAAACGCTCCCTCAACCACTGGGTGCGCCAGGCGATCCCGATCTTCGAATCATCGCTTGCGTACGAAATGCTCAATTTCTTTGGCGACGACGTCGAGGAGGGCGCCCGGGCACTCGTGGAGAAGCGCGAGCCCAAGTTCCCGACCGCGGGGTAGCGCGACCCGAGCGCCACGACCGCCTCCACGGGGACTTCCACGGCGTTCTGCCGGTCCCCAAAAAATCTGATCCGATTCGTGGGCCCTCCAGGACTTGGGGGGCATGCGAAGCGATCCGCGCCTCTACCAAATCGCCAGCCTCGGGGGTCTGCTGGCCCTCGGGATCGGGGTGCTCGAGTTCGACGTGTCTCCGGGCCGCGTGGCGCTCCTGCTCGCCGCCACGCTCGGGACCGAGGCGCTCGTCGCCGGTGTCGCCGGACGCCGATTCGACCCCCGCAGCCCGCTGATCTCCGGGCTCTCTCTTGCGCTCTTGTTGCGCACGGCCGATCCGGTGCTCGCCGCGCTGGCCGGGGTGATCGCGATCCTCAGCAAGGCGCTCCTCCGGGTGCGCGGCAAACATCTCTTCAACCCCACCTGCTTTGCCCTGGTCGCGCTCCTGGCCACCAGCGACGCGGTGTGGGTCTCGGCGGGGCAGTGGGGCCAGGCGGCGATCGGCGGTTTTGCGTTGGCCTGTCTCGGGACTGCGGTGGTCCACCGTTCGCTCCGCCTCGACGTGCCCTTCGTGTTCCTCGCGGCCTACGGCGCGCTGCTCCTGGGCCGCGCGCTCTGGCTCGGGGATCCACTGGCGATTCCGCTCCACGCCCTCCAAAACGGTGCGCTCCTGCTCTTCGCCTTCTTCATGATTTCCGATCCGCGCACCACACCCGATTCGCGGGCCGGCCGCGTGCTGTTCTGTGCCGCCGCCGCCGCGATCGCGCTCTATCTCCAGTTCGGTCTCTACGAGGACAACGCGCTGCTCTGGGCGCTGGCCCTGTGCGCACCCCTCGTTCCGCTGCTCGACGCCGCGTTGCCCGGTTCCCGGTTTTCCTGGGCCGGCGCCCGCGACGTCGCGCGTGTTCCCTTCACCCTGAAACGACACGAGGAGATTCGCATGTCGATCTCACCCCGGCTCCCGGCCCTGCTGCGGGGGGCCCTCTTTGGCGCGGTGTGCGCCTTTGCACTCTTTGCCGCCGAGCGCGCCGAGGCGTTCTGCGGCTTCTACGTCGCCAAGGCCGACACCAAGCTCTTCAACAAGGCGTCGCAGGTGGTGCTCGTGCGCGACGGCGACCGCACCGTGGTCACGATGTCGAACGACTACGAGGGTGACCTCAAAGAGTTCGCCATGGTGATTCCGGTTCCCACCTTCATCCGCCGCGAACAGATCCACATCGGCGAACGCGCCGTGATGGATCATCTCGACGCGTTTACCGCGCCGCGTCTGGTCGAGTACTTCGACTCCGATCCGTGTCGGGAGTTCATGGCCGAGGCGTCGCGTGACCAGGCCTTGCCGATGGCCGCATCGCCGATGGAGGGGCGCATGAAGCGCTCCGCCAAGGCCGAACTCGGGGTCCGCATCGAGGCTTCGTACACGGTCGGCGAGTACGACATCCTGATCCTCTCCGCCGAGGAGAGCGACGGGCTGGCCAAGTGGCTCACCAAGAATGGCTACAAGCTCCCGAAGGGCGCCGAGCGCATCCTCGGGTCCTATCTCAAACAGGACATGCGCTTCTTCGTGGCCAAGGTGAACCTGGAAGAGCAGTCGAAGCTCGGCTTCAGCTACCTGCGCCCGCTCCAGGTCGCCTACGAGTCGCCGAAGTTCATGCTGCCGATCCGCCTCGGCACGCTCAACGCCGACGGGACCCAGGAGCTCTTCGTCTACGCGCTCACCCGGACGGGCCGCGTCGAGACCACCAACTACCGCACCGTGAAGCTGCCCACCGGGATGGAGATCCCGACCTACGTGAAGGCCGAGTTCGGCGACTTCTACCGGGCGCTCTTCGACGAGCAGGTGAAGCGCGAGCGGATGAGCGCGGTGTTCCTCGAATACGCCTGGGATATGAACTGGTGCGACCCCTGTGCGGCGAACCCCCTCTCGGATCAGGAGCTCCGGAGCCTCGGCGTGTTCTGGCTCGGTGGTGTCGGCGGGGCGCCCAAGGTCACCCGCGGCCAGGCGCGCGACGTCTTCGTCACGCGACTCCATGTTCGCTACGACGCGGCCCACTTCCCGGCGGACCTCCGCTTCCAGGAAACGGGGAACCGGGAAAACTTCCAGGGACGCTTCGTGCTGCGCCATGCCTTCGAGGGCGCGCAGTGCGCGGCCGCGGGCCCCTACTACGAGCAGGTCCGAGAGCGCAAAGAAAAGGAGGCGCAGACCCTCGCCTCGCTCACCGGTTGGTCGCTCACTGCGATCCGACAGAAGCAGAACCTCGGTGCCTACGCGNNACAGAAGCAGAACCTCGGTGCCTACGCGCCGGTCACAGTCCCTTGGTGGGAACGCCTCTGGGAATAGACCCCGATTTCGGGGGGGAGGCCCTCGGTGTCTGGCCGGGTGGCCTCCGACAAGAACGCCCCCCGTTGCTCACGCGACGGGGGGCGTTTCAATGGTTCCGGTCCCCTTCAGTTCCGGGTGAGGATCACCGACGCGTCCTGTCCGCCGAAGCCGAAGGAGTTCACCTGCAACGTGTTGACCTCGAGCTCCCGGGGCTTTTCGATGACCACGTCGAATTCGCAGGCCGGGTCGACCTTCTTGGTACCGGCGGTGTGGAAGAAACGGTTTTCCCGCATTCCCATGAGACCCGCGATCACCGCCATCGCACCCGAGGCGGCACCCGAATGGCCGACGTGGCCCTTGATCGACGAGACCGGCAGCGGTTTCTCGCGCCCGTCGACGTGGACGCGATTGATCGCCTGGATCTCTGCGGTGTCGCCCTTGGGCGTCCCGGTGGCGTGGGCGACGAGCGCATCGACCTGGGGCGCCTCGATGCCCGCATCGGCCAGGGCTTTCTCCATGACGCGGCTCTCCCACTTGCCGTTCGGTTCGGGAGAAGAGGGATGGGAGGCGTCCGCGATCGACGCATACCCGACGAGAAACCCGTAGATCTGCGCGCCTCGCGCGCGGGCGTGCGATTCGCGTTCGAGGATGAACACCCCGGAGCCCTCGCCCATCACGATGCCCGAGCGTTCGACGTCGAAGGGAATCATCGCGCGGTGCGGGTCCGGGGACGGCGATTCCATCCCGTAGAGGTTGTAGCCGTAGAAGAGCGCCGGGACGAAGGCTTCGTCGGGCGTTCCACCCGGGAGGCTCAGCCCCCCTTCGGTGGCGCCGGCGATGGCGACGTCCGCGTCGCCGTGCTCGATGTAGCGCGCCGCCAGGCCGAGCGCGTCCGCCGACGACGCGCAGGCCGTGGTCACGGTCATCGACGGGCCGTGGAGGTCGTAGTGAATGGCGGTCTGGGCGGCCGCCATGTTCGGCATGATCTGGATCGGCATCTTCTTGTCGATTGCCGAGCCGTTGCCGTCGGCCGCCTCGAGCTGGTGCTGGGCGAGCATCATCGAGCGACCCCCGCCGATACTCGTCCCGTGGACGACCGCGGTACGCTCCGGGTCGAACTCGATCTGGGCGTCCTGGACCGCCTGGTGCGTCGCGGCCAGGGCGAATTGCGCGAAGAGGTCGCTCCCGGCCTCGACCTTGGGGCCCATCCAATCGCGCGGATCGAACTGCTCCGCCGCCGACCACCACATCTTGCGACCTTCGAACTCGGCGGCCCAGGGCGCCGGGCGTACGGCGATTTCACCGGCCATCACGCGTCGGTAGTACTCCTCGATTTCGCAGCCGAGTGAGGAGACGATGCCCATCCCCGTGATCGCGATCCGTTCCATAGGAGCCTCCGGTGGTCGTGCGGGTTCCGGCCAGCATAGCCACGTGGCTTGCGGGAGTCCTATCCGCGCGAGCGTTCGCCGGGCCCCGCGCCGGCCGGTCGCTCGGGTGAAGGCTACGATCGCTGCGTCCACCGGGAGGAGACACACATGCCGGGCGTGCTCGACGGAATCCGAGTCCTCGATTTTGGCCGCTACATCGCCGGACCCTACTGCGCGACGCTGCTCGCGGACTTCGGAGCGGAAGTGATCCGTGTGGAGCGGGTCGACGGCAGTGAGGATCGCTTCGTGACGCCGGTGGGGGGGAGCGGGCAGGGCGGCCTCTTCCTCCAGTGCGGGCGGAACAAGAAGGGCCTCACACTGAACCCGATGAAGCCCGAGGGCAAAGAAGTGGTACGCCGGCTGGTGGCGACCGCCGACGTCGTGGTCGCCAACCTCCCGGGTGACACCCTCGAGGCGATGGGGCTCGATTACGAGAGCCTGCGCGCGATCAAGCCCGACATCATCCTGACCCACATCACCGCCTACGGAGAGGGCGGCCCCTACAGCCACCGGGTGGGCTTCGATGCCATCGGGCAGGCGATGTCGGGCAACATGCACCTCGGCGGCCCGCCCGAAAAGCCGATGAAGTCAGCCGTTCCCTATGTCGATTTCTCCACGGCCATGCTGCACGCCCTCGGCACCGTGGTCGCGCTCATGGAGCGCAAGAGCTCCGGGACGGGTCAGGTGGTTTCGGGCTCGCTCCTGGCGAGCGCGCTCACGATTTCGAACTCATACCTGATCGAGCAGGCACTGAACGCGCCGAACCGGGTCGGCACCGNNCGGCACCGAGAACCGCAGCCAGATCGCCGGTCCCTCCGACGCCTTCAAGACCCGGGACGGGTGGATCATGAGTCAGGTGATCGGCGATCCGCTCTTCAAGCGCTGGGCCGAGTTGATGGGCGTGCCCGAATGGGTGGACGACGCACGCTTCAAGGACGACGTGAGCCGCGGCGCCAACGGCGAATTGCTGTCGGAGAAAATGCAGGCTTGGTGTGCCGAACGCAGTACCGACGAGGCCATCGCCGAGCTCGAGGCGGCGCGGATCCCGGCGGGCCCCGTGTTCAGCCCGCAACAGGCCCTCGACGATCCCCACATCCGGGCGGCGGGGTTGCTGCGCGCCACGGACTACCCCGGGCTCGGGGCGCCGGCACCGCTCGCCGAAACACCGGTACGACTCTCGCGGACACCGGGCGGGATTCGGGAGCGCGCCCCGGAGCTCGGGGAGCACACCGACGGGATCCTCGCGGAGCTCGGCTTCTCCGGGGACGAAATCGCGGTGCTGCGGGAGAAGCGCGCGGTCTAGACGCGGGTCGGCCTAGCGCCCCTTGAACACCGGCGCGCGCTTCTCGACAAAGGCGCGCGGCCCTTCCACAGCGTCTTCCGTCTGGAAGACCGGCCCGGCGTAGCGAGATTCGACACGCATCCCGTCCTCCTCCGTGAGGCCCAGACACTCGCGCGCGGACCGCAGCACGGCCTTTACGGCCAGCGGCCCGTTCGCCGCGATCTTTTCGGCGAGTTCGTGCGCCGAGCTCAGGAGTTCCGCGCGCGGGACCACGCGGTTCAGGAAGCCCAGTTCGAGGGCTTCGTCGGCGCTGATCAGATCGCCGGTCAGGAGCAGCTCCATGGCCCGCGCGGTAGGGAGCTGCTGGGGCAGACGCACCGTGGACCNNGTCCCCACTTGACTTCCTGGACGCCAAAGCGCGCCTCGGGAACCGAGAGTCGCAGCTGGGTGCCCTGAACGAGCTCCATCCCCCCGGCGATCGCGTGCCCGTTGATGGCGGCGATGATCGGTTTCGGGACGGCGATGTCCCGAAGGAGGGCGCGCCCGCCCAGGCCGCGGTCGGCCACGAAGCGCTCGTCCCATTCGTCTTCCGGCTCTTTCGAGCCGGACATCAGCGGGATCGTCTTGGCGAGGTCCGCACCGGCCGAGAAGGCCTTTTCGCCTTCGCCGGTCAGGATCGCCACGCGAATTTCGTCGTCTTCGCTGATCGTCTTCCAGGCGTCGTCGAGACGGACCATGACTTCCGGCGACACCGCGTTGCGCGCCTCCGGGCGGTTCAGGGTGACGGTCGCGATGTNNGCACCTCCTCGTGGGCCGCGGAGGAAATCACAGGCCCCTCCGCAATACCAGGGCAGAGCTACCATCGGCCGACCCCACCGCCACGGAGACGGACCCATGGACACGGTACTCATCACCGGCACCAGCACTGGGATCGGATACGAGACGACACTCCATCTCGCGCGGAATGGATTTCGCGTGTTTGCCACGATGCGCAACCTCGCGAAGGCCGACCCGCTGCGGGAGGCCGTGGCGGCTGAATCGCTTCCCGTCGAGCTGCTCGCCCTGGACGTGTGCGACGGCGCCTCGATCCGCGGCGCCGTCGCCGAGGTCCGCGACCGCGCCGGGACGATCGACATTCTCATCAACAACGCGGGGGTTGGCGGGGCGACGCCGCTCGAGCTCACGCCCGAAGACGAGCACCGCGCCATGTTCGAGGCCAACTATTTTGGCGCGATCGCGATGATCCAGGAGGTGCTGCCCGAAATGCGCGAGCGGCGGGCGGGAACCATCGTCAATGTCTCGTCGATCACGGGCCGCGTCGCGATCCCCTGCCAGATTCCCTACTCGGCGTCGAAGTGGGCGCTCGAATGCGCCAGCGAAGCGCTGGCTCACGAGGTGGCCTCCTTCGGCATCCGGATCGCGATCATCGAGCCGGGTGTGGTGATGACGAAGATCTTCGAGAACTCGGCGCCAAAGACGCGTTTCGACCGGAGCTCGCCCTACATCCAGATCATGCGGCGCAACGGGAAGTTCTACGCCGCTGGCTTCAAGCGGGACATCCCCTCGACGATCGTGGCCGAGACCATCCACCACGCGATCACCACCGACGACCCCAAGCTCCGCTATCTCGTGGCGCCCGACGCGATCGGCTTCGCCGGTGGTCGCGCGAAGATCAGCGACGAGGAGTGGGTCGCGATGGGGGGCGACCTGAGCGACGAGGACTACAACGGCCGATTCGAGAAATACTTCGGGATCGAGCTGTAGTGAACCGCGCGGGTGCGCTTCGATGAGCGGCGCGGCGGAGGGTGCGGCGGCGCGGGCCGAGGCGGCGGCCGAGCGCGAGCGACTCCGCGACTGGCACCTGTGGACCGGGGGGGTCCTCACCGCGTGCTGGCTCGGTCTGGGCCTGCTCTACGTCTTTGGCCATCTGGGCTTCGACCGCTTCATGAGTCAGGGCGCCGATCAGATCGGCGGGTTTCTCGAAGGCGCCTTTGCGCCGCTCGCGTTTCTCTGGCTGGTGATCGGCTTCTTCTTGCAACAGCGCGAACTGCGCGCCAACAACGAGGCGATTCAACAGCAGTACGGCGAACTGCGTCGAACAGCGGAAAACGCCGAGGTCCAGGCCAAGGCGATCGCCGCCTCCGAGCTCCACGCCCGCCAGGAAACCTTCACGAAGCTCGCCGACGTGATCAACATCCAGATGGGCGAAGCGGCCGGCATGCTCTATCTCTCGAAGGAGGGCCCGAGTTTTTTGGCGGGAGCTTGAGCCGGGACGACGTGTACGACCTCTGGGGTCAGTTCGCCTCGCACCCGGAAGTGTTCACCCGGCGTCTCCTCGGGGTGTATTACTCGAGTGACCCGGACCAGCTCGGCGAGTACCTGACCGGGACCGAGATTCGTCGCCGCCACACCGAATCGCTGATCGAGACCTTCGAGCGCTTGCTCGACGCGGGGAGCCGCTGCGATCCCGACGGCATCTTGCGTTCGGCGCTGCACGGCAGCGCCCACGGGATTCTCTATCGGCTGGCCTGCGAGGACCTCGGGCGTGCGCCCGCGGGTGCGCCACCGGTCGCCGACGCCTCGCCCGAAGTGACGCCGGGGACGCTCTAGGCGCCGCGCAGCGCCTCGATCAAGGTCGCAGCCACTGGAGCGCTCTCCAGATTCAACGCCGCGTCGGCAATGGCTTCGGCGCGGGCATCCCCGACCGCGTCGGCCGCCAGGGCGTCGAATTTCGCGCGGAGTTTTTCTTCCTGCCCCGCCAGGTCTTCTGCCGGGACGCCGCTGTCGGCGGTGGTGTCGGCCACCCGCCCGTCGCGGGTGCGCAGGCGGACGATGGCGAGTGTGTTGCTCTTGTGTTCCCCGGCGCACACGGTGATCCGATCGCGCACACCCGTGAACTCGGGGTCGCGGACCAGATCGTCGCGATAGCTCGCGAGGCGACTCGTCGGGATCCCGAGTAGCGCCATCGCAGAGGTCGCGCGCAGGCTGAACTTCGCTTCGAGTCCGGTCGTGGGTGCCTGGAGATTGCAGACATCGAGGACTGCGGGAGCGACGGAAATCTCGACCGCCTCCACGTCGTCGACCGAGGCGCCGAGCTCTCGTTGCAGGGAGAGGGTGGCTTCGATGGCCGAATGCGTCAGATAGCAGGCCGCGTGGTACTTGAAGAGCATGTCGCGTGTCCGGAACCGCTCCGGTTCGTGGGCGAGTCGGGCGGCGTCCGCCGACCCGCCGTGATGTGTGGCCGCGAAGCCCTGCGTCTCTTCGAGAATTGCCTCCTGCGCGGTGAATCCGTCGGCGGCGAGCGTGGCCGCGAGGAGGCCGTTGGCGGCGGCACGCCCGGCGTGGAGCGGTTTTGCCATCGAGCCGAATCCGGACTTCAGGCCGGCCGCCTGGGTTCCGGCCAGGCCGAGTGCGTTGCGCCAGGCGTCTTCGTCGAGACCGAGCAGGTGGGCCGCCGCGGCCGCCGCGCCAAAGGTGCCGACCGTCCCCGTCGAGTGGAACCCGACTTCGTAGTGGGTGAAGTCGAGGAGTTCCCCGATGCGGCACTCGGTTTCGACGCCCGCGACGTAGGCCGTGAAGACGTCGCGGCCCGAAGCCCCCTCGCGTTCGGCCAGCGCAAAGAGCGCGGGGAGAACCGGAACGGTGGGGTGCCCCATCATCCCCGTGTGGGTGTCGTCGAAGTCGAGCGCGTGTGCCGTGGCGCCGTTGATCAAGGCTGCATCGAGAAGCCCGGCCCGTTCCCTCGAAGCGATCAACGCATGCGATCCCGTGGGGTCCGCGAGCTGCCGCCGCAGAATGTGGGCCAGGGGCTCGGCGCCACCCGCCAGGCTCACACCGCAAAAGTCGAGGACCGCCTGGCGCGCGACACGGCGCGCGTCGCCGGGGATGGCTTCGTAGTGGAGCGGGCGGATCAGATCGATGAGGGCGTCGGTGGCTCCGAGATCCACGGTGTCTCCTCGGATGGGTGGCCGTCTCCGCCCGAGTGTGGGCAGCCCCCGCGCGCTTTGCCAGCAACGCGTTCGCACAGGGCCCTACGCATATTTTTTTGTTGATACGGGAAAATTTCCCACGCACAAAATCTTGGCGATATCCCCTTGGGGGCATGGCCGGTTCGGGATCGGGCTCGATCGGCGAGTCCCCGCGCTCGCGGTATCTTCCCCCGCCGCGGTGGCCGGGCGTCCCCGGCGCTCCGCTCTGGAGGGCCAGCGGCTATGCGAATGGGAATCATGTCGGGCGCGCCGGGCGGCGTGTTGCCCCCCGAATCGTCATCGATCGACGACTACGTCGCGTTCGCGGGGCGCGTCGAGGCGATGGGGTTCGACACCTTGTGGATGGCCCAGATCTTCGGCCTCGACGCGATCGCGACCTTGGGCTTTGCCGGGCGCGCCACCCAGCGGATCGAGCTCGGGACGGCCGTGGTGCCGACCTATCCCCGCCACCCCGTCGTGATGGCGCAGGAGGCACTCACGGCGAACGCCGCGAGCGGTGGGCGTTTTGCACTCGGGATCGGTCTCTCACACAAACGCGTGATCGAGCCTCTGTTCGGATACTCCTTCGACCGCCCGGCCCGTCACATGCGGGACTACCTCGAGGCGCTGGGCCCGCTGGTGCGCGGAGAGGTCTCGCGGCCCAAGAGTGACCACTACACCTTCACGGCCCAGGTGGCGCTCCCCGGTGTTCCCGCGCCGGCGGTCTTGGTCGCCGCCCTGGGAGAGCGGATGTTGAAACTCACCGGGGAACTCGCGGACGGCACGATCACCTGGATGTGTGGCCCCCGAACCCTCGAGACGCACATCGGGGGAACCCTGCGCGCCGCGGCCAGCGCGGCCGGACGGCCCGCGCCCCGGGTCGTCGCCGGGCTTCCGGTGGTGCTCACCAACCGCCCCGACGAGGCGCGTGAGAGCATCGCGAAGCAACTCGAGATCTACGGCGAATTGCCATCCTACCGGGCGATGCTCGACAACGAGGGGCTCGCGGGCCCGGCCGACGTGGCGCTGGTGGGCGACGAGTCTTCGCTGCGCACACAACTGGCGGCGATCCGCGACGCCGGTGTGACCGATCTCGATGCGGCGCTCGTTCCGGTCGACGAGGGCGCGACCGACCGCACACTCGAGTTCCTCGCCGCCGAGCGCTCCGCCTAGAACTTGAGGAGCTCGGTTTCCAGGCTGACGAGGTCGACGACACCGATCGCGTTATAGCCCGCCATGTGACCGGCGCACTCACCCGGATTGAAGATCAGGCCGGACGCGTCCCGGTGGAGGCGCATGCGGTGTGTGTGGCCGTGGAGGGCGACCGTCGCGTCGGCGCGTTGCGTGTCCAGATCGTTCGGGTCGTGCACGACGACGAGCCGCCGACCCGCCCAGTCCAGGCGGAGCGGAGGCTCGCAGAGCGAAATGCCGTGGCGCTCGGACGCCTCGACCAGCGCATCGCGTTCCACATCGTTGTTGCCGTACACACCGACCAGCGGAGCCTCGAGGTCTCCCAGCACCGCGAGGGTCTTCGCTTGTGTGATGTCCCCGGTGTGCACGACGCGCTCCACGCCCGCTCTGTTAAAGAGTTCGACGATCCGCGCCACATTGCGGATTTGATTGTGGGTGTCGCTGACGACGCCGATCTTCNNGGATCCCGCGCTCGCTCGGGGTCGCGCCCGGAGTCATGCGCCGGGCGCCTCGAGGATGTGGATCCCGCAGGCGCTGCCGAGCCCGATCACGTGGGTGAGCCCGAGCCGGGCGCCCTCGACCTGCCGCTCGCCGGCCTCGCCGCGCAG